>Ga0172382_10007070_pt1 | contig 16066 bp, 8 predicted proteins | sample Leawel138RmetaG_FD_122245 | JGI IMG/M metagenome (GOLD analysis project Ga0172382, IMG submission 122245) | Leachate microbial communities from a municipal landfill in Southern Ontario, Canada - Leachate well 138R metaG | ecosystem: Engineered > Solid waste > Landfill > Unclassified | place...
ACATGCAAAGCTATTATTAACAAAATAACTGAAATTATGAGAAAACTGCTACTTTTATTATGTGTGGGGATAATGTGTCTTTCCCCAGACTTGATGGCCCAGCAAAGGACAGTGAACGGCAGGGTTACGGATGCGTCCGATGGCACTCCGTTAGCCAACGTTACTGTACAGGAAAAGGGCACGGCCAATGCTACCCAAACCGATCTCCAGGGTCTTTACAGTATCAATGTAAGCCCGGGTGCAACTTTGATTTTCAGATCGGTCGGATTCAATACGGTTGAACGCGCCATCGGTACTACGAGTGCTATTGATGTGTCGCTGATTGCTTCTACATCAGATATTGGAGAAGTGGTTGTGACTGCGATGGGTATCCAAAGGCAAGAAAGATCCCTGGGGTATGCCAGCCAGCGTATTACAGCCGAAGATCTGACGGTCAACAAGCAGACCAACGTGGTTGGGGCCCTTCAGGGAAAAACTGCCGGAGTTCAGATTCGGAATACTGGGGGAGCTCCCGGACAGGGGGTTAAAATTCAGATTCGTGGGATCAACTCCATCGACCCGAATCGGGACAATTCACCTTTATTCGTGATTGATGGTGTGGTAATGGACAATAGTACATCCACCCAGGGAAGTAGTGCTTCAGGGCGGGGTATGAGTAATCGTTCCGTGGATATCAATCCGGATGATATTGCATCCATTAACATCCTTCGGGGAGGAGCTGCTACCGCACTTTATGGGCTTCGTGGAGCCAATGGTGTGGTGGTGATTTCTACCAAGTCGGGACAGGCGGGGGCGCTCCGCGTGACCTATCAGGGGACTGCAGGGTATGATGAAATCAACAAGTATCCACTGGTCCAGAAAAAATATACCCAGGGATGGGGAGGGATTTATGATCCTACATCTTTCTGGCCGGCATTCGGCCCAACAGTTGAAGAGGCCTTAAAAATTGACCCTACTCACCCGGCGACTTTACCGGATGTGGCCAGGGAAGCCTATCAAAGAGGTAATCAGGTCAGGAATTCACTGATGTTTTCAGGAGGTACCGAAAGACTTACCTTTATGTCTTCGATTTCTCAATTCCATCAGGAAGGAGTTATGCCAACAACTGACTTTAGTAACCTCCAAGCCAGACTGAACACGACTTTCAAACCGAATGATAAGTTCTCGGTGACCACCAATATGGGGGTCAACAATAGTGGTGGAGATCGGGGTAATGCGATTCGTTTCAACGAACAGGTTTCGTATTGGGTGCCAAGATATGATATCACCAATTATAAGAAGCCGGACGGCACGATGCATATGGATTATTCAGGATTGTCCAACAACCCTATTTATGTTGCTGAAACCAACCGTTTCCGGGATGATGTGCTACGTTTTATTGGCAATACCTCATTTAACTACCAACCATTGGAGTGGCTCAACCTGAATTATACCTTTGGTGTGGATACTTATAGAGATCACCGCCGCCGTTGGGCTCCTGGATTCCAGGGTCTTGAAGGCGAAATTCTGTTGAGTGAAAACGGGGGTACCGGCGCAGGAGGAAGAGGATTCCACTATGTGTATGAAAATAAATATCGTACTTTCAACAGTACATTTATGATCACCCTTTCCCATCAGTTGACGGAAAACCTGCATGGTACGCTTCGTCTGGCCAATGATATCTATGACAGAAATATGTATAGAACGGCTGTAGAAGGATGGGATCTGTCTATCTGGAACTGGTTTGACCTGAGAAATGCCAATCAGATCTATGCGGCCAACTATACCGAAGATTACCGTTTGATGGGTAATTTCTTTGATGCTACCTTGAATTTCAAAGATTATCTCTATCTGAACATTACAGGACGGGTGGATAAAACATCTTCCCTGCTGAAACCTTACAATACATTTTTCTATCCTTCTGTCAACGTGAGTTATGTGTTCTCGGATCACTTCAAGTTGCCGGAAGTTATAGACTATGCAAAACTAAGACTTTCCTATGCACAAGTTGGTAAGGATGCAAATGCATACGCCACCAGTTACGGTTACGGCAGCTATACCGGATTGCCTACTGGCTATACTGGCTTTACCCGTTCTGCCCTGTTAGGAAATCCATTGCTGCGTCCTGAGTTTACCAATACTTATGAGGCTGGTTTAGAAATGAATTTCTTCGACAGAAGATTGAGATTTGATGGCAACTACTATCATTCAGTGTCAGAAGACCAAATTTTCCAGCTGCCAATTTCAACTACTACCGGATATGGTATCGCAACCACCAATATTGGGGATATGAGAAATAAGGGAGTTGAGATTACTCTGGGAGGTACTCCAATCAGAAACAGCAACTTTACCTGGGATACCGAATTCAACTTCTCGGCCAACCGGAATATGGTTCTTTCGCTCGCTGGGGATGAATCAGATGTGATCAACGTATATTCTGAGTCGGGATACCTCAATTCGGCGGTAACGATGCGGGTAGTTCCGGGTAAACCCTATGGAACACTATACGGTCGGGCTTATGTGCGCTATTACACTCCGGAGGAGAAGGCCGCGGGTCTGGACAAGACAACCGCCATCGATCAGAGCAGACCGATTGTGATCGCTGCCAATGGCTTTCCTCAACTGGAACCAACATCAGTTCAGAAAGAGATGGGCAGCGTACTGCCAAAATGGATAGGTGGTTGGTATAACAACTTCTCTTACAAAAACCTATCCGTAGGACTTCTTTTTGACGGACAGTTTGGACATTATGCATACAATCAATTGGACAACTTTTATGCATCCTTTGGATTGTCTGAATACACACTGAACCGGGAAGATCATATTGTCTTTGACGGTGTGTTGGCAGACGGCACCAAAAACACACAGGAAGTTTGGCTGGGACAGGGTGTAGATGCCAAAACGGGACGTAATTACGGTAATGGATACTATAGAGATAATTTCCGCGGCAACTCTGAATACTTTGTTCAGGATGCTACTTGGGTGAAATTAAGATCCGTTAACCTAAGCTACGCTATTCCTTCCAATTGGTTGGGAAGCGGGTTTATCAAGAATGCTTCCGTGGGAGTTACCGGCAACAACCTGTATGTATGGACCAAATTCAACGGATTTGATCCGGAAAGCTCGACAACCAGTAGTGGATCGAACGTGGAAGGATTTGCCGGATTTACTTATCCTGCAGTCAGAAGCATGTTGTTTAATCTGAATATTGGCTTTTAAAATTTAGATCATGAATAAATATATAAAGAGATTTTGCACAGCCGCCCTTAGTATTAGCGTGCTGTTTGCAGCGCAGGGATGTGATAAATATTTTGATGTGGGCAACAACCCGAATCAGGTGACAAACCCCAACATCAACAACCTGCTTTCTACTGCTACCCATAAGACGGGAATCAATTCCCGTACTTTTGCCAGCTTCTCGTCTTACTATACCCAATATCTGGCCAGTCCTTCAGAAGGTTCGGCAACGGACACCTATCAGATCACGGACTTATCGGGTACCTGGAACCAGGTTTACTACACCATGGCAGATATTTACGATATGCTGAAAATGGCTGAGGAGCAGGAAGCACACCTGCATGCGGGTATTGGTAAACTGCTGATGGCTTATAATCTGAGCCTGGTGATCGACACCTGGAATAGCGGGCCTTATGACGAGGCATTTATGAATGTGGAGTCGCTTTATCCAACTTATCAATCGGGAGAACAATTATATGGAATAATTGGACAGCTGATAACGGATGGATTGGCTGATTTGCGCCGGAGTGACTCGAAAATCACGCTGAATTCTGGTTTGGATTTGATCCATGGAGGTGATATCAATGCCTGGATACGTACAGGTTATGGATTACAGGCCAGACACCTGAATAAGATTTCGAAAAAATCCACTTACAATCCGACTGCAGTCTTGACCGCCTTGGACAATTCCTATACTTCGGCCGCCCATGATATGAAGTTGTCAGTTTATGTGGGTAACAACCCCTGGGCTTCGGTGGCCATTTCCAATGCCGGGTCCTTGCTGGGCGGATGGCTTTCATCTCATTTGATTGACCACCTGAATGGTACAATTTATGGATTTGAGGATCCAAGAGTTGGTAAGATTACTGACAAAACCGTGGATGGAGTGTATAAGGGAACTCAGAACGGAAGGGGAAATGTTGGTGCAGCAAACACAATCAAAGATGAGTGTTACATCTCCATCAACAGTCCGGTAACCTCTACTACAGCTCCTATTTATATCATGACCTATGAGGAGTTGAAATTTGTGGAAGCTGAGGCTGCCCTGAGAGCCAGCCAAGCAGGCAGGGCTTATAATGCTTACCTGGAAGGTATTCGTGCTACCATGGCCAAGCTGGAGGTTCCGCAGGCTGATGCAGATGCCTATCTTGCACACCCTACAGTAGCTGTTGGAGCCGATAATTTGACTCTGGATTTGATTTTCAAGGAAAAATATGTGGCGACCTACCTTCATTTTGAAGCATGGAATGATGCAAGACGTTATGATTATGCATACGCAGGATTCCAACTTCCTTATAATGCTGCATTGAACACTTTTGTACGCCGAGTTGCTTATCCGGTAGCCGAGCAAACAAGAAATCCGGATAATGTTCCAGGCGAAGAGCCATTGAGCAGTCCGCTTTGGTGGGATAGACCATAATAAGCGCGGGTTTTATCGAATAAATTTATGGGATACCCGGTTTGGGTATCCCTTTTTTCTGCCAATTACTTTCAAATATTGCCTATAAAATTTTATTTCTTATGTGCCAACCCTATAATTTCATGCATTTTACCAAACGTTTCCTCCTATTTCCCTTCTTCCTATTGCTATTAGTGGCTTCCTGTTCCAAGGATGCTGTCGAGCCGGAAAAGTCTGATGACAATGATTTGTCCGGTATTGTGATTTCCAAAGCCGACAATCCCAGTCTCAGTGAGGATGCTTTTGTCTATAGACTCAGACAGGAATATTATATAACGCTACCGGAGGGGTCAGATCTCTCACAGGTAAAGGTGGATTTTAAGGTGGAAAAAAATGCAAGCATTACGGTCAATAACAGACCGATCAATGGGCATAGTGATCGATTTGATTTGCGCGAAACCCTGATCGTTGACGTTACCTCACAATCCGGTTCAGTCAAACGATTTGACGTGCTGGCCCAAACGGGGTTGAGACAAATTGATCGGCTGATATATGAATTCAAGACCAAGTACAATCTTCCCGGGGTTTCCTATGCCATTTCCAGCACAGAACAATCAAAGATCCTCTACAAAAAAGCAGTTGGTTATGCGATCAGGGATGAAAAGCAAAGGGTAGAGCCCAATTATTTGTTCCGTTTGGCCAGCATGTCCAAACAAATGACCGCAATTTCCGTCATGAGCCTGGTCGATGAGGGAAAACTGAGCGTGGACGATCTGGTATTCGGGGAACAGGGGATTTTGGGAAATACGTATGGGGTGCCGACTGCTGAGGCTGCTTCGGTCACCGTAAGGCAATTGCTCGATCATACCTCCGGCTGGACCAGTAACCCAGACCCCATGTTTACCAGTAGTTTCAGCGGCATGACTCTGGATCAACGGATCAGTTATGTGCTGACTTCCCCACAGAACATTCCAGGTCGCAGCTATTCCTATTTTAATATGGGCTATGGTATGTTGGGAAAGGTGATCGAGAAGGTTTCCGGCAAGGAATACGAAACCTATCTGAAGGAAGTGTTGGCAAAAGCAGGAATTACGGATATTCATGTCGGTGGAAATAGAGCACAACGTAGAAGTAATGAGGTGGTTTATTATTCTCAGGGAGGGTCTGACGGTTATCTGAATGACATGAACGTGATTGCGGCGGCAGGAGGCATCATTGCTTCCACCGAGCAGCTTTTGCAGCTTCTACCTTATATTGATGGCCGCGACAATATCCCCGATCTGCTGTCAAAAGAAACGAGAGACCTGATGTTTACGCCTTCCTCAGTATCGGGCAGTACCATTTATGCCTTGGGCTGGAGGGGCGGACACCGCTTATTCCCAGACTCCTATTTTCATGGAGGTAATCTGGCCGGTACTGCAGTGATGTGGGTGGTTGGCCCAAAATATAATGTGGTCATGCTGGCCAACTCCCGATCCTATGAAAGCGGCTTTGATGATGCTATCTATTACCTGCTGGAAAACCTGATCAAACAGGCAGATGTGACAAACTGGGATTAAAAAAGCTCAAAATTTCCGGCTTTTTCATGCTGTTTGTGCGTGTTTTTGCAAAAAACAAGCGCAAACATGCGGAAGTTTGAATTATTCTTCTTAGTATTGTAGATGTCTTATTGGCGCATTATGCCAATAGGAAGGGTATTATTTAATTAGTGACCAATTATTTGAAAGCCCCAATGAAAACAATTAATGCGTTTTTGTCAGTATTTATTACGTTCATTACGTTTTTATCCTGTTTAAACCCGAATAGTGGTCAGGCAGAAGCTTCTGTTGTAGAGGGCATTGTGCCTGGAGCGGATCGGCTGGAGCTATACCTGCCATTATTGGAAGGTAAGAAGGTGGGACTAATGGGCAATCAGACGTCAATCGTAGGTCAGGGAGATGAACAAAGGCATTTGGTGGACGTGTTGCTGGAGCAAGGAGTGGATCTCCAATTTGCTTTTGCGCCGGAACATGGATTTCGTGGCGAGATCGAAAGGGGCGAGAAAGTGAACAATGAAGTGGACGAGAAAACCGGCTTGCCGCTCTATAGTCTATACGGTCGCAACGATAAGGCAGATTCTATTGTCAACTCCGTAGATGTGATGATTTTCGATCTTCAGGATGTGGGTGCCAGGTTTTATACCTATATCACCTCTATGCATCGCGTGATGCAATTGGCCGTGAATAATGGAAAAAAAGTGATTGTTCTGGATCGGCCAAACCCCAATGGAGATCAGATAGACGGCCCTGTACGCAAGGATGACCGGTTTAAATCCAATGTCAGTTATCATAAAATTGCGATGATCCACGGGTTGACCGTGGGAGAGCTGGCCAAAATGATCAATGGGGAAGGTTGGCTCGACAACGGAGCCCAATGTGACCTCGAAGTTATTCCGGTCACCAATTATGACCACAGCATGTCCTACCCATTGCCCGTCATCCCCTCACCAAGCCTGCCAAACCACCTTTCCGTCAGATTATATATGTCACTGTGCCTGTTTGAAGGCACCGATATCAGTGTTGGTCGGGGTACAGACTGGCCTTTTCAAGTTATCGGGTATCCTGATCCGGTATATGGGGACTTTACATTTACACCTGGAGAAAAAGATGGGATGGCGCTGCATGTTGAAGGAAAAGGAGAAGTCAATTATGGAGTGGACCTGCGTTCCCTTGATCCGGATGCACAACGATTCACCCTGCAATATCTATTGGATTTTTATAATAAGACACCGGATAAATCTAAGTTTTTTGCGCGTCCTGACTTTTTTGATAAACTGGCAGGTACGGATCAATTGAGATTACAGATTTTGGATGGGTTGACCGAGGAAGAAATTCGCGCCTCATGGCAGGAAGACCTGGAAGCCTATAAGGCGATGCGCTCTAAGTATCTGTTATACCCTGACGGAAAATAGTGCCTGACACCAGCAAGTAACTAATAACAAAAATTATAAACATAAAACAAACAACCAATATGAGAGATACCCAGAATGTTGTATAGCGCTTAAGTGCAGGCTTTTGATAGGAAGAGACCAATCGTAATCTCATTGGATCTGTCCTATTTGTATTTATTATATAATTTAAATTGTGAAAATATGAAAAAACAAAAACTCAAGTTTACACTTGCCCTGGTTTTGTTCTTATTTGGCGCATTGAACGTTTTCGCACAGACAAGAACAGTTACCGGTATAGTGTACAATGATGAAAACGTACGCTTTCAGGGCGTGACGATCACGGTAGTTGGCGCAACAACCCAGACATCTACCGATGAAAATGGTAATTTTACCATTGCAGTTCCTGAGAATGCAACTCTGCGCTTTACTGCGGTCGGTTTCGAGCCCCAAACAGTGGCGGTCGGAAGCAGATCGACAGTAATTGTCAATCTGTCAAAAAGTGTCAGTGAACTGGGCGAAGTCGTAGTGACCGCAGAGTTCGGTATGAAACGGGCGGGTCGTGCAATTGGCTCTTCGGTACAGAGGATTGATGGGGCGACTGTCAGTGAATCAGGCAGGGAATCCTTTATTTCCGCTCTGGCTGGCCGGGTCCCGGGTCTAAACGTAAGTTCCACGAGCGGTACTCCAGGGGCTTCGACTACAGTGGTACTGCGAAACATCACCTCGATCTCCGGCAACAACCAGCCTCTTTATGTGATCGACGGGGTGCCGATGAACAACAGTACTTTTGATCCCATCGGTTTGGCCGGAGGGGAAACCTATTCTGTCCGGAACCTGGATTTTTCTTCCCGCGGTAACGATTTCAACCCAGAAGACATTCAGGAGATCACGGTACTGAAAGGAGCGGCTGCTGCCGCCTTGTATGGTTCGGATGCTTCCAATGGGGCGATTATCATCACTACTAAAAAGGGACGTCCGGGAAAAGGTCGTGTACAATACAGCAATTCTTTCAAATGGGACAATGCTTATGGCTATCCTGAATTGCAGGACAAGTATGCCAATGGTAACTTTGGTACGACCAACTACTACTACACAGCCAAGTTTGGTGGTTTATACCCTGAGGGGATGACACTGTATGACAATTTTGCTGCGGTACTCCAAACCGGATTTACACAACGGCACAATGTTTCTGTCGAAGGAGGATCAGAGACGGGGACAATACGTGCAACTTTTTCCCATCTGGACCAGGAAGGGGTAGTTAAAACTACCGACTATGGCCGGACCAGCCTGAGCTTGTCAGGACAGGCGACAATCACTCAGTGGTTGAAGTTTGAGGGATCCATGCAATATTCCAAAACCTCGAACAACAAAGTAATGCGAGGCACGGACGGTCCTTTGTACCGCTCCATGATATGGCCGATGGTGGATGACATGTCCGTCTATCTCGATCCGGATGGCAGCCATATGAAGGTTCCTGATTATTATTTAGACCTGGATCTTCTGAACCCACTGTTCGCCTTAAACAAAAACAAGAACTTTGACTCATCTGATCGTTTGATCAGTAATGTGGCTTTCAACCTGACGCCGATCGAAAATACATTCCTACGCGCGCAGTTGGGTTGGGACTTTGGTATGCAGTCCTTCACGTCTTCATGGCATCCCTATTATTCTGCCAGAAATGCCGGCCTCGGAAGGTATGACTTTACACAGTCCAACTTCTCTGATCCGACCATCAATATCCTGGCCGGATACAACAATACTTTCCTGGACAATAAACTATCTTTCTCCGGCCAGGTGGGTTACCACCAGCAGGAGAATGCCGTGACCCGGCAATCCACTACCGGCAGTAGATTTCTTGTTGCTGACTTCCAGTCGATCAACAATGTCGATCCGGCCACGATGTCAGCCAGACAACGAAATACCAAGCGTAGGATCCAGGCGCTTTCAGCACAATTTGAGTTTGGCTACAACAATCTGGCCTTTATCACCTTGCGGGCACGGAATGACTGGTCCTCTACCCTTCCGGTGAAAAACAACCAATACTTCTATCCATCCATCGAGGGAGCGCTGATCTTATCGGATCTGGATTTCATTAAATCCATTGAAGCCATCAATTACTTCAAATTGAGAGGTTCCGTTGCACAGGTAGGGAAGGATGCTGGTCCTTTGGAGATCGATCCGCAACTGGAGCCAACCTTGTTGACAGGAGGAGGCTACAAGTATGGATTTACCGGTCCAAATCCAAATCTGCGTCCGGAGATCACAACTGCGAAGGAGGCAGGATTTGACCTATCTTTGTTCAATAGCCGTCTGAACACCAGCTTTACTTATTTCGATACGCGCAACGACAATCAGATTGTCAAGAACTTCCGCCTGAGTTATGCGACAGGTTTCGTATTGAACACCCTGAATGTGGGCTCGTTCAAGACCTGGGGCTGGGAAGCCCATATCGATGGCGATATCGTCAAAATGCCAAACGGGCTGACCTGGAATGTCGGAGTCAACATGTCACAAAACAAATCAAGGGTATTGTACCTGCCAGAGAATGTGACCGAGTACTATAATCCATATACATGGAATTCAGGGAACCTCCGGAATGGTATCTCAGTCGACAATCCTGTCACCACCATGACTGGCTATGCATATCTTAGGAATGATGCTGGGGATATCCTGATCAGCCCAACGACGGGTCTTCCGCTTACTGCCGGAACCTGGTCTATAGTGGGTGACAGGGAGCCAAAGGTGCGTTTTGGAGCTACGACCAGTCTTCGATACAAAGATTTCCGGGCTTCAGCACTGTTTGCAGGACGCTTGGGAGCGACTGTCGTCAATGGTACCAAAAGACTTATGATGTCGCAGGGCACCAGCTGGGAGTCGGTAAATCTGCGTGAAAGTGGTCCGTTTGTATTCAAGGGAGTAATACGGGATGGATTGGAAAACACAGCCAATCCTACTGTAAACACCATCGCCACAGATTACAGACTCTATGGAGCCACTATTTTCACAGGTGGAGACGAGGACTGGCTAGAAAAGAATGTAAACTACCTGCGTATGCAGGAACTGAGACTTTCTTACCGCATCCCGGCAAGATCATTGTCATGGTCGAGGATCGCATCAGGTATGGATGTGTTCATTGTGGGTAATGACCTGATGACCTGGACAAACTATTCAGGATTTGATGCGGTCGGAAATACAGTTTCTGCTGCTGCCGGAGGTACAGGAGGAGAAGGAATTGATATTTTATCTATTCCCAATCCACGAGGATTTTCAGTTGGGGTCAGTTTGACATTAAATTAAAAAGAAAAGCGATGAAAAAGATTTTAATATACATAATTCCATTATTTCTGCTCCTCGGAGGATGTGAGAAATATCTGGACGTAAACCACAATATAGACGCCCCTGCAAGGGTCGATGGTTACCTGTATCTGGCCAACAATATACAGCAACTTCAGGGGGTTTACTGGGATATCCGGGCGATCGGGCCTATGACCCAGATGATGGGAACCACCAGTTATACCAACTTTGCCAACCACTTTTATACTGCAGGCTCTGATGCCGGCGGTGAGATCTGGCGCGTGGTGTATTGGCTGCAAGGGATGAACCTGGAGAACATGATCAACCAGTCCATGGAGGCTGAAGAGTGGACGCTTGCCGGGATCGGCTTGGCCTTGAAAGCTTTTAGCTGGGATCTGATGACAAAGGTGCATGGGGAATTGCCCATGAAAGATGCTTTTGTGCCGGATTTGCTGACGCACAACTATGACTATCAGGATGAGATTTATTCCCAGGTGAGAGCATGGGCCTATGAGTCCATTGAGTTGCTGGAAAGACCGGATAATAACAACTATGGAAGCAAGATCAGTGCAAATGATTATATATATGGCGGTGACAAATCAAAATGGATCAAATTTGCCTATGCGGTGATTGTCCGCAACCTGGCTTCTCTGACCAACAAGAGTGATTTCAATTCCGCATATGCACAGGAGTTGATCACGGCTGCCGGCAAATCTTTCCAGTCAACGGCAGATGATGCGACCATCAGAATCGATGGAGGATCCCAGTCCGCAGCACAGAGTGGCTATAACAACTTCTGGGGTACCGCCCGCGGAAATCTGGCTTATCTTTATTTTCAGCATGAGTATGCGGTGCAGGTGTTCACAGGCACGGTTCCTGAGTATGATGAAGCTACCGGGGATAAGATTCCGGTGGCAGGAGGGAATCCATACTATCCACACAAAGTTGCGGAAAAGCAAATCATTGCCGATACCTTGATGGAAGTACCTGGACATTTTGATCCAAGGACAGCCGTCAAACTTGCTACTACCAGTAACCCAAATTTTGAGAATCTGGGTGATCCAAACAATATCAAATCCTACAGGTTCTATGGCGGCGGCTTTACTGGTACTGCAGGTGCAGTCGGTATTGCTCCATCTTACTATGGAAGAAATGTTGCTCCTACATGGTCAGGAGCCGCGCATGATGGGATCGGCCGCTGGCTTTACCGGGACAATGCCCCATATATTCTGACGACCTATGCAGAGATCCAGTTTTGCCTTGCGGAAACATACTGGAAGATGGGTCAGAGGGGGCAGGCCTTTGAGGCATTTAAAAATGGTGTCCGCGGAGATTTGGAGTTTACAGCAAAATATATCACTCCGGGTACATCCGGCAGTCCGACAGGCGGAGATAAGATCTCAGTGGCAGCTTTCAATGCCCTGGCCAATGAGTATCTCAACGGACCATATGTAAACAATTTGAATCTCAATGACTTTTCATTGTCCCATATCATGATGCAGAAATGGGTAGCTTTGTACCCTTGGGGTGCACCGGAAGCTTGGGTGGATATGCGGAAGTACCACTATGATGTCAAGTACACAGGAGACTACCCAAGCAATGGAAACGGGTGGGTCCAGGCAATCTTTGATCAGAAGTGGGATACAGATCCGACCAAGGTATATAAAGGTTTGTATATGCGGCCGGCACAGGTACAAGGCAGAAAAGTTGCCTATGATGTGCGGAACGAAGGCTCGCCAAGTTATCGTTTGAGGCCACGGTATAACTCTGAATATATGTGGAACCTCAATCAATTGGAGAAACTCCGCCCTATCCCAGGTACAGCAGACAATTATCAGACATCGATTCCCTGGTTTGCGTATCCGGGAGACATGCCTAAATAATGAAGTTTTGATTTAAATAAAATTTAGAAGCGATGAAAAAATTGCAGAATATATTTTCGATCATCTTGGCTGTCCTGTTCCTGACATCCTGTGAAAAGCAGACCTTAGAATATCAGGCAGAAAAGATCAGCGATGAGACAGCCCAGTTCCAGTTGTTCTATATGAATCCCCTGGCCACTGGTACCGCTAATAATATCAACAAAGTAGAGCTCAACGGTCAATTGTTGGCAAATCAAACTGCCCCAATGGCAGTGTTCAACTTTATCCCAAGCGGAGCCGTCAGTAAGTTTTATGCTGCTCAGGCAGGTAGTGCCAACCTGAAACTATACAGGGGTGCAGTAACCAGCCTGACCCTGGCATATGACCAAAGCATCAATATCCCTGCGGGAAAAAACCAGATTTTTGTACATGATTTTACAAAAGCACCGGTGATCTTGCCTTATCCGACACCACTGCCATCAGTTACAACTGAGCATACAGGCACGACTGCGTGGATCCGGTTCTACAACTTTATGTATGAAAGTGCCGGAGTTCCGACAACGTTCAAACTCCAGTACCAATGGCAATATACTACGGATAATGCAACCGCAGCAAAAAGTGATTGGTTCAATTTGGGAAGCCCGGTCTCTTTCGGAGAGGCTACCGGCTGGGAACCGGTGACTGTCAACAAGACGGTAGAGATTTCTGCCGGAACAGCACGGATCGATTACCGCATCCGCCTGATCGGCCCGGATGGATCCGACCAGGGCAGCCTGAAGGTGGGTACTGCTGGTACGACCGATTATACGGATTGGTGGACTGCCCAAATCGGTAGGGTTTATAATCACGTATTTGCTGGTTATCGTACCGGTACTCCTGCTGTGGGTATCAAACAATCCTTGGCATTGTAAGTTTTGCATTTGCCAGAACACCGTAAATTAAGAGAGTAGTTCTTTTAAGTATTTTGAATAATAACGCATGCTCCGGTTGAAAAGGACCGGAGCATGCATTATTCCCTGTCTGCATGCCGAGTTTAAGGAATCTTTTTTTGACCGTTCTGTTTCTGATCGGAGGTTATGGCCTTTCCCAAAGCCAGCCTTTCCGCTTTGCGTTGGTGACAGACACACATGTCGGTGGCAGCACTGGTCTGGAAGATCTGGAGCGGACGGTTCTTGATCTGGATCAAGCCGAAAATATTGATTTTGCTATTTTTTCGGGCGACATCACGGAATTTGGTTCAGATGATGAATTGGCTGCGGCACATGCGGTCCTGAGCAGGCTGAAATTGCCCTGGCACATCATTCCCGGCAACCATGATACCAATTGGTCTGAAAGTGGAGGCAATAGTTTTCTCACGGTATTCGGAGGGGACAACTTTGCTTTTGAGCATAAAGGTGTGCTATTTATGGGGACGGCCTCCGGACCCAATATGCGGATGGCACCCGGTCAGATCCCACGCGAAAATCTGGTCTGGATGGATGAAGTACTCGCCAGGCACGCCGCAGAACGCAAGCCTATTATTTTTGTCAATCATTATCCGCTGGACGAATCCCTGAACAATTGGTTTGAGGCGATCGACCGACTCAAAGGGCATAATATCCAACTGGCACTTTGCGGGCACGGTCATCAGAACCGGCTCTTTGATTTTGAGGGGATTCCTGGTGTGATGTGCCGGTCCAACCTGCGGGCGGCAGATTCGGTAGGGGCTTATCAGATTATTACGTATGACGGAGTCAAAGCGGCTTTCCATCTGCGTTATCCGGGAGTCCGCACCGAAGAAAATCCCTGGCTGGAAGTCCCGCTCAGCGATCACCATTTCCCACAGGCAGCCGGGGAATATGTTCGGCCGGATTATTCAGTGAATGAACAGGATGCGGGCAAAAGACAAGTGCTTTGGCAATATCAGGATGACAGTGATTTGGGAGCAGGCTTTGCGGTTGCAGGTGATCTGGTGATCACCGCCAATACAGCAGGCCATGTTTATGCTCTGGACAACAGGACAGGTGAAGTGGCCTGGACGTTTCCGACAAAGGGAAAAGTATATTCAACACCCAGCGTATGGCAGGATTTTGTGATTTTCGGATCTTCGGACCATCATATTTATTGCCTGAACGCAGAGAATGGCTTGTTACAATGGGAATATACCACCGGGAAAGCAGTTCTGGCCTCAGCGATCACAGACGGAGGAATCGGATATATCGGTTCTTCGGATGGGATATTCCGTGCCTTCGATCTTGAAAGCGGCCGGCTGATCTGGTCATTTGAAGGAGTAAAGGGTTATGTTTCAGCAAAACCCCTGATCTATGGAGACAAGATCTATTTCGGTTCATGGGGAAATGATTTTTATGCCCTGGATCTGGCAACGGGAAGGAAAGAATGGGAATGGTCAAACGGGTCCTCCAACCGCATGCTTTCACCGGCAGCCTGTTATCCGGTCGGTAGCAATGGAAGGATTTTTATTGTGGCACCGGATCGCTACATGACCGCCCTGGATGCAGAAACCGGTCAGGTGATCTGGAGGGAAAACAAAGAAAAACAAATGGGTTTCCGGGTCAGGGAATCGATGGGCTTGTCTGAAGACGGGACACTTATTTATGTAAAAACTATGGATGGGGAGCTTCTGGGTGTTTCTACGATTGCGGATAGCATGGAGATCGTCTGGAAATCCAGTCTGCAACTACCGTATGAACTGGCGCCTTCTGCCATATTAGCTGCTGACGGGCTGGTCTTTGTCCCCAGCCATTCCGGTCTGGTGAGTGCAGTGGATGCCCATGATGGACAAGTTGTCTGGCAGGCCAAATTATCCAATGCGATGATCAATCCTATGCTCGTATTGCCGGACAGACGTATAGTCTCCAGCACGATGGATGGGAAAATAGAATTGATAAAATATTGATACGATGAGATCAAGACACTACCTCTTTCTTGTTATAGGGCTTTTTGCCCTAACTTTTGCCTCCTGTCAGGGAAAAGACCCACAAGCCTGGATCAGGATCAATCAATTGGGCTATACTCCGCAGGGCATCAAACAGGCCGTGTGGGCCGCAAAAGATGCCGGAGAGATCACGACTTTTGTGCTGATCGATGCCGGATCGGGCAAAGAAGTTTTTCAAGGAGATGCGGGGCAGGCTTTTGGAGCCTACGGCCCTTTCCAGTCCTCTTACCGCCTGGATTTTTCTGCATTTGCCGATACCGGGCGTTTTTATCTAAAAGCCGGCAAGGCCAAATCTCCGGAATTCAGGATTGCGGGCGATGTGTATAAAGGAGTGGCAGACTTTGCCCTGCGTTATATGCGTCAGCAAAGAAGCGGATTCAACCCGTATTTCCAGGACTCCTGCCATGTGCATGATGGTTATACCATGTATG
>Ga0172382_10007071_pt1 | contig 16066 bp, 11 predicted proteins | sample Leawel138RmetaG_FD_122245 | JGI IMG/M metagenome (GOLD analysis project Ga0172382, IMG submission 122245) | Leachate microbial communities from a municipal landfill in Southern Ontario, Canada - Leachate well 138R metaG | ecosystem: Engineered > Solid waste > Landfill > Unclassified | place...
CTTCAACTACAGCAACACGGCCCTGCGCGAGCTGGAGTGGCACGCCTTCGCCGCGCTGTTCCTGCTCGGCGGGGCCTATGCCCTGCGCCACGACGACCATGTGCGCGTGGACGTGCTCTACCAGCGTTTCTCCCCGCGCACCCGCGCGCTGATCAACGTGCTGGGCTGCCTGCTCTTCCTGTTCCCGGGCTGCTGGCTGGTCATCAAGACCTCCATCCCCTTCGTGAAGTTCAGCTGGGCCATGCATGAGGTCTCGCCGGACCCGGGCGGGCTGCCCGCGCGCTGGCTGGCCAAGGCGCTCATCCCTGCGGGCTTCGGGCTCCTGGCCTTGCAGGGCGTCTCGTTCCTGCTGGCCAACCTGCGCGTGCTTGCGGGCCGCGGGCCCTCCGGGGCGGGGCGCTAGCATGGACCACGCGCTGGCCGGATGGCTCTTCGTCAGCGCCACGGGGCTCCTGCTGCTGGGCTTCCCCGTGGCCTTCACCCTGCTGGGCACCTCCCTGGCCTTCGGCCTGGCCGGGTTCGGGCTGGATTTCTTCAACCTCCTGCCCCTGCGCATCTGGGGGGTGATGAGCAACTTCACCCTCACGGCCGTGCCGCTGTTCATCTTCATGGGCATGGCCATGGAGCGCTCGGGCATCGCCACGCGGCTCATCGAGTCCATGGGCCTGCTCTTCGGGCGCGTCCGCGGGGGCATGGCCGTGGCGGTGGTCCTGGTGGGCGCGCTGCTCGGCGCCTCCACGGGCATCGTCGGCGCCACGGTGGTGACCATGGGCCTTTTGGCCCTGCCGGCCATGCTGCGCTGCGGCTATGCCCACCCCCTGGCCACGGGCACCATCGCCGCCTCGGGCACCCTGGGCCAGATCATCCCGCCCTCCATCGTGCTCATCCTGCTTGGCGACATCATCGGCGTACCCGTGGGCGACCTGTTCATCGGCGCGCTGGTGCCGGGGTTCATGATGGTCGGGCTGTACATCGCCTACATCCTGGTCTACGCGCGGCTGTATCCGGAGCGCGCGCCCCTGGTTTCGGGCCTTTCGGGCGGGGACGACGCCTGCGCGGCGCCCGGGGCCGTGCCGGGGGTGCGGCAGCTGTTGGCGGCCTTCGGCCCGCCGCTGCTGCTCATCGTGGCCGTGCTGGGCACCATCTTCGCCGGGGTGGCCTCGCCCACCGAGGCCGCGGGGGTGGGCGCCGTGGGCGCCCTGGGGCTGGCCGCGGCCCACGGCAGGCTCTCCCGCAGGATGCTCGGCGAGGTCATGGAGTCCACCACGCGGCTGACGAGCATGATCTTCATCATCCTGGTGGGCGCCACGGCCTTCGGGCTGGTTTTCCGGGGCCTGGGCGGCGACCACCTGGTGCGCGACTTCATCGCCGCGCTGCCCTTCGACAAGTGGGGCGTGCTGGCCGTGATCATGGCCCTGGTCTTCGTCATGGGCTTTTTCCTGGACTTCATCGAGATTACCTTCATCCAGGTGCCCGTGGTGGCCCCGCTGCTCATCGAGGCCGGGTTCGACCCCGTGTGGCTGGCGCTGATCTTCGCCGTGAACCTGCAAACCTCCTTCCTGACGCCGCCCTTCGGGTTCTCGCTGTTCTACCTCAAGGGCGTGTGCCCGCCCGGGGTTTCCACGGGCGCCATCTACAAGGGCATCATCCCCTTCGTGCTCATGCAGGTGCTGGTCCTTGGGCTGTGCGCGGCCTTCCCGCAGCTACTGCTGTGGCTGCCAGCGGCCATGCGCTGAGCCCGCCCGGCCGGCCGCCGGGCAGGGACGAAAAGGGCCGCCGCTCCCCGGGGAGCGGCGGCCCTTCGCCTGCCTGGGCCGCGCGGGGGCTAGACCATCCGCGCGAAGTATTCCTTGTCGGTGACCGCGGTCCAGCTCAGCCACTCGGCCATGAAGGCCTTGTAGTCGTCGTGGATCTTGCGGGCCAGGGGATCCTTGGCGGCCTCCTCCTCAAGCACCTCGGCGGCCAGGGTGCGGAAGGTGTCCAGCACCTCGGCGGGGAAGGAGACGATCTCGACCTTGCCCTCGGCGCGGATTTCGGCCAGCGCCCGGGCGCTCAGGATGTCGAACTCGGCGGCCATGACGCTGGTCATCTTGGCGGCGGCGGCGTCGAGCACGGCCTTGAGGTCCGCGGGCAGGGCCTCGTAGGCGGCCTTGTTGAAGACCACTTCGGTGAAGCCCGTGGGCTCCTGCCAGCCGGGGGTGTAGTAGTACCTGGCCACTCGGTTCAGGCCCATGCGCAGGTCGAGCACGGGGCCGACCCAGTCGGTGGCGTCGATGACGCCGCGCTCCATGGACGTGTAGACCTCGCCGCCGGGCAGCAGGACCACCGAGGCTCCGGCCTTGGAATAGACGCGGCCCGCCAGCCCCGGGAAGCGCAGCTTCATGCCCTTCAGGGCCTCGAGGGAGTCCACCTTCCTGTTGAACCAGCCGCCCATCTGGAAGGACGTGGTGCCCAGGGGCCGGGGCACGAGGTTGAAGCGCGAGTACAGCTCCTCCCACAGGGCCAGGCCGTTGCCCGCGTGGAACCAGGCGTTGTAGCCGGCGGTGTTCATGCCGAAGGGCACGGAGGTGAACCACTGGGTGCCGGGGTGGTTGCCCGCCCAGTAGTAGGACGCGCTGTGGTAGCACTGGACCATGCCCTGGGACACCGCGTCGAAGGCGCCCATGGGCGGCACCAGCTCGCCCCCGGCGTAGACCTCGATGGTCAGCTCGCCGTCGGACATCTCGCCCACCAGCTTGGCGAAGCGCTCGGCGCCGGTTTGCAGGATGGGCATCCCGGCGGGCCAGGAGGTGACCATCTTCCAGGAAAAGGACTGCTTGGCCAGGACGGCGGGGGCGGCCACGGCGCCGACGGCCACGCCAGCGGCCAGGCCCATGCCGGATTTCTTCAGAAATTCGCGACGTTTCATGGGGCGGGACACCTCGGATGCAGGGTTGTTGAAATAATCTATCGGCGCGGAATAGCGCATTTCGGGGCTCAAGGGAAGGTCGGCGTCAGGGCCGGGGGCCAAGGGAAGGTCGGCGGCGGAGCCGGGGGTCGGGGCAGCGGCGCCGGGGGCGGGCGGCCATGCGCCCTGGCGGCGCCAGCGAAGACGGGCGGCGCCGGAGCCGGGCCACAGCACCCGGGCGCGCCGAGCAACTATAGAACACGGGCCACAGCGCCCGGGCGCGCGAACGGCAAGGCCCGGGGTCTCGCCCCGGCGGCGCGGGCCGGGCGGCTAGTCGCGCACGGCCAGGAACAGGTCGGCCCACTGCCCGGCGGCGGCGTAGGCGCCCTTGACCGCCTCCAGGTCGAAGCCCAGGCGGGCGCACATGGCGCGCAGGCCGTCCCAGTCGCCGTCCTCCAGGGCCTCCATGAGCAGGAACAGGGCTTCGTGGTCGTTGCCGGGGTCGCGGCGCAGGGTTGCCTGGAGCTTGGCGTCCAGGGGCAGCAGCCCGGCGACCTCGGCCATGGGCATGCCCAGGATGGCGTCCAGCAGGGAGAACAGCCCGAGCAGGAACATGGTTCCGGGGTTGAAGTCCCAGTAGTCGTAGCGGGTGGTGACCAGTTCCAGGAAGCGCCCGCGCTGCATGGACAGGGCGGCCAGTTCCTGGGGGGTTTCGCCCTGTCCGGCCATGTCGGCCAGCAGCACGGCGCGCAGCCAGCCCTTGAGCTTGTCCCAGCCCAGCAGGCGCACGGCGTGGTCCACGGAGTCGACCTTGTGCGCAAGGCCGAAGGCCGGGCTGTTCAGCAGGGCCAGCAGCCGGAAGCTCACGGCCACGTCGCCGCGCACGGCGTCGGCCATGCCCTCCAGGTTCGGGGCGTCGCCCTCCATGAGCCGCAGCATCTCCAGCCGCGAGACTTCGTTGGAAGTCAGCTTGCGGCCGGGGACGAGTTCCGGCTCCTTGACAAAGGGGCCCTGGAACAGGGTGTGCCCCTGGTCGCGCGCGGCCTGGAACTGCTCGATGTTGCGCACGCCCCTGGCCAGCATCTGGGCCTTCTTGGCGGCCAGCCGGGCCATGGCCGGGGGCAGGGCGCCGGGGCGGTGTTCCATGATCAGCACGTCGGCCAGCCGCGCGGCCCCCAGGGCCGGGGACCCGGGCGCCACGTCCAGGGCCACGAGATAGCCCTCGGCGCGCAGGGCCTCCAGGGCCGCCAGCAGCTCGGGCCCGGGCTTGGCCTCCAGGCGCAGGCGCAGGCAGCCGCCCTGGGGCGGCAGGGCCCGGGGCAGCCCGGCCAGCACCCCCGCGGCGTCGAAGGCGACCATGACCTTCTTGCCCCTGTCCAGGGCCTCGCGCAGGCCGAAGTAGGTGCTCGACCCCAGGGATGTCGCGGCCTCATGCCCGGGGAAGAGGTGGAAGATGCCCTCGCGCACCTCGCCGCCCAGGAGCTCGTAGCCCCAGATCCGGCGCTTGGCGTCGAGCACGGGCTGCTTGGCGAAGAACACGGGGTTGGCCCCTGCGGAAGCGCTTGCGTCGTGCATGGATTCTCCTGTCATTGTCGGGACGATAGCCCGAATGGCGAGAACCCGTCAATGCGGCGCGCGGCACCGCCGCGTCCTAGAGCATGCTTACCGGGTCCAGGTCGAGGGCGGTGCGGATTTTGGGGTGGGCGGCGAGGCGGCGGCGGGCCTCGGCGTACAGGGCGCGCACGGCGGGCCAGTCCTGGGCCTTGAGCAGGCACTGGAAGCGCCTGCGCCCGCGCAGCAGCCCAAGGGGCGAGGGCGCAGGGCCGAGGACGAGCACCCCCTGGCGCTGGCCCAGGGGCGGCAGGGTCCGCGCCAGCTCCATCACCGCCGCGGCGCCGGGCTCGTAGTCCGCCGGGAAGTTCATGCGCAGGAGCGCGAGCTTGGTGAAGGGCGGATAGCCGTATTTGCGGCGCAGGGCCAGCTCCTGGGCGAAGAAGCCCTCGTAGTCGCTGGCGCGGACGTGGCGCCAGCAGTAATGCTCGGGGCTGCGGGTCTGGATGAGCACGCGCCCCGGCTTGTCGCCGCGCCCGGCGCGCCCGGCTACCTGGACCATGAGCTGGAACATGCGTTCGGCGGCGCGGTAGTCGGGTACGTTCAGGCCCATGTCGCCCTCGACCACGGCCACCAGGGTCACCCCCGGGAAATGGTGGCCCTTGGAGAGCATCTGCGTGCCCACCAGGACCTGGGCCCGGCCTGCGGCGAAGTCGGCCAGGATCTCTTCCATGCGCCCGGGGCGGCGGGTGCTGTCGCGGTCCAGGCGCAGCACTCCCGCGCCGGGCACCAGGCGCTCCAGGGTCTCGGCCAGGTTCTCGGTGCCCTCGCCCAGGGGCAGCCAGTTGGAGCTGCCGCAGGCACAGACCCTGGGGAAGGGCTCGGTTGCGCCGCAGTAGTGGCAGACCAGCCGCTCGCGGGCCTTGTGGTAGGTCAGGCCCACGTCGCACTGGGCGCAGCGCGCCGTCTGCCCGCAGTCGAGGCAGTACATCACCGGCGCGTAGCCCCGGCGGTTGAGCAGGATCACGGCCTGGTCGCCGCAGGACACGGTGTCGCGCAGGGCCCGGGCGGTGACCGCCGCGAAGGGCCCTTCGGCGGGCGGCTCGGCCCGCAGGTCCACCAGCTCCACCGGCGGCAGGGCCCGCCCGCCAACGCGCGAGGGCAGCACCACCTTGCCCACCGCGCCCTGGGCGGCGGCGTGGAAGGTCTTCACATCGGGCGTGGCCGAGCCGAGGACCAGCAGCCCCCCGGACCGCGCGGCCAGGAAGTGGGCCACCTCCTTGGCCTGGTAGGGCAGGCGCTCCTCCTGCTTGAAGGACGAGTCGTGCTCCTCGTCCAGGACGATGAGCCCCAGGTCGCGCAGGGGCAGGAACAGGGCCGAGCGCGTGCCGACCACCACCTGCGGCCCGCGCTGCGCCGCCGTCTCGGTGAAGGTCCGCTCGCGGCGCGCCGGGTTCTGGTAGCCGTGGTACAGGCGCACCTCGCGCCCCGGGAAGTGCGCCACCGCCGCGCGGTGCAGGGCGCAGGCCAGGGCCACCTCGGGCGCCAGCAGCAGCACCGCCCGCCCGGCCTCCACGGCCCGCTCGGCCAGGCGCAGGTAGAGCAGGGTCTTGCCGCTGCCCGTGACGCCGTGGACCAGCCGGGCCTGCCCCTCGGGCCGGGCCAGGGCCTGGGTCAGCTCGTCCAGGGCGTCGCGCTGTTCATCGGTCAGCTCGGGGGCCTCGCCGCCCGGGGTCTCGCCGTGCCCCGGGGCGCAGGCGTCCGCTTCGTGGAACTCCGGGGCCGGGCCGATGCGCACCAGCCCGGCGGCCACCAGCCGGGTCAGGGCCTGGGCCGAAGCCGGGCCCAGGGCCTCGCGCAGCCGGGGCCTGGGCACCGGCCCCGCGTCCCACAGGTATTCGAGGAGCTCCATCTGCCGCCGGGCCGCCGGGCGCACGGGCCAGGGCGGATCCTGGGCCACGAAGCAGTATTCCTGCTCCTTTTCGTGGCGCCGCTCGGCGCACACGCGCATGCGGCCCTCGGCCCACAGGACGGCCAGTTCCGCCAGGGTTTCCGGCTCCCGGTCGGCCATGCCCGCCAGGGTCGAGGCCCCCAGGCGCGCGGGAAAGCGCGGGTCGAAGACGCGAAAGCTCACGCGCAGGGCCCGCAGCCCGTGGGGCAGGAGGTTTTCCAGCACGCGGCCCACGGGCTCCATTTGCCGCGTGGCCAGGGTGGCGGCCAGGGCCATGTAGTCCGGGCCCAGCAGCGGCCGGGCCTCCACGGGCCAGACCAGGGCGCGCAGGCGCACGTCGGCGGGCATGTCCGGCGGCGGCGCGTCCTGGCGGGCGACGAGCACCCCAAGGCGCGCGGACGCGCCCACGGGCACCAGCACGCGCAGCCCCGCCACCCACGTCTGCGGCGGCAGGTGGGGCGGCTCGGCGTAGGTGTAGACGGCAAAGGGCGCGCCCAGCAGGGCCACCTGCCAGCAGCCGCGCTCCTGGGCGTCGGGGGGCGTTGTCGTTGTCCGGGTCATGGGTTTGGGCTGGCGCCGCCCGGGGCCGGGGCTGGCCTCGGGGCGCCAGGGGCATCCTGCCCCCGGGCCTGCGGGCCGTCAAGGCGCGGGCGGATCCGCCCGGGGCCGGGGCACGGCAAGGCCCCCGGGCGCGGTGTGCGCGCCGGGGGCCCTGGCGCGGCGTCGCCCGCGCCCGGGGTTTTGCCCCGCCCTATTTGCAGGACAGCAGTTCCTGGAGGTTGCGCACCACGTCGTCGCGCAGCTCCTCGTCCTGCAGGGCGAAGTAGATGTTGGCGGTCAGGTATTCGGCCCAGTCGCCCGCGTCGAAGCGCCGCCCGCGCATGCGCACGGCCAGCAGGCGGTTTTCCTTGGCCATGATCTCCAGGGCGTCGGTGAGCTGTATCTCGCCGCCCACCCCGGGCTTGAGGCCGCGCAGGTGCTCGAAAACCTCGGGCATGAGCACATAGCGGCCGACCACGGCCATGCGCGAGGGCGCGTCGGCCACGGCGGGCTTCTCGACCATCTGGTTCACGCGGAAGATGCCCGGGGCGAACTCCTCGCCCTGGATGATGCCGTAGCGGTCGACCTTGTTGCGGGGCACCTCGACCACGCCGACCACGGAGAGCCCTTCGGCCCTGGCGACATCCACCAGCTGCTTGATGCCCGGCTCCATGCCGAACATGAGGTCGTCCCCGACCATGACCGCGAAGGGATCGTCGTTGATGACGCCCTGGGCGCAGAGCACGGCGTGGCCCAGGCCGAGCTGCTTTTTCTGGCGCACGGAGATGATGTTGGCCATTTCGGCCACGGCGCGGATCTCCGCCAGCAGCTCGGTCTTGCCCTTGCGTTCCAGGAGCTCTTCGAGCACCCAGTTGTGGTCGAAGTGGTCCTCGATGATGGTCTTGGTCTGGTTGTTGATGAAGACCACCTCGGTCAGCCCGGTCTGGATGGCCTCCTCGACCACATACTGGACCACGGGCTTCTTGTAGATGGGCAGCAGTTCCTTGGGGACGTTCTTGGTCGCCGGCAGGGAACGGGTGCCCCAGCCCGCGACGGGAATCACGACTTTACGGATGTCCATGCCCGATCCTCCTTGGGTTTGCGTCCTTGCCCGGGTCCAGGATACTGGAATCGCCGACTAATTCAAGAGCCGACGAACCAGGTCGGCCAGGGCGTCGGCCAGGGAGCGCACCAGGGCGGCGTCCTGGCCCTCGACCATGACCCGGGCCTTGGGCTCGGTGCCGGAGTAGCGCAGCAGCACGCGCCCGCGTCCGGCCAGTTCGGCCTCGGCCTGGGCCACGGCGTCCATCAGTTCGGGCAGCTCCTCGAAGGGCCGCTTGCCCGCCACGGGGATGTTGATCAGCTCCTGGGGGTAGGGCGTGAGCAGGCCCGCCAGCTCGGACAGAGGCCGCGAGCGCGCGGTCATGATGCGCAGCAGTTGCAGCGCCGCCAGGATGCCGTCGCCGGTGGTGGAGTAGTTGGAGAAGATCAGGTGCCCGGACTGCTCGCCGCCGAGCACCGCGCCCCGGCTGCGCATGGCCTCGGCCACATAGCGGTCGCCCACGGGGGTGCGCAGCAGGGTGCCGCCGCGCTCGCGCATGAAGACCTCAAGGGCCATGTTGCTCATCACCGTGGCCACCAGCAGGTTGCCGCACAGGGCTCCGCGTTCCATCTTGTCCTGGGCGCACAGGGCCATGATCTGGTCGCCGTCGAGGACGGTGCCCTTTTCGTCCACGACGATGAGCCGGTCGCCGTCGCCGTCCAGGGCCAGGCCGATGTCCGCGCCCTCGGCCACCACGCGGGCGGCCACCTTGTCGGGGTGCAGCGAGCCGCAGCCCTCGTTGATGTTGGTGCCGTCGGGCGAGACGCCCATGGCCACGACCTCGGCCCCCAGCTCGCCCAGGACCATGGGCGCCACGCGGTAGGTGGCGCCGTTGGCGCAGTCCAGGACGACCTTCACGCCGTCCAGGGTCCGGTCGGCGGGGAAGGTGTGCTTGAGGGTCACCACATAGCGGCCCATGCTGTCCACCACGCGGGCGGTCTTGCCCACGCGGTCCTGGGGCGGATAGTCCCAGTCGGCGCAGGGGTCGAGCACCAGGTCGGCGATCTCGTCCTCCACGGCGTCGGGCAGCTTGTAGCCCTGGCTGTCGAAGAACTTGATGCCGTTGTCGTAGTAGGGATTGTGCGAGGCGGAGATGACCACGCCCAGGTCGCAGCGCATGCTGCGGGTGAGAAACGAGATGGCCGGGGTGGGCATGGGGCCGACGAGCATCACGTCCATGCCCGCGGCGCAAAGCCCCGAGGTCAGGGCCGTTTCGAAGATGTAGCCCGAGATGCGCGTGTCCTTGCCGATGAGCACCTTGTGGCGCTTCTTGCCGTTGCGGAAGTACTGCCCGGCGGCCAGGCCCAGGCGCAGGACGGTCTCGGGCAGCATGGGGAACTCGTTGACCCGGCCGCGCAGCCCGTCGGTGCCGAAAAAGCGTTTGACCATTGTTCCTCTCGATGCGCGAAAACGTCGCGTGGGCGGGGGGTGCCTGAAAAACGCGGCGCGATGCTACTTCTTTTTGATTCTGACTTCCAGTGTTTCCGGCGCCGTCTTTTCCAGGGTGCAGCCGTCGGGCAGCTTGATGCGCACGGGCAGCTGGTGCGTGCCGGGCTCCAGGCCCGAGGGCGGCAGCACATAGGCCATGAACTGCGCGGCGAGATCCTTGTCGCGCGCAAGGGGCAGCGGCACCAGGGCGCGCACCTGCACGGCGGAGGGCGAGACGCCCACGCCCTGCATGGCCTCGGGCAGCACCTTGACGGGCAGCTTGAGCCACAGGCTCTTGCGCTTGACGGCGAAGTCCACCAGCACGCGCACGGCCTGGGGGTCCGCCGAGAGGGTGCGGGGCAGGTCCAGGTCGGCGCGCACCACATACTCGCCCTGGCCCGTGGCGTTGACCACGGCCTCGCGGGTGGCGATGTCCTTGAGCTCGGACACCACGGCCCTGGGCCCGCGTACGCGCACCGTCGGGGGCGAGACGGAAACCGAGCCCAGCTCATAGTCCTTGCCGGGGTCGCCGGTCCACACCGGGCGCACGGGCAGCTCGCGCTCCACAAGCCGGTCCGCCGTCAGGGTCACCCCGGGCGGGGCGATGTCCACCACCTCCAGGGCCATGGACAGGGGAATGTGCTCGGCCTCGAAGGGAATGTTGGTCTGGCCGGGCTCCAGGTGCGACAGGTCCAGCGAGTAGGCCGGGCGCCGCTCCTCCAGGCGCCGCACCAGGGCCCGGGGCCCGCGCACGCGCACGGTGATCTTGTCGGCCAGCCCGTCGAGGACGAGCATGTCCGGCTGGGCGCCGACGACCTCCACGGGCATCTCCACCACGGTCTGGACCTTCTCGCGGCCGGTGACGATGTACCAGCAGGCCAGGGCCAGGGCCAGGGCCATGAGCCGGTATTGCCAGTTGCGCAGCATGGGCTACTTCTCCCAGGCCCGTTTGAGCACGCGCCGCAGGCGCACTTCGTCCAGGGCGGCGGTGAGCCGCCCGCCGATGGCCACGGACACCTCGCCGCGCTCTTCGGAAACCACCACGGCCACGGCGTCGGTCTCCTCGGTGACGCCGATGGCCGCGCGGTGGCGCGTGCCGAAGGAGGACTTCTGGCGCACGCCGGACGCCAGGGGCAGGATGCAGCCCGCCGCCAACACCCGCCCGGAGCGCAGCAGCACGGCCCCGTCGTGCAGGGGCGTGTCGACGTGGAAGATGGTCAGCAGCAGGTCGCGCGACAGGCGCGCGTCCAGGGTCACCCCGCGTTCGGTCAGGTCGCCCAGGGGCACGTTCTTTTCGATGACCACCAGGGCGCCGATGCGCTGGCGGGCCATGTCCAGCATGGCCGTGACGAGCTGCTCGAAGACCTCGTCGGCCACGCTGGGCCGCTTGCGCCACAGCCGCCCCGCCCCCACCTGGGACAGGGCGTTGCGGATGTCGCTCTGGAAAAGGATGATGACCACCAGGAAGATGGAGCCCAGGAAGTTGGCCAGGAGCCAGTTGAGGGTCAGCAGGCCGAAGACTTCGGAAAGATAGTAGACCACGGCGACCAGCAACAGGCCCCAGAGCACCGACAGCGCCCGGGTGCCCCGGATGAGCAGGATCAGCCGGTAGAAGATGAAGGCCACCAGCGCGATGTCCGCGATTTCGCGCCAGGAGATGCGCAGCCAGCCGAGGTCAATCACGGGACGGGGCCTCCGGGGCCTTGGGGCCGGGCCTTCGCGCGCGCAGGGCCTCGGCCACGGTGAGGGTCTGCACTGTGGCGGCCACGTCGTGGACGCGGTGGATGCGCACCCCGCGCGAGGCCAGCACGGCCACGGCGGCCTGGGTCGCCCCGCCGCGCCCGGCCACGGGCAGCCCGAGCAGCTGCTGGAACATGGATTTGTTGGACAGGCCCACATACAGCGGCAGGCCCAGCACGCCGAAGGCCTCGATGTTGCGCAGGATGTCCAGGTTGTGCTCCAGGGTCTTGCCGAAGCCGATGCCGGGGTCGATGACGATGTTCTCCTCGGGCAGGCCCGCGCCGGTCAGGGCGCGCAGGCGCTCCTCGAAGAAGGCGACGATGTCGTGGACCACGTCGGCGTAGCGCGGGTCGCGCTGCATGGTCCCGGGGCGGCCCAGGCTGTGCATGAGCACATAGCCCGGCTTGTACTGCCCGACCACGTCCAGGAGCCCGGGGTCGAAGCGGCAGGCCGAGATGTCGTTGACCACGGCGGCCCCGGCGTCCAGGGCGGCGGCGGCCACCCGGGCCTTGAAGGTGTCCACGGAGATCACCGCCCGGGGGGCGGCGTCCGGGGGCTGGCCGTGGCCGATGTGCCCGGCCAGCCCGCGCACCACGGGCAGCACCCGGTCCATCTCCCGCTCGGCGCAGACGGCCTCGGCCCCCGGGCGGGTGGACTCGCCGCCCACGTCGAGGACCGCCGCCCCCTCGGCCAGCAGGCGCCTGCCGTGGGCCACGGCGGCCTCGGGCGCGTCGTGGCGGCCCCCGTCGTAGAACGAGTCCGGGGTGGCGTTGACGATGCCGACCACGAAAAAGGGGGCCGGGCCAAGAACCCGTCCCCCGGTTACATTCCAGAAAATGCGTTCCTGCATTGCCTAGTTCCCGCTCTTGTCCTTGTCGCCGGGGCCGCCGGAGGCCGGGGCGTCGTCGGGCTCGAGGCGGAACTCCCCGCCGTCCTGCTGGGCCCTGGACACGTCCAGGTCGCCGTCCATGACCTTGCGGAACAGGCTCTTGGGCCTGTCCTGGGGCTCGGTCGCGGCGTCTTCCGGGGCGGCGTGCCCGGCGTCGGCCCCCGGGGCCGCCTGGGGCGCCTCGGGGCCGGCCTGGGTGCCGCCCTGGCCGGCGGGGGCTGCCGGGGCCGCGCCGCCGGGAGCCGCCGGGGGCGCGCCCGCACCGCCGGAGCCGGAGCCCTCGGGCCCCTGGGGGCCGGGGGCCGGGCGGCCGAGGGCCGGGCCGTCCTGGGCGCCGGGGCCAGCGAGCTTGGGCAGGGGCTTGCCCTGCATGATCAGGTCGATGTCCGCGCCGGAGATGGTTTCGCGCTCCAGCAGGGCCTTGGCGATGGCGTGCAGGGTGTCCATGTTGTCGCGCAGCAGGGTCAGGGCCCGGTCGTTGGCCTCGTCCACGATGCGGCGGATCTCGGAGTCGATGAGCCGGGCGGTGTCCTCGCTGTGGGCCTTGTGGCGGATCATCTCGCGGCCCAGGAAGACCGAATCGTCCTTTTCGGCCAGGGCCAGGGGCCCGATGGCGTCGCTCATGCCCCACTGGGTGACCATCTTGCGGGCGATGCCCGTGGCGCGCTCGATGTCGTTGCTGGCGCCGGTGGTGCGCTGGCCGAAGATGAGCTCCTCGGCGGCGCGCCCGGCCAGAAGGCCCGAGAGCTGGCCTTCGAGGTATTCGCGGCTGTAGTTGTGGCGGTCGTCCACGGGCAGGTGCATGGTCACGCCCAGGGCCATGCCGCGCGGGATGATGGAGACCTTGTGCACCGGGTCGGCGTGGGGCAGCAGCTTGCCGATGAGGGCGTGGCCCGCCTCGTGGTAGGCCGTTGTGCGCTTCTCCTCGTCGGAGAGGATCACGCTGCGCCGTTCCTTGCCCATGAGCACCTTGTCCTTGGCCATCTCGAAGTCGGCCATGAGCACCTGGTCGCGGCCGAGCTTGGCGGCCTGGAGGGCGGCCTCGTTGACGAGGTTCTCCAGGTCCGCGCCGGAGAAGCCGGGGGTGCCCCGGGCGATGACATCGGTGTCCACGTCGGCGCCAAGGGGCGTGCGCTTGGTGTGCACGTCGAGGATGCGCTTGCGGCCGCGCACGTCGGGCGTGGGCACGACCACCTGGCGGTCGAAACGGCCCGGGCGCAGCAGCGCCGGGTCGAGCACATCGGGGCGGTTGGTGGCGGCGATGAGGATGACGCCCTCGTTGGATTCGAAGCCGTCCATCTCCACCAGGAGCTGGTTCAGGGTCTGCTCGCGCTCGTCGTGGCCGCCGCCGAGGCCCGCGCCGCGCTGGCGGCCCACGGCGTCGATCTCGTCGATGAAGATGAGGCAGGGCGCGTTCTTCTTGCCCTGGATGAACAGGTCGCGCACACGCGAGGCGCCCACGCCCACGAACATCTCCACGAAGTCCGAGCCGGAGATGGAGAAGAAGGGCACCCCTGCCTCGCCCGCCACGGCGCGCGCCAGCAGGGTCTTGCCCGTTCCGGGGGGGCCGACGAGCAGCACGCCCTTGGGGATGCGCCCGCCCAGGCGGGTGAACTTGCGCGGGTTGGACAGGAAGTCCACGACCTCGGAGAGCTCCTCCTTGGCCTCGTCCACGCCCGCCACGTCGTCGAAGGTGACCTTGGACTGGTCCTGGGTGATCATCTTGGCCCGCGAGCGGCCGAAGCTCATGGCTTTGCCGCCTCCGGACTGCATCTGGCGCATGAAGAATATCCACACGCCGATGAGCAGCAGCATGGGGAACCAGGAGACGAACACCGTGAGCCAGGGCGAGTCCTCCACGGGCTTGGCCGTGACCTGGATGCCCTTGTCGACCAGCTTGCCCACCAGGCCCGGGTCGTCGGGCGAGTAGGTGGTGAAGCGCTCGCCGGAGATGGTCTTGCCCAGGATGTCGCGGCCCTGGATGGTGACCTCGGCGATCTGGTTGCTCTCCACGCTTTGCAGGAACTCGGTGTAGCTCATGGAGAGCTGCGCGCGGGGCTGCTGGTTGAACATGTTGAACAGGAAGACCATCACCAGCGAGATGGCCAACCAGAGAAAGAGGTTCCGGGTGACGTTGTTCAAGGCGTCTGCTCCTCGTTGTGCGCTCGTCGGGAGGGGCGCGGGGCCCCGGTCGGGGGACTATAAGTCCCCCCGCGGGCCCAGGCAATGGCGGGCGGCGCATTTCGTCGAATATCGCGCGCCAGCCGTGGCGGGCCAGCTTTCCGACTAGCACAGCGGCCCGGCGCTGTCCACGCCGGGAATGCCCGCGGGCCCGGGGGCCGCCGGGCGGTGCCGAAGCCTGCGCATGCCGCGCGGCCCTTGCCCAAGGCGGCGCCAGCTGCTAGAGATGCCTTTCCCTGCGCGGAAGCGTGTCGTCACCGGTGTGGCGCCTGGTCTTCAAAACCAGTGTGCGGGTTTGCCCTCGCAGGTAGGTTCGACTCCTATACGCTTCCGCCACCGAATTTGCGGGGTGCGCCCCCCGAGGAAGCGCCCTCCCCGGAACCGGCCGGGGAGGGCGCTTTTCAGGTTCGCGCTGCCTGCCTGGGCCGCGCGGGGCGCGCCTCCGGCCGTGCCTTCGCGGCGGGGCGTTGCGGGGCGCTTCGCCGGAACCTTCCCGGCCGGGGTTGACACGATGGTTTAGCGGGTTTACCTTTTGCCGTCGGCGATTGGTTTCGGACTGAAAGGAGACGGGACGGGCACATGGAAACGAAGGACGATCTCATCCTCGACGTGGTGCGGCAGTTCCAGCGCGTGGCGGCCCGGTATGCCCGCATCGAGGAGCTGCCCATCGCCGTTGGCGACGGCGTCGAGGTCACGACGCGCGAGGCGCATACCATCGAGGCCGTCGGCCTGCGCGGCCAGATGAGCGTCACGGACGTGGCCAACGCCTTCGGCATCACCAAAAGCGCGGCGTCCCAGATGGTTTCGAAGCTGTGCGCCAAGGGCTTCCTGCGCAAGCGGCAGGCGCCCCACAGCAACAAGGAATACCAGCTGACGCTTACGCCCCTGGGGCGCAAGGCCTTCGACGCCCACGCGCGCGTTCACGGCGAGGACCGGGACGCCCTGGTGGAGCGGCTGCGCGGCTTTTCCCTCGCCCAGGTCGCCACCATCGCCGTGCTGTTCGAAGCCATCGGGGAGGTCCTGGATAGGCGCCTGGATCCGTGACGGTTTTTTTTTGGGTTAATGATTAAGCTGCTTAACTAATGTATCGGGAGATTTGTCGTGAAGTCATTCAAGGCCCTGCTCATCGCTTTTCCCGTCCGGCACTACAGGCTCGTCGCCCTCGCGCTGCTGGCCGTCGTGCTCCTGGCGGCCAGTTTCTTCCCGGGCATCGTCATGGATACGGACCCGGAGAACATGCTGGAACCCACCGAACCCGCGAGGGTTTTCCACAACGACGCAAAAAAACGCTTCGACCTGAGCGATGTCATCGTCGTCGGCGTTACCGAGGAGAACGACCCGGACGGGGTGTTCAACCCGCAGACCCTGGCCCGCGTCCACGATCTGACGGAGTTCGCCCTGACCCTGCGCCACGAGGACCCCGAGAATCCGGGGCGGATGGTGGGCGTGGCCACGGTGGACGTGGTGGCGCCCTCGCTGGTGGACCACATGCGCCAGGCCGGGCCGGGGACCATCAGCTTCGAATGGCTGATGCCCCGGCCGCCCGCCACCCGGGAGGAGGCCCTGGCCATACGCGACAAGGCCCTGTCCAACCCCCTGCTCGTGGGCCAGCTCGTGTCGGCCGACGGCAGGGCGCTGTGCCTGCACATCCCGCTGACGGACAAGATGTTCAGCTATGATATCTACACCGCGCTGCGGGAGCGGATCGACTCCTTCGGGGGCACGGAGGAATGGCACATCTCGGGCCTTCCCGTGGCCGAGGGGGCCATCGGGGTCGAGATGTTCAGCGAGATGGTC
>Ga0172382_10007072_pt1 | contig 16065 bp, 16 predicted proteins | sample Leawel138RmetaG_FD_122245 | JGI IMG/M metagenome (GOLD analysis project Ga0172382, IMG submission 122245) | Leachate microbial communities from a municipal landfill in Southern Ontario, Canada - Leachate well 138R metaG | ecosystem: Engineered > Solid waste > Landfill > Unclassified | place...
ATATCTTTTACATTATCTTTTAAAGGTTTCCCTCTATTTTTATAGTTTAATAGATCAACCGTAATTTCAAATATTGAAACTACAAAGATTATTCCTAGAATTAAATAGTTCATATGATCTCCCTTGACTAGTTATTTAAAAACTGATTAAGCATATTTGAAAATTTATACCATGAATGCTTATGTTCCTTTAAGTAGGTCTTGCCTAGTGGTGTGATTGAATAGTATTTACGATTCACGTTGTTAGTTCCTTCTTGCCAGTATGACTGAATGAATTCATTTTTTTCCAGTCTTTTAAATACAGAATACATCGTGGCTTCTGTTAGTAACAATTCTCCTTGTGATATTTTTTCAATGGTTTGATTAATTTTATACCCATAAGAGTCTTCTTTTTCTAAAATCGATAAAATAATCGCTTCAGTGTGACCTCTTATAAAATCACCAATGGGAGTCATTTGATCAGTTCTTTCTATTCAATGAACTAATTAAATAAATGAGATGCCCAAATAGAGACAATGAAAAATAGATGGCGATTGCTGTGATTTTGGCTTCTATCAAACCAGGTAAAACATTTTGATAGATAACCAAGATCGTGATATATCCAAGATAAGAAAGAGATGTTAAAACAAATAATAACCATCTTGGAGCTTTAACTGATTTTAAGTTTATACCCATATAAATCAGAATGCCTAGACTAAATACAATTGGTATATAGAATAGTGGGAGATCTCCAACCGCTCCGATAAAGGACGTTTCAAAACCCATCCCACTTCCATTAATATATTCGTAATAAGCTATTGGAGATGCCCAAATGGCTAATGTTGTAAGGATTAAGTATAAAAACAAAATGAGTTCGTATCCTTGTTTAAAATCAGGATACGTCTTCACTAATCTATCTTCTTCAGTCATTAAATCCCCTGTTATAAAAATATATTTCTTATAGAGTGACCCTTGAAGTGATTTCAAGATTGCAAATAAAATAATAAACACAATAAACCAAACTATAAAAAATACGGCAATAATTTGTCCAATCCCACTCTCTAATACAACCTGTGAAATTGATTCTGCTGAGATTAAAAAGATAAAATTAAGTATTAAACTTGAAAACACAATCGCAATCGTGATTGACCATATGACGTAGTTTTTGTTAAACGTTTTTAATATCGTTTGAAAATAAACCTTTTGGCTATCAATATCATGCTCTAAAGCTCTTTTATGTTGTGAATCTGCATAAAGTGCATAGCTTGCCGTAGCAAATAAGCCAACACTTCCAAGTGTAACGATTAATCCTATAACATTCGACATCAATGAAATAGCTAAACCCCCAATTGCAAGCACGCTGACGGTAATCATAGAAATCAAAGCCCATGATGGTTTTTCTAAGTAGAGTTGATCAACTTTTATATCACTGGTTTCATCAATATTACCAATTCTTTTGACTGTTTCAATATATGCCTTTTTTTCGTCCATACCATCTTTAACTAAATCATCATAGCGATCAATCAAATTAGACACCATCTCTTGTTTAATTGAATCTATATTTTCTCTTTTATCAAACCGAAACTGATAATTAACATAATCCATAATTTTCTGGTGCATACAAGCCTCCATACCTAACGTCATTATGGTTAAATTCTAACACTTCATACCTAATCTGTCAAGGTATGATTTAAAGTGTTTAAATCGATTCGAATTTTTAATGTTATAATGAAATAAAATACACTCAATTAAATCGAATAAAAGAAGCGTTATCATGAAACAAAATGAACAAGGTTTACGTGGTAAGTTAGGTTATGGGGTCGCCGATATATATGGTGGTGGTGCTTTTTTAATCATCAGTATTTTATTTTTGGTCTTTTTAACTGATGTCGTTAAGATGAATGCGATTTGGGCAGGGACAATCCCTTTAATTGGCAAAATATATGATGCCATTACGGATCCGATTATGGGTTCCATTGTTGATAAAACACGAAGTAAGTTTGGTGCTAAACGCTTTTATTTACTTATTGGAAGTTTTGTTGCAGGTATCACATTCATGATGATATGGTTAACCATAGGTGGTTCTCCTTTTGTTCAGTATATCTTCTATCTCATCATGTTCTTACTCTTTTCAACAGGGTTTACGATTGTCATGGTTCCTTATAATGCACTCCTTCCTGATATGATCAGTCAATACCACTTAAGAGGGCAATACACTGGATTTAGAATGATATTTTCCGCTTTATCTGCCATTCTTGCTGGGTTAATTCCAAATATGATTATTAACCGTTTTGATGTTCCTAAGACGGGATTTTTGGTCATGGGCATTGTCTTTGGGTTTATCTTTATGATTAGTATTTTACTTTCATTTTTTAATACTTGGGAAAAGTCGAATACAGAAGATGAAAAGAAACTTAATCAAGGATTCAAACATAGTCTTTCTGTGTTTAAAAATCGATCATTTAGACTTTATTTAGGTATCTTTTTATTCGGCCAAGGTTCAGCTGACTTTTTAATGGCTTTAGTTGTGTATTTTTTAGCAGTCGTTTTGAAACAATCTGATCAGTATGTTTTCATTATGTCAGGTATTTTAAGTTCACAATTGATTGCGATGATGCTTTATCAATTTTTACTAAAAAAGCGGGCAAAAACATTCCCCGCTTATATTGGCTTTCCATTGCAAATAATCGCTGCCATTGGAATGCTTATTTTTGCATATGAAGGTGCTCCGATTATCCCTATATTTATTATGTCTTTCTTAACAGGTTTTGGAACAGCAGCTGGAACTGTCACATCATTTGCAATATTAACCGATATGACGGATGTTGATGAACTCATTACATCTGAAAGACGGAGCGGAACATATTCAGGTATGGCTACATTTAGTAGGAAAATCGCAAATGGACTCGCTTTAGGTCTTGTAGGTCTTCTTTTAGGTCTATTTGGTTATGATGGCAATTTAACTGTTCAATCTGAAGTGACTGCTCAAGGCATTAAATTTATGTTTGTTTTCTTACCTATTCTTTTCATTTTAATGACCATGTTATTTATACGATTATATCCACTTTCTCAACAAGCATTTGCAGTGATGAAACAAGAAATAGATTTAAGAAAACAAGGGCTAATTCCAGATACTTCTGATGAAGATAAACGAGTACTTGAAAAAGTCACTGGATATGCTTATGAAAAATTATGGAATAGAGAAAATGGAAAAATCTAGAGTGGAAAATAATTTAATCGATACGCTATTTGATTTTAAAGTGGATGAAACATATATTGAAGTTGCTAAAGGCAGTGCAACTTATCAAATGAAGCGTGGTACGTTTAAAACTAAAGATAAACTTAAAGATATTACAAAACTTTTTTATGCTGGATTAATTGATGATAAATATCATTTTACAAATGGTAAAGTGAATTTAAATCTTCAAGTGACACATAATGATGTTTACCAAATTAACTTTGAAATCGATCAAGATTATAATCGCTTGACTCTTTTCCTTAATTCAACAGATCATGAAAAGTTTTATGGGTGTGGTGAACAATATGCAAGTTTCAATTTAAAGAAGAAAAAAGTAAGTATTTGGGTAAGTGAACATCATTCACTAAAAAAACTATTAACGAAATTTATTCGTGAAACAGTGTTTGGTCGAAACCCAAATTACTTAGGCAAGTTTAAGAACCACCAAACTTATTATGTTCAACCCACATTTATGTCGAGCCATAAATACTTTATTCATTTTGACACAAAATCTTTTGCAACATTTCATTTCAGTCAAAATAAGACTAAACTTCATTTTAGAGAGATCCCTAAGACTATGATTGTTGGGACTAAGGATAATTTTCTAGATCTATCTAGTCTATTATCGAGTGTTTTAGGCAAACAACCTAAATTACCTTCTTGGACTGAAAAAGGGGCCATACTTGCAATCCAAGGTGGAACTGATCTCATTAAAGAAAAAGTATTAATTGCTTTAAAACACGGTGTTGAGATTTCGGCGATATGGTCTCAAGATTGGTCAGGTCATTTAGTTACTTCTTTTGGATATCAAGTAAATTGGAATTGGGTTGTCGATGAGAAAAACTATCATGATATCCATGAATTAGTCTCTTGGTTATCTGACAAAAACATTCGATTTATGGGTTACATCAACACATTCTTAAAAGAAAACTCCTCATTATACCTAGAAGCCAAAATCAAAAACTATCTTGTGTTAAATCAAGATCATCTACCTTATCTTATAAAGTCTACAACCTTTAAAGCTGGAATTGTTGATTTAACAAATCCAGATGCATTTCAATGGTATAAAGAAATCATTAAACATAACATGATTGAATTAGGCATGTCTGGATGGATGGCTGATTTTGGTGAGTATTTGCCTACAGATGCCATTATCCATAGTGGCAGTGCAGAAATAATGCATAATATATGGCCAACTTTATGGGCTAAATGCAATCACGATGCCATCATCGAATAACATAAACAAGATGAAGTTTTCTTCTTTTCAAGAGCTGGATACACTGACACTTTAAAATACACAAACTCCATGTGGTCTGGGGATCAGCATGTTGATTTCTCAAAAGCTTACGGACTTCCCTCAGTCATTACTTCAACATTAGGCATGGCAACTACAGGCATTGGTATTAGCCATAGTGATATTGGCGGTTATACTACCATTCTCCACATGAAAAGAAATATTGATTTAATGATGAGGTGGACTGAAATGAATATATTTTCTCCACTTTTTAGATGTCATGAAGGGAACAAGCCAGATATTAATATTCAATTTGATCACCCAAATATGATAGATCACTTTGCACGTATGTCAAAAATCTATAAAGCATTGTCGCCTTATCTGAGTGATATTAAGAACACTTATTATCATCTGGGAATTCCTGTTATAAGACCTATTTTTTATGAAGATGAACAAGACATATTTTTTGAGACCGATGACGCTTATATGTTTGGACCTGACTTATTGGTTGCACCTATCATAAAACCGAATTCTATGAGTCGAAAAGTAAACCTCCCTAAAGGTGATTGGGTACACTTATTCACCAAAATAACTTATCATAGTGGGTATCACAACATCGAAGCCCCTTACGGTCAACCTATTGTATTTTATAAAAAAAATAGCCCATATAATGAGCTATTTGAAACTATATGATTTCTCATAAGCACTTAAGCTTTTGCTGGGTGCTTTTTATCTAATGTGATAACTTAGTTATGTTCTTTTTTACTAATTTTTAATGGCAGTATTAATACTATGACGGTACACGTAATATTTGGTATATAGAAATTCAAGAATAAGATTTGAAACCATGGTGACTGCCAAAATTAAATACTCATTATAATTCAACTTTGTTAGTGCATCACCCCACCAAGTTGATAATGGTGTGAATACTAAATAAAAGAACGCTATCTTAGACATCGCAATTGGAATATTACTTGCTGATTTAAATGTAAACTTCCTATTTAAAGTGAAATTCCACAAGACACTCAGTGTTAATGCAACCAAATAAGATGGCCAATAAATAAATCCAATAACTTCAAATAAAAATGTGAATGAAAGAATTTGGATGATCCCTGCAGATAATGAAAATAATGTGAATTTAATCATTTGAAGATAGTTATCTCTCGTTTGTTTTGACCTATCCATCAATATTTCTCCTACTTCTTTTATAAGTTTTCAATCTAATGAAGCTTATCATATATCATTTTACGCTTATGTATTTCAAAAAAGAGTATTTAATCAAATTTATCTATTTATTTTTTACTATTTATGATAAATTAATCTTAAAGTTCAACGAAAAGAGATCGAATCGTGAAACAATGTATCGCTTATTATTCAAAAACTGGTAATACTGAAAGTGTAGCAAAGAAATTCAAAGATTTTGATTTACTTCAAGTAAAAGCAAACTCAGATGACCCTAATATTCAAAATCCAACACTCACAGTTATTCCGGAGATTAAAGGTTACGAGTATGTAGTTTTTGCAACACCTGTCCATGGGTTTCAAATTTCTAAAGTTATGAAAACTTATTTAGAAACTATTACTAACTATAAAGATGCAATTATTGATCTTTATATAACTCACTTCTTTCCATTTGCTTGGATGGGTGGCAATTCATCTTTAAATCAAATGAAAAAAATCATTGGGTCAAAAGGTGGAAAAGTAAGAAATATGACATCCGTGAATTGGAAAAACAGAAAGAAAGATCAAACTATTCAAAGGATGATCGAAGAATATCATGCGTAAGCGAACTAAAATATTACTTATTATATTTGTTATTATCGCTTCATTAACTGCATTCGGTATTTACATGATAAACAAGATTAATCAAGAAATGGAAGTTCTTACTATATCAGAAATCCCTGAAATTAATCTTGTGCAAATTGATGATGGAACTTACTCAGGTTCGTTTAAGAGTTTACTCATCAAAGTCCAAGTTGAAGTAACCATTCAAAATCATGTGATAACCGATATCATTATTTTAGAACATCAAAATGGACAAGGCGATGATGCTGATGTGATCATTGATGATGTGTTACTAGAGCAATCAATCAATATCGATTTTATCAGTGGTGCAACATACAGTTCAAAAGCCATTTTATTAGCCATCGGAGATGCTTTAACAAATTAAAATACATTTATAAAAAAAGCCAATCTTGAATCAAGATGGCTTTTTAATCTATAGTTTATTAAACACCTTGCTGAATCATAGCTTTATACACTTTAACAAAGCCAGCAATATTCGCACCAATTACTAAATCATCTGGTCTACCAGTGAATTCTAAAGATGCATCGTGACAACTCTTGAAAATACGTTTCATGATTTGGTGAAGTTTCGCATCAACTTCTTCAAATGACCAGTTTTGGAATGTCGCATTTTGCGTCATTTCTAAACCAGAAACTGCAACGCCGCCGGCATTAGCTGCTTTACCTGGAGCAAATAAAACATTATGTTCTTTTAAGTACTTGGTTGCTTCAATTGTTGTTGGCATGTTAGCGCCTTCTGCAACTAACCAGCAACCATTTTTAACGAGTTCTTCAGCAGAATCTAAATATATTTCATTTTGTGTTGCACAAGGTAGGGCAATATCACAAGGTACTTTCCATATATCTTTTGTGTTTTTACTATAAATGGCTTCTGGATGATATGATTGATATTTATCCATGACAACTGTGTTTGACATTGATAAACTCTTAATTAAATCCAAGTCAATCCCGTTTTCATCATGAATCGTACCCGAGATATCACTCATTGCAATGACTTTACCGCCAAGTTGAATGACTTTTTCAGCTGCCATTGAACCAACTTTACCAGCACCACTGATAATGACTTTCTTATTTTTAAAAGTTTCATTTTTGAATGTCTTTAGCATTTCTTCAACAAAATAACATAATCCATAACCAGTTGCTTCAGCTCTACCTAAAGAACCACCGGATTCAATGCCTTTTGAAGTAAATGTTCCACTAAATTCATTTTCAATACGCTTATACATTCCATACATGTAACCAATTTCACGAGCTCCAACACCTAAATCACCTGCTGGAACATCCATTCTTGGTCCAATGTGACGATAGAGTTCAAGAATATAGTTTTGGCAGAATCTCATAATTTCATTATCGCTTTTGCCTCGTGGATCAAAGTCAGATCCCCCTTTTGCTCCACCCATTGGTAGACAAGTTAATGAATTTTTTAATGTTTGTTCAAAGGCTAAGAATTTCATAATTGACTCATTCACTGTATGATGGAAACGAATGCCACCTTTATATGGTCCAATAGCAGAGTTAAATTGAACTCTCATCGCTCTATTAACTTGAACGTTACCTGAGTCATCAACCCATGAAACCCTAAACTTTATAATTCTTTCTGGTTCGACAATTCTTTCAACAATTGCTTGTTGTTGAATTCTTGGATCTTTATCAACGAGTAGATCAATTGATGATAAAACTTCTTCAACCGATTGTAAAAATTCAGGTTGGTCTTGATACCGTTTTGTTAAATCCGCATAAACATCCATTAAATACGTGCTTTTAAACAATTTGCAATACCTCTCTTTTCTTTTATGATAAATTGCGACTAATCGCATATATTCACGTGTTAAAAATTGATGGCCATATGATAAATACCATCTTACTTTCATTATGAATCACTGGTTCGATGTTCCTACTAATTCTATTATACTATGAAAGCGCTTTATTTCAAGTCCATTTCGAGACTAATATACATTGATTTTCCGTCTATCACATTATTTTTAGAGTAAATAAAAAAGAATTGATGCCATCCTCAATTCTTTTTTATACTGTCAATTTTGACTATTTAGTGTAGTTTGCAAATTGATCATATGGTTGATAATCATTTGATGCCATAAAGAGTTCAGTTTCATATACCTTATTGCCATTTAATTTTGTTAATAACTTCTTTATGTAATCTACAACATGGTGTGTCCGATTCTGATTTCTCATTTGAATAACCCCTTTCATAATAATTTTAATTCATTCATACTTTAATTTAATTCTCATTTGTTATCTGAATAATTGATTTAATTAACTTACACCTTTATTATATTCAATTAAATTCGACTTGTCAACTAAAAATATGATATTTTTAATTTTTATATTAATTTTATTAATTAATTGTGTTTATTTTGTTCATTTTATATATTTTTAAATTGATTTGCGCTATTTTTGTCAATTTTTTTGGTGGTTTTATCGATGCGTGAGGTTTATTAATATGATGAATGAATAAAAATTATCACTTTCTTTAAATATGTTCTCTGATTGTTACTTTTTCTTGGGTCTTCTTTAGTCTTAATCTTATTTAGTGATCAGTCTTTCAATTTATATTTCTGTATCCTCTTGTGACTCTTTTCTTCTTCTATCAAAAAAAATAATAATTTTTAGTTTAGGTATTGTGTTTTACACATTAATGGTATATTATGGTATTGTGTAAGACACAGTAAGGAGGCAATCATGAATACTCAATTTAAAAAGGGTATACTTGAAATGTGTATTCTTTCAATTATTTCAAAGAAAGATATGTATGGATTTGAAGTCATCGATAAACTATCGAGTGAAATTGATGTCAATGAAAATACGGTATATCCAATCTTAAGAAGACTTACTAGCCAAGGTTTATTTGATACATATGTTGAACAGACAAATATAGGTGCACCACGTAAATATTACCAAATAACAACTCTTGGTATAGAAAAACTTCAATCATATGAGATTGAATGGCGTTCATTTTTGAGTGGTGTATTTAAAATTTTAGGAGGTAACCATGAAAACTGATTTTTTAAACAAATTAAAAGAAAAACTCGTCGAATATAAAGCGAGTAATAAAGACATCGATGAAATTTTGTCTGATTATGATCAACTATATGATGACGCATTAAATTCAGGAAAAACTGAAGAAGAAATATTGAGAGTATTGGGTTCGCCTGAATCGATTATTTACGATCTTAGGGATACTTTGCAAACCAAAAAAGAACGAAATATAAAGAACAAGATAATTTCAGTTATGCCTTTCCTAAGCTTAATCATATTCTTTATTTTAGGGTTCTATAAAGATTTATGGCATCCAGGTTGGTTAGTGTTTCTATCAATCCCGGTATCGGCAATCTTACTTCAAACAAGATTAAAAGAAGGTATTATATCACTGATGCCTTTCATTAGCGTCATTGCTTTCTTGATTTTAGGCTGGGGTTGGGGTTTGTGGAATGTTGGTTGGTTAGTCTTTCTATCTATTCCAATCGTAGCAATACTACTTAAAACATCTATTAAGAAAGTTCCAGTTGCCATTTCACCTTTTGTTGCTGTGATTACATTCTTTATTCTTGGATTTTTTTACAATTTATGGGATCCTGCATGGCTTATTTTCTTTATCATTCCAATGATTGGTATTTTATATTCAAAAAACATTGTCAAAATCATTATATTTGAGCTAGCTTTTATCATCGCTATAGGATATTATCTATATACAGGTTATATTGGAAGTTCATTGATTCATGGGCGATTTCTTATGTTTTTACTTCCGCTTGCTGTGGGTCTATTGTATGGGGATATTAAGTTTATGTATGGGGATTTCAAAGGGCCACAAAAGAAAAAAGCAATCACTATGTTTTTAATATCTTTGATTGCTTTAGCAATTTTCATAGCTTTAGGAGTTTTCTTGGATGGATGGCAATGGGCATGGCAAGTATTCTTGTTTATTCCAATGGCCGCTATCTTACTATTTGATAGATTTAGGTTAACAGCCATTATGCCATTTATTGCTGTCATATTATTTTTCTCACTCGGCTATTTTTTTCATCTATTTAATATTTCGTGGTTGGCATTCCTACTTATTCCTATTACCGCAATCATTGAAAATGCATAATGAAAAGGGTTATCGCTTATTCGCGATAACCCTTATTTTTTAGGTATTTAAAATATTGTAGGGTAAGAGATACGCTTTAAATTATTAGAGGGTGTATCCTATGATTTTTGAAAGCGCGATAAATTAAATTAAAAAATGAAGGCTTCCTATAAAATGAGATTATACCCATAATCCAAAGAAAAGGAGGCCTTCATGTATGATGATACCATAAATCTTTTACAGCTTGGACACATCAAGCATCTGATTGAAAGCATAGAAACAAGAAATCGTATTAGAGTCACTACGTCAAGCTGTATATAAAACAAACAAAAGGTATTATTGTTCAATCAGACTTAGGTAGCCAGTATTTAAGCTATGATGTCGAACAGTTCATCGAAAATTATGAAATGATTCACTCGTATTCAAGGAAAGGTACGCCTTATGATAACGCACCGATTGAAATATTTCATTCCATCATCAAGCGAGAACGTTTAAGTCGTATGGTTTTAAAAACATTCGAAGAAGCCAGAATGGTCATCTTTGAATATATTGAAGGGTTTTATAATCGTAAAAGAATTCATAGTTCAATCGATTATCAAACGCCTTATCAAGTGTATTACTCAAAGTAAGAAATTCTCACTTATCGTGTCCACTTAATTGACATAAAAGCAAACTAAAGTAAATGATCATGATAGATTCTTTAATTAGAAGTGAACTCACAAGTAAAATTCTCCTATCAGTCTATAATCTCAATCGGTTTTAATACCCTGTGTAATTGACTTAAAGAAATGGCTATTCCAAAGATCTAAGTTATTTTGATCCTTTATAAAAGGTCTTACATCTGACTTTGCAATTTCATAATCCGTTTGATCAAATCTTTTTTCTAGTAATTCAATAAGTTTTTCTTTAGTTAAAATCGTGTCACTTTCTATAGATTTCGTTTGTTTTAGTCTTGCTTCTAAATGTTTCAAATTCACTTTGGTGTCTAAACTAAGATAATAGATATAATCATATAAGTCCCTACCTTTTACACGATTTTTCCAACTTCTTGCAATAACTGCATGAACTTTACCTGCAAATAAGGAACTTTTATCGTAGATTCTAACTTGGTATGGAAATGGCAGCAACCGATACTTAATTTCTGTATTCGCATATTTCGGTGGATTTACATCAATTTCGAATTTGATCATGATTTTTTCGTTATGAATGATTTGAGCAGAATCTGTCGAATTGGGATAGATCGTTATAAATGTCTCTTTTGTATTTCCTTTAATAAATGCTGAATCAATGGTTGATTCACTTGACTTCTCTTTTTTTGATACTTCAAAATGAAGCCCAAGTGAGTTTATAATTTCACTTATGGGTTTTAAATACTTACTGAGGTCAAAAATTTCGTCACTCACAAGTAATGAGAAATCTAGATCTTCACTAAATCTATCCAGACCATAAAATATTCTCAAAGCTGTTCCACCATAGAAAGCAGCATGTGTAAAAAAATCAGTTTTAGAGAGGCCAGCTAAAACGACCTCTTGTAAAACTTCTTTCATCGCGTTTTTTTTATCTTCTATTGTTTTTGGATTATATTTATTGATCATTTGTTGAATGATTGTCATCTTATATACTCGCTTTCAATATACTTTTTTAAATACTTTATGTTGTTTGAAACGTATTTAGTCGATAAGAATATAATGTCATTCAAGTTCAATTGATTAAATGTTTCTCTATTTATTCTAATATCTTCAAAAAGTAAAGCCTTCAATTCTTTCATGCTTTTTACAGGTTTCTTAATATATAGTAAATCGCATAAAGCTTTTTCAGGACTTGCCATAAAGTAAGCATAAGTGTCTTGTTCAAAAACTTGCACAAAAAAGGGGAAAGCATCTTTTGGTACATCCCTATATGCAAAAACTCCGAAATGATTTTTATACAACTTGCTCTTTCTTTTGTTAAACGTTGCATTCGTATACACAATGACTCTTTCTGGGATCATATTGTGATATGAAAGTGCGTATTCAAAAGATAGATATGAGGGTCCATAAATGTATGATGATAACAAGAATCCATCAATTTTACTATTTGTTTCATATATACCTCTTACAAGTGGAAATAAGATGCCATTTTCTACATCTCTTTTAATCTTGCCATTAATATCTGTATAGTCTCCATACATTTCTTTAAGATTTAATGTCGTCAAAATCATATTATTTCCTCCACATAATTGTATTATATAACATTATCTGGAGAATATCAATATTTTTTAAGTAGTTTGTTTTCTAGCATTCAAAATACAAGATAGGGGTCATGGAAGTTCATAGGCGAGATAAAAAGTTAAATCATCCCTTTTGACCCTAGAAATTCATAATTTACATTCCTATCCGTGACATCAAAAAATAATCATTCTTTTTGGCCATATAAACAAAAGACCATTGAACTTCAATGATCTTTCTCTAAAAACTAATTATTCAAAAAATGGTGCCGAAAAGATGACCCGAAGTTTATACATATATTTTTAACGATTTGTCGCTTTATGATGCCATATTTTTCATTGTAAAAAATTCAAACATTATAGGACACTGAGTTCACTTAGGATTTTCTATGCATATTAAACCTTGTTTATGAATCTATTAATTATAACCCAACTAAGTTACTATAACTATGATTTTCATTATTTAATCATCAAATATCCAACTTCAATGTAATTGCATCATATTTAGTGTCATTAATAATTCTTTTTTCTTTTAATCTGCTACATTCTATAAATCCAAGTTTCTTAGAAAGATTCAACATCGGGAGATTTCCACTCCATGTCTGTATGTAAATCCGACCAAATCCAAATGATTTTAAGTAATCAATATAAGTTAGTAACACTGATTTCCCATAACTATTTCTTCTATGCTTTTGGTCTGGAATATCTATACCTAAGGCATGAAACCCCTTTTCCTTTGTGTATTCATAATCTTCATCAATTTGATAGGATATTACCCAACCAATATGGGTTTTTTCTATGTTATTAATACAAACTTCAAATCTAATTCTATTCGGATCCAACTTTTTCATATGATTACAATAATTCTCAAATTTCTCTTTAATCTCTTCTTTTGAAACAACGTCTTTTTCCCATGGAGCATCCCAATCTTGCCATTCGATCATTTCAGTGTTCCAGAGCACATAATCATTTACATCTTTTTTTAAAAAATCTCTTAATATAATTCTTTTGTCTTTTGATAATAATTTCACAATATGTACCTCTCGTGTATAACTATCATTAGTTACAATGAATCTTTTATATGAATAGCGGAAAACTCAGATTTCTAATTTACACACACATAAATGCATCATCTACAAAAATATAAAGTACTTGGACCATTCCCAATCTTTGAAACAATTCCAAGCTCATCAAGTTCATTCAATCTTCTTATTAATGTACTTTTTTCTATAGATACTGCATCTTCAATACTTCGTCTTGATGATTTTGGATAAGCATGTAGATATGAAACTATAGCTTCCTTTTTCTCTAGTTTAGAATAATCAAAATTTGATACTGGTAAAATAATTCTGATCAGAGATTTTTGAATATCAAAAGATGGTTTTATCTTATAGTGTTTGTAACTATCGATAATTCGTTTTATACCTGTACCAAATTGCTCAATTAAATTAAGTCTAAAGAATACATTAGCAATGATTGGATTTCTAGATAACGAAGTTAAACCTCTATAATATTGATCTTCATCCATGCCCTCAGGAAGACCACCAGGTGAAACAATCTCAATTCGATTTTCAAACATAGATATTTGGACACCTGAACTTAACAAATAGTCTCTATGAATGATTGCGTTTGATAAAGCTTCTCGAAATGCAATAAGAGGAACCTGTTCCTTTGTTGTTCTTTGGATGCCTTCAATCGTTTGATATGGTGGATAATGTGCCTGAAAATAATTCATTGTTTGATCAAAATAATGTAATAATGATTGATGCTCAAATCGTTTTCTATCTATAAAATGATGAATGTCCAATTTGAATCTTGCAATATCAACAAATGATTGACTCAAGTTTCCATCATCAGAAAGTAGTAGCGCTCCATTATTGTAATTTTTACCACTATATAAACCAAGTGTCGTTAGGACAGCTTTATTGGTATCTTTAATATTTAGAACTAAGCTTAGTTTTTCTTTTAAATAGTTAAAGCTCAATTCTGTTTGACTAGCATTCAACTGATCGTATGTTAGATTTTTACTGTTTAAAATGAGTCTAGTTAAATTAGTACCGTCAACAGGTATGGTTGAGGTATCATTTCTCATATAAGCAGTGTTTTGATAATAATAAGGCCCATTGTCCCCTTTAGAAACAACAATTTCTAATATTTTCTTGTTATCAATTTCTAAAATATTCATATCATAGAAAGGTTTTGGTGTAATTGTCGTATTAATTGAATTCTCAATTGAAATCTTCTCTTCATCTACTCTAGAAAATCCAACAACATCACCTTGATCATTAATCCCAATATAAATCGTACCATCATGATAATTGCTAAATGCTGAAACTGTCTTTAGTACTGATTTTGTATACTTCTCTTTTAACTCGACTGTTTTCGATTCACTAAATTTCATGCTTGTTCACCTCTGATACTATCATAGCACTTTACGTTTCATTTTGCAACGTTAGATAATATTATCGTTTCATTTTGAATCGTTTGTTTTTGTTTTTGTTTCAAAATATATGGTTCCATGGCTATATACCATTAAAGAGTCTAGGAAAATTGAGATTCTTTTAGTTTCTATATTTTTCTCTTGTCGCTTTCATCAATATAATAGTTACTATATTTTTATAGATACAACTCTTAGAAGTTCATAGGTGGCATCACAATTCAAATCTCCTCATTCGACTCTAGAATTTCAATGTTTACATGTCTTATTATGGTATCAAAAAATCCAGATATTTTTTCGTCATAAAATCAAAAGACCATTGAACTTCAATGATCTTTCTCTAGAAACTAATTATTCATGCACTGACTCTATTAAGTTGGAGAATATTATGATGAACCTACACCTATTATATGCTATTTGTAAATGTATTTCTATATTCAACAGGACTCATTTTTAGCTTTGATACGATTCTTGTTGAATTGTAGTATGTGATGTATTCATGGATAGCAGCGAGCAATTCCTCAACACTGTTGTACTCGTGCTCATGCCCATACCACATCTCCGTCTTCATCCTTCCAAAGAAGTTCTCGGTTGGACTGTTGTCTAAGCAGTTTGCTTTACGGCTCATCGATTGGATGATTCCCATTTTTTCGAGTTTTTCCCTATACCTCGAACTCTGGTATTGTGAGCCTTGGTCGGATTGAATCATCATGCCTTCAATCCTTTTCCCATGAGTCCTTTCCAGGTTTTTTAACATGGCCATAATCTTATCCGTCTTCGCGTCTTCACCCGCGGCGTATGCCAATACCTCTCTCGAATGGAAGTCGATGATAGGCGACAGGTAGACAGACGCCTCATCAAGTGGGAATAAACTGACATCTGTTCCTGCTTTCTCATAGGGTTGTGTTGTGGTAAAATCTTGGTTCATCAGGTTGTCCCTGATGCCTCCTTGATCGCCCTCATAGGAGTTGTATCGATGCCATCTCGGCTTTCTAGTCTTTAAATATCCTTTGTCTCGCATGAGCTCATTGACCTTGTTCTTGCCGATATGATACCCCATCTTCAATAGTTCCATGTGG
>Ga0172382_10007075_pt1 | contig 16062 bp, 11 predicted proteins | sample Leawel138RmetaG_FD_122245 | JGI IMG/M metagenome (GOLD analysis project Ga0172382, IMG submission 122245) | Leachate microbial communities from a municipal landfill in Southern Ontario, Canada - Leachate well 138R metaG | ecosystem: Engineered > Solid waste > Landfill > Unclassified | place...
AGCTATAAGTTCACCTATAGGAGAATAAAATTCAAAAGGAATATCCGAATACCAAATTTCAAGAGTATCCTGTGCAGGATCGTCAACAGTACCAGAATCATCCGGCGAATCCATACTATCATTACCAAAATATGTACCAAAATAACCTATATTTGGTCTCCATATTATATTTTGCGAACTAAGTTTTAATTCTTCTGTTGTACCATCTGAAAACCCTACAAAAACCTCAAGTGAATTAGTAAAACTATAGTTATCATCAACATACATCTGGATTTCTGAAGGAACAGTTTTAATTGTAAGAGGTTTTTTTAAAACATAAGCAAAAAATGTATTAGAAACAGTTATACCTTCATAAGTGTAATCCACTCTTATCTCAGTTGTACCAAAATTTGTACTCGGCGGAATATAAGTTCTACCAACTATAGAACCTGGACCACTAATTATTGTATATACAATATCATCGGGATTATCAAGCCAACCTATTGTCGCACCCTTACCCCATGTTCTAACATTTCCATCTGTCATTGGAGCATTAAGATATATAAATTCATCAAAATCAATTTCATTTGAAAGAGAATAAGGACCATAAGTATCCTTATAAACTTCAACAGTTCCAACAGCATATATTTCGTGAGTCGGTCTGTTTAGCGCATCTACCCATATATCCGCTGGAGAAGTTGGCATAAAATATCTGTTACCAAACTGATCAAACCATGATTCAGCATTTTCAACAGTATAAGTATATAATTCAACCGAATTTGGACTTATATTTAAGCTAGTTACATAACCTTTAACTCCAATTTTCAAAGTTACAGAAGCAGTATCCGGCGGTAATTCACCTCCATAATCCTCCAAATAAGATACAATTATTTCCTGAGTACCTGAAACATTAGGCGGTGCATTATAAACCGAACCAGTCATAGTACCAATTACAGGATTTACCCCATCATCTTTTAATTCATAAGATAAATCTGTTAAAGCAATGTGATCAAATGCTGAATTTGAATACTTTGCATTATAAACAAAATCAGTAAAAAGATCTACACTTTGTCCGGTAAGAATTGTTTTTTTATCAGGTGTTGCTGTAAGTTCAATAAGTTTTTGATAAACTTTTATATTAACAGTATCAAAAACTTCTTCATTATCTTTAGAATATTTCCCAACAACAGATATGCTACCAATTTCTGATGTATCTGCATAAAAAGTATTTGTCATTACAGATTGAATCTCAAAAGTGCCAAGCCCAGCATTCCATACATAAGTATCACTTGCTTTAAAATACCCTAAAACATAAGCACCTTTAATAAATTGAAGATATGGGTCTGGCATAACAATGTTTTCGGTAACACCATCTGAATAAGTAATAATACCACCAATATCCTCAAGATTTATACTATCCATATTTTTAACTTTCATAGTATCAGGGATAAGCTCAAGGTCTGTAACAACATGCCTAAGATTTATAGTTAAATTATCTTGTGCTGAATAACCATCAACAAAAGCTGTCACTCTCAAAGTTGTAGAACTCACTGTAGCAGGATCAATCTCATCAAATATACCTTCTGGAGTTACAGACGAAGTAGCACTACCAGATACTTTTGAAAAAATCAGAGAACTTGGTGGTAATATCAAATCCACATTATCACTAAACCTACCATAAACCGTTATTTTTGGAGGTAAAATGTCCGCTGGAAGATGAGGAGATATAAACCCGCCTGAAATTCTTGCATTTTTAAATTCAAGCACATCAGGTACTACGCTTATAGAAACAAGTTTTTTTAATACTTGTATTGTTATCATAGTCGTATGTATTTTACCATTATAATTATAAGATGCTAATAAACTTAATAAAACTTCACCACTATTTGGAGCATTATATACATTTGCTACAATATTTCCTTTAGCACCACTATCATTGTAAATAGTCCAAATAGGAGTAATTTCTTCTGTATCAAAATTTGTATATACTGAGCAAACTTTGACAGCACTATTAAGATTTAAAGATTCGCCGTTTCTCATTGTAAAACTGTTTGGAGTAGCATATATACTTTCAACAATAGAAATAATATGTATAATAACACTCTGAGTTTTTCCCTTAAACTCTGCTTGTACTACAACATCTCCAACAGTACCAACATCTTTAAATGCAGAGTTATTAATTATATTTCCTGGACCTGACAAAACTGTCCATTTAAGTTTTGGATCTGTTGAAACATTTTCAGGTGTACCTATACCATCAAATTTAGCCATTACAGTAATACTATTTAGATCAAATCCCTTAAAAAGCAGAATAGTAATTTCATTAGTTGAAACAGTTATGAATTCAACAGGTGGTGAAATATCAACATAAAAAGAAGTATGCTGAATAATATTGGTTTCTTCACATTCAACATCAACAAGGTATCTTCCTTTAACAGCTCCAGCAGTAAAAGTGTCCGGAACCATTAAAGTTCCTGCGGCTGGATCTGGGGAAAATTTAATTGTAGGGTCAGGCGGAAAGTCACCAGCCATAGAACTTTTTTGCGGTGAAACTGTATAAGATGCTACAAAATCAATTAAACTAAGAAAACTAACAACATTTCCAGGTTCCATAAATATCTCATTAGGATAAGCTGATATATTTTCAAGAATATCTGGTATGTATTTCCATTTACCATCTTCTTTTTCATCCCAAGAATCTATATCTGCATGATAATTATCAGTTGAATCTCCAAATCTAACATCAAATATGCCTGTAATAGCTCCAACAATAACTTCAGCAGTAATTCCTGTAACTGGGTCAATTTCTCTTTGAGCACTGTTTGTAATTAAAGGCATGAATGGAGTATTATCACTAACTACAAAAGAACCATCATATTTGCCTGAACCATTTTGAGGAACAGCTTTTATCCAACTTGACGGTTTATCTTTTGACTCTGCAAAACCTCTTATTTCCCAATTACAATCTTTAGTAAAAGGATTGTCAGGTATAAATAAAATGTATTTTTCTTTTACAAGTTGTGCAAGACAAGTTGGAAAAGCAAGATAAAGATCAGAATTGGTATAATCTTTTAATTTAAATAGATTTTGTTTTTCAACAACTGTTAATAAAGAAAGTTTTTTTGAACTTTTTTTGGGAAGAAGCCTATGATCGCTCATATAAGAGCTTATAGCTTCTCTAATTATTTTAATATTATCTAGGGCTGATTCTTTTTTTCTTTCTTTAAGATAACTTGCAACATCAGGTGAAACCATTGCAATAAAAACACCAATAATAACAAGAACTGCCATTAATTCGATTATAGTAACAGCTTTTCTGTTACAAAATCGTTTCATAATCCCCTCCAAGGGAGCAAAAAAAATATATCATTCTTATAATTATATCATATATAGAATTAAACAGTCAAAATTTACAATTGTGAAAAAAAAATTTTTTTAATTTAAAGGACTTCTTCCGAATTTTTTGGTTATATCTTCATAATTATATTCAAGAATAATTGGTCTACCATGCGGACATGTATATGGATTAAGTGTAGTAAAAAGTTCATTTATAAGCAAATCCATTTCTTCGAAACTCAATGATCTCCCAGCCTTTATTGCATTTTTACAGGATGCGTTTATAATTATCTCTTCTCTAAGATCATCAAATTCTTTTACATAAGATGAAGTAAAAATCTCATCTATTATTTCTCTTATAATATTTTCTTCATTATTATTAAGAAAAACTGGAATTTCTCTAACAACAAACATAGATTCTCCAAATCTTTCAATTGAAAAACCAAGTCTTTTAAAAAGATCAATTCTTGATTCAAGAATTTTAGCTTCATAAGGTTTAACTTCTATATTTAATGGAAATAGTATTCTCTGTCTTATAACTTTTTCAGATTGTATTCTAGTTTTGTATTTTTCATAAAGAATTCTTTCATGTGCAACATGCTGATCTATAAGCATAAGACTATTAATACTTTCAACAACAATATATGTATTAATTATTTGTCCTAAAACTTTATGATCTGAAAGATTTTTTTTTATTTCATAATTTTTTACTTTATTTTGAGACTCAACAATTTCAATTTTTGTGTCAGAATTAATTGTTTTGTCAAAATTTTCATTTTTATTTGGAAAAAAGAATTCTCCTTGATCTTTTCTATCAAAATTATCATTTTTTTTAAAATTTTCATTTTCGCCTGATTTAAAACCAGAATTTAGACTTAAAGAAGCAGAATTACTTTCAAGACTAACAGCATCAACAGAATTTCTAAGAGAATTAAGCACTCCATTTCTAACTGTAGAAAATACAAGTCTTTCATCTAAAAATTTTACTTCTTCTTTTGAAGGATGAATATTAACATCATACATAGAAGGAGATATTTCAAGATCAAGAAAAAAAACTGGATATTTTTTTTCTCTAAAATAACTTTTATAAGCTTCTGAAACTGCATAGGAAACAAAATTGTTTTTTATATATCTGTGATTAATAAAAAAATATTGATACTTAGAATTTGATTTAAACAATTCAAGATTTGATGTATATCCTTTAATTTTAAGTCCATTATTTTCAAATTCAACTGGAATTATATTTTTTACAAAATTATTACCAAATACAATACCAATAGTTTCAAGTAAATCTGAATTTCCTGGACTTATAAAAATTTCTCTATTATTGCTTATAAATTTGAATCTTATATTAGGATAACTAAGTATATATCTAATTACAACTTCTGATATTGCTCTTGCTTCAGAAGCTGAACTTTTTAAGAATTTTTGTCTAACAGGCATATTATAAAATAAATTTTTAATCTCAATTTTTGTTCCACGATTCATTGGAATAGGACTTATTTTTTTAATTACTAGATCTTCTAATCTTATTTTAGTACCATAAGGAGAATTTTCTTGTTTTGAAGAAATTTCAATTTTTGATACAGCAGCAATCGAATATAAAGCTTCTCCTCTAAAACCAAGAGAAATTATATTATCCAAATCCTCTATTTCACTTAATTTTGAAGTAGCGTGTTTTAAAAAACATATATCAAGATCTTCTTTACTCATACCAGAACCCGTATCTGTTACACAAATATATTTTTTTCCACCATCTTTTATTTCTATTTCAATATAATCAGCTCCAGAATCAATTGAATTTTCTATTAATTCTTTTACAGCTGAATAAGGTTTATGTATAACTTCACCAGCAGCTATTTTTGAATATACTTCTTGAGATAATTTTTTAATCAAATCTTTTCTCCTCATCAAGCCTCATATGTGCAACTGGATTAAGGTTTTCATAGTGATTTGGCATAAGTATATTAAAATTATTCTTATATCTAAACCATGCTGCTTTAGCTATCATTCCAGCATTATCAGTACAATATTTTTTTTGAGGAATTAACACTTCAATTCCTTGAATTTTTGAAAATTCTTCTCTTATTTGAGAATTTGCAGCAACACCACCAGCAAGTACAAGTTTTTTTATATTATATTGTTTTAAAACTTTATTAGTTTTTTTCTTCAATACTTCACATACTGCATTTTGAAAAGAAAAACAAATATCTTCTTTTAAAGCTGTAGGATTGTTTTTTATAAATACTTTAACAGCAGTTTTAAGTCCACTAAAAGAAAAATCATTATTAGGTTTATTTAATAAAGGTCTAGGAAAATTAAAATCTTTATTTCCATTTTTAGCTAATTTGTCTACAACAGGTCCACCCGGATATGCAAGTTCAAGCATTTTAGCTACTTTATCAAATGCTTCTCCGCTTGAATCATCAAGCGTATCTCCAAGTATAATATAATTATGAAAATCATCAACTTTCACAAGCTGAGTATGTCCTCCTGAAATAACAAGGGCAATAAAAGGAAAATCTATACTTTGTTTTTCAATAAAATTAGATACAATATGTCCTTCAATATGATGCACTGGTATAAGAGGAATATTAAGCGAGTATGCCTTTGTTTTTGCAACTGTAACTCCAATAAGAAGAGAACCTAAAAGCCCAGGTGCATAAGTTGTTGCAATAATATCAATATCATTGTATTTTAATTTATTATTTTTTAAAATTGTATGTATTAGAGGATAAATATTTGTAAAATGCTTTCTTGAAGCAAGTTCAGGAACAACACCACCAAATTTTTCATGTATCATCTGACTAATACTTAATGTATCTATAACTTCTCCATTATTCATATTAAGAATACTAACAGAAGTATCATCACATGATGTTTCTATTGCAAACAAATATTTCATTTTATTTACCTTTCAAAATAAGACAATCCATTATAAACAGCTACAACTTCATCGTTATTCTGTTTACTGTCAACAATACTAGGAATTGTTTTATAATCTTCATTTTTTTTCAAATAAACTAGTTTTTTATTAAAAATCTTAGAAAAACCCATTGCTGTCAATATACCAACTCTTGTTCCTGTAAAACTACCAGGACCAATATTTACTACAAAAACATCAATATTATGGAGTTTAAGTTTTAATTCATTCAAACTTTCTTTTATTGTATCAATTAAATAAACAGAATGAAATCTGCTTTCTTTCTTTTTTTCTATAAAAACTTCATCTTTCCATAAAGCAATATGTATAAGTGGTTCTGTCGTATCAATGTATAATATTTTCACTAATTTTTACCTCTCTTTCTTCTTCATGAATACCTTCTGTAATTTCAATAAGAACATAAGGAAAATTATTAAATAATTCTAAAAATCTATCAGGCCATTCTATAAGAAAAAATCCATCCTCATTAAGAAGGTCAACAATGCCTGTTTCAAAAACATCTTCAACATTCTCAAGTCTATATAAATCAGCATGGAAAAAATACGGTTTTTCATCATTATAAGTATTCATAATAGTATATGTTGGAGAATTTATATATTGTTTTTTTTTAAAACCACCTATAATATGTGAAATATAAAAAGTTTTCCCTGAACCAAGATCGCCTTTAAATAAAAATATTTTATATTTTTTTGAATATTCTCTAAAAAAATTTTCAAAAAACTCTTTTCCATCTTTTTTATTATTGATTTTCATAAATAATCCTTTCTCTGTCTTGAAGAAAGTATGCCTAGTTTATCTCTATATTTTGCAACTGTTCTGCGTTTAATATCAATGTTATATTTTTTATTAAGAATAATCATTATATCCTCATCACTTAAAGGGTTTTTTTTGTCCTCTCCATCAATTATCTCTTTTAAACGAATCATAGATTCATCACTTGAAACATCTCCAACAGATATATTTACAAAAAAATCTCCAACAGACATTGTACCAAAAGAAGTTCTAACATATTTTCCATTAGCAATTCTTGATATAGTAGATACATTAACACCAAGTTCATCTGCAACATCTATTTGTTTGAGTGGATTTAAAGGACCACCTTGAAAAAACCGCTTTTGTTCTCGATATATTATTTTAAGCAAATCTTCAAACAAATTATTTCTTGAATAATAATTATTAACAAGTTCACAAGCTTTTTCATATTGTTTTTTCATAAATTTTTTGGTTTCTTTGTCTTTATATTTTGAAATATTAATTTTATATTTTTCAAGATCTATTGTCCAAATTCTACGATACTTTGAATGAATAACAATATTTCCATCATTATCAATACTAGCATCTGGTTTTATATATTCTGTATTATCTACTGCAAAACCAAAAGAAGGATATGGCGGAATTTTATCTCTAAGCTCATTAAGACTTAATTGAACTTCTTCAACACTATAACCTGTTTTTGTAGAAATATATTGAATTCTATTTCTTGAAATTTCTTCAAGATAATCATTTACAATATTTTTTAAAAGTAAATTTTCAATATTTCTCATTTTAATTTGAGTAAGAAGATATTCTTTAATATTATGAGAACCAGTGCCAAAAGGTTCAATACTCATCATAATATTTCTTACTTTTGTAACAACTTTGTACTTTTCTTCAATATTTTCCCCTCTTTTTATCATAAGAGAACAAGCTTTTTCTGTTTCATAAAGAAGAAATCCTTTACTATCAAGAAGTTCTACAAGAAAATAAGCTATATCTCTTTCTTCATCGTTTTCAAGTTTTAATATAAGCTCTGAATTTATATACTTTTTAAAACTGTCAGTAGCTTTTTCAGGAATATTTTCAAGAAAACTGTTTTTTTCACCTACAAAATCATAATTTTTAGTGTTTCTTTTTCTTATATCTTCCCAATCATTTTGAGCATAAAGAAATTCTTTATCAACATCATAATTTTCTTCAATTATTTGTGTGTTTCCGTCTTCTTTTGGAATTTCCGCATTATTTGTCTCTGGTGAAGAAGCTTTAAGAAAATCATTTATCATAAGTTCGTTTTCAATCAAATTATCAAGCTCAATATTTGTCATAGGAATAAGTTCAAGCTTTTGAATAAGCTTTTGTGTCAACTTTTGTTCCTGTTTTAATTTAAGCTCAAGACTTTGATTAAACATTTTTACTCCACCGTTACACTTTTTGCAAGATTTCTAGGTTTATCAATATCACAACCTCTTTTTTTAGCAATAAAATAAGCAATAAGCTGAGTGGGTATAACTGTTAAAAGCGGAGAATAAAACTCATCTACATCAGGAATATATATAACATCATCTGAATATTTTGCAATATTCTCATCTCCCTGAGTTGCAATACTTATTATTATTCCATCTCTAGCTCTAATTTCCTGAAGATTACTCAAAACCTTTTTATAAAGACTGCTTTTATTTATTATAAAAACGCTTGGAACTTCATTTTCAATAAGTGCAATCGGTCCATGTTTCATTTCACCAGCTGGATATCCTTCTGCATGAATATACGATATTTCTTTAAGCTTTAAAGCTCCTTCCAAAGCAACCGGATAATTAATACCTCTACCTAAATATAAAAAATCAGTTGCTTTATAATATTTTGATGCAATTTCTTTATAAATATCAAGATTATCAAGTACAGTTTCAATCATTGGAGATATTGTCTTTAATGTTTTTATTACAGAAGAAGTATTTACAGCAATTCCCATTTTTTCAGATAAATATGCTGAAAGACAATACATAGTCATTAACTGTGATGTAAAAGCTTTTGTTGAAGCAACCCCGATTTCTGGACCAGCTACTGTATATATTACACCGTCAGCTTCTCTTGCCATTGTAGATCCAAATACATTTACAACAGCTATTGTATAAGCACCTCTTTTTTTTGCAATCCTCATTGCTTCAAGCGTATCAGCAGTTTCTCCTGACTGAGAAACAAGAATTACAACAGAATTTTTATCTATTACAGGATCCCTATATCTAAACTCAGAAGCATAATCAACATCAACTGGTATTCTTAATGTTTTTTCAAACACAAATTTGCCTACAAGACAAGAATGATAAGAAGTTCCACAAGCTACCATATTTATTTTTCTAAGATTATCGGGGTGAATATTATCCAAATTAAGATCTTTTATATTAAATACATCTTTTTCGAGTTTAGAAAAAAGAGTTTCTCTTATAGCTTTTGGCTGTTCATAGATTTCTTTAAGCATAAAATGATCATATCCAGATTTTTCAGCCATTAAAGGATCCCAATTTATATTATTGTGTACTTTTTCAATCTTTTTGCCTTCAAAGTTAAAAAATTCCATACTATCTTTTTTTAGAAGAACAATTTCCATTTCATCAAGAAAATATATTTTTCTAGTATGAGCAAGAATTGCCGGTACATCAGATGCAACAAATCTTTCATTTTCATTTTCACCCGCAATTAGCGGAGCACCGTGCCTTGCAGCTATAAGCATATCTGGATTTTCTTTGTCAATAATAGCAAAAGCATAAGAACCATCAATTATATTAATAGTCTCTTTAACAGCTTCAAGAATATCTCCATTATATTTATCCTCAAAAAGATGAACTATAACTTCGGTATCTGTATCAGAATGAAATAAATGGCCTTTTTGAATAAGTTCTTCTTTTATTTCAGAATAATTTTCAATAATACCATTATGTACAAGTACAAAACGTTCTTTACTATCAAGATGAGGATGAGCATTTATAACTGAAGGTTTCCCGTGTGTTGCCCATCTTGTATGACCAATTCCTGTTGAACAGTATATATTAAAATCAATAAATTCTTTTTTTAGATTTTCAAGTTTACCAACTGCTTTTTTTAATATAATATTATTATTTTTATCAATAAGTGCAAGTCCAGCCGAATCATAACCTCGGTATTCAAGTTTTTCAAGACCTGAAAGAAGTATTTTAGTACAATCCCTGTTTCCAACATATCCTACTATTCCACACATTTTTAAATTCTCCCGGAATTAATAATATTTTTCATTTCTCTAACAGCTTCACCAAGTCCCGAAAAAACCGCTCTAGCAATAATAGCATGACCTATATTAAGTTCTTCTATACCATTTATTTTAACAATATCAGAAGTATTCTGATAATTTAACCCATGACCTGCATTAACTCTAATACCAATATCAATACAATTTTGAGTGAATTTTTCAAATGTTTTTAAAATATAGAATCTTTCCATTTCATTATAATAATTTCTAGCATATTTTCCAGTATGTATTTCTACAAAATCAGGTCTAATATCATTAAGTACATCAAGCATTGAATTATCAGCTTCAATAAAAAGACTAACCAGAATTCCTTTTTCATGAAGTCTGCCGGTATATTCTTTTATTTTTTCAACATTAGATAGAATTTCAAGACCACCCTCTGTAGTTATCTCTTCTCTTTTTTCAGGAACTAAAGTACACATTCTTGGTAAAGATTTTATAGCATGTTCCAATACATCCTCATTTAGAGCCATTTCTAAATTAAGTGGTAATCTAAGAATATCTTTTAATAAATAAAGATCTTTATCTTTAATATGTCTTCTATCTTCTCTAAGATGCACAGTTATTCCATCTGCACCACTAAGCTCACATATGTGAGCTCCAGCTGTAAGTGATGGGTCAGCTTCACCTCTAGCGTTTCTTATCGTAGCTATATGATCTATGTTTACACCAAGTATCATAATTCCTCCAATATATTCTTTTGATGAATTTTACCATATTGAAAACATTAAAAGCAAAATCTTTGATTTTGTTATATAAATATTCTATAATACAAAATATGGCAAAAAAAAAAGATGTTAATAAATTATACGAAAAAGCTCTTGTTTATATTGAAAAAAACAATTTAAAAAAAGCATTAACTTTAATGAAAGAAGCTTATGATTTAGATAATAATTCTCTTGAAATAATCGAAACACTTGCAGTATTATATAATCTTACAGATAATATTGATGAAGCAGAAATTCTCTATAAAGAACTTATAAAAAAATATCCAGATTATATATATCCATATTTAAATTATATAAATGTATTATTAAATAAAGACAATACTGATGAAGCTTATGATTTATTTGAAAAAGCTGAAACACTTCTTCTTTCATTACTTGAAGAATCTCCTGAAAACCTTGATTTATATCTGATTGGTTCAAATATATATTATCAGCTTGAACTTATTGATGAAGCTATAATGATTCTTTATGAAGGACTTACTTCATTTCCAAAAAGCAGCGATTTATATAGAGAACTTGCAATTATTTATTATGAAATCGGGGTTTTTGATGAAGCAATAAAATTATGTGAAGAAGGAATTAAATATTCAAAAGATGAACTTAATCTTTATCTTTATTTAGGACTTTCTCTTCAAAAAATGAATTATCTTAACGATTCATTAAAATTTCTAAAAATCACGAGAGAACTTGATCCAGATCAAGAAGAACTTAACACTCTTATTAACAAGATTGAAGAAATAATTACAGAGAAGGGTGATACTATTGAAGAGATAATAAAAAAATCCCGCACAAGAAAAAAATATAAAGGTAATGTAAAGTGGTTTGATGAAGAAAAAGGTATTGGTTCTGTAACGAGTCCTGACTTTAAAGAAGAACTTTTTTTACATTATACTGCAATACAAATGCAAGGATATCAGACAGTTAATGAAAACTCTCCTGTAGAATTCACATCTAAAAAAACAGATAAAGGTATAATAATAACAAATTTATGGCTTCTTAATTCACCAAAAGCAGTAAGACATAAAGGTAGAGTTTTAGATTTTAATATTAGAAATGGATTGGGAACAATAATATCTGATGATATAGGAGAAATTTATTTTCATTATTCTGGTATTATAAATAAAGTAATTAAAACTCTTTCAGCAAATGATACTGTTGAATTTTCAACTTTTACAATAGAAGGTTATGTACAAGCTTTTAATATAACTAAAATAGAAGACAAATCCAAAGTATCTGATAATAATGTTACAAATACAAATAAAGTATTTACAGGTAAACTTAAATGGTATGATTCTAATACAGGTTATGGAATAATAGAAACAGATGATGAAATTGAAATAATTGTACAAAAAAGCAATCTTCCACCTGGATTTTCCAATATAAATACAGGTACTATATTATATTTTAATATTGATGAGGTAGAATCAATTGCAGGAGAAAAAATTCCTCGTGCAATTAATGTAAGCCTCAGAAAAATTTTGGTATAGCTTCTATAAAAAATATTCTATTTTCATATTTTGCAGTCTGATTATCACTAATTGCATATATATCAGCAGGCTGAACATATAAATCTACTTTTTTAAGAGAAGTAGCTTCAGAAAACAATACATTCAATCCACCTGTTCTCCATTTACCCGGATAATCATAATCAAAATTATAAACTATCATACCAGCCCTTTTCTTACCGTCCCAATCTTGTTTTTCACCTTCAAAATGTTTTCCAACATAATACTGAGTCTTAATAGTCTTATCCATAACATCAACATTTGAAGGAACACCGATTCTTAAAAGCCTTGAAACTATAGTCTTTACTTTCCCTTCACGATCAAGTTTTATTTTAACCTGTTCACCTTCTTTGATATTATCAAATGTAGATTGATTAATTATTTTTTCTGATAAAAGACCAGTAGCTCCATCAAGTCCAATAACTTCTCTTATTATTTTAATTTCATTGTTTTTTTCAAAAGTAACATTTCCTTTAACATTATCATACATAGTTACTGTTTCTGGACCTTTTGCAATTATTCTACCAATATAATCATAAGGAATAAGATTAACCTCAAGATAACCAATAACCTCTCTTTTATCATAATAATCATTTTCTTTTACAAGAACTTTTTTATTAACATTATATCTGTGTTTTTCACCAGCACAAATAAAATTAACCCTTATATCAAAAATATTTTCATCTTTAAGTTTATTTATAACAGTATTTAATTTTCCAACAGGATTATCTCCTCTTACACTTAACATTTTTCCATTTAATATAACCCAAATATAAGCATTGTCTGCAATAGTATATTTTTGCTTTCCAGGAACAAATACAGTATTAAAAGTTTTTCCATTTCTAAATTCTGTCTTTCTCTGTTGAAAAGATAATTCAATTTCTTTAGCTTCAGAATCAATATTAATAAGTTCGCAATCTACTTTTGTATCACCATTAACAGTTTTTAAAAAAACATCTTTTGAAGTATTTCCAATTGCAACATCATAAGGAATATACTCACCATATCCATCCCATTTTATGAATAAATTTGAAAACAAAGCAACAGCAAGTTCTCGAGAAACAGGTACATCTGCTTGAAATTCATATCTTCTTGTTGAAAAATTGTAAAAAACTTCTTTATAAGGAATTGAAAGACTTTTTTCAATAAAATCCATTTCTTCATCTCTTGAAGGTAAAATATTATATTCCTGTGCCATTCTTACCCAGCCAGGATAATCCGAAGGAGCTACAGATACATCCATAAATCCTGTAAGATGTTTATTTAGTTTATCAGAATCACAAGCTATGCTTTCAATTCTTGCAAAAGGATCCTGAGTTTTTTGTAAAAGTACAAGTAAGGTTTTTAAAAACTCGCCTCTTGTAACTTTTTCTTCTGGATTGAATTTTCCTTTTAAAGGATTCAATATTCCTCTTTTAGTAACTCTTTCAACATAACCAAATGCATCCCAATATGTAAAATCTGAAAAACTTCTTGGAGCTTGATCTTTATAAAATTTCACAGCATTATATTCTTCTGTATAATCTTCAAATCCTGCAATATCACATGGAAGAACTCTTGAAATAAGCACTGCAAGTTCACCTTTTGTAAGCGGTCTTGCTCCTCTAAAATCATTTGAAGGAACAATATCTGGAATTACAGATTTAACAAATGCTTTTTGAATATGATGTTCAGCCCATGAACTTTCCATTTTAGAGGATAAAATATTAACACTATAATTTTCATTAGCCTCTCCTCCAAATGAATTTATTATAAAAATTAATATCACAAAAGAAAATATAGTTTTTCTTATCATAATGCCCCTCCGTGTTTTATAACACTTAATTTAATAAAATTATCAGTTTTATCAAATTTAAATTTCTGATTAAATTTTTCATAGCCTTTGCAATCTATAGAGATTAAAGCATTGTTTTTTGATGTATTCACAGTAAACTTACCATTGTTATCGGTAAAAATAACTTTATTATCAAAAAAAATAGGAATATCTGAAACCGGTACTCCTGTATTTTTATCAACAACTTCACCTTTAACTAGAATATCACCAGATAAACGATTTATAATACTCATTATAGAATTTAGAGAATTATCTTGATAAGTTGATTTAATAGAATAGTTTTCTTCGTCACAATAATCAAATTCTTTTACAATATCTGTTTGTTCCTTATATGTTTCGCAAAATTCTTCTTTTGGTTTTATTTCAGGAAAACTTTTTTCAATTACAATATCTTTTTTTTCATTAACAATAATGACTTCTTCTGATTTTTCAATTTTTGTTTTTTGAATTTCTTCATACTTTTTTGAAATAATAAATTTTTTTGAATTATGTCCTTTATATAAAAAAACAACTTTTGAATAATCTGAATAAGAATCTTTATCAACCTTTACGAGATTTGCTCCAGAAAGTAAAGCTTGAACATAAAATTCGCCATTCATATCTGTATATTTTATTTCATCTTCAACAAATATCTTGGCATTTTTAACAGGTTCAAGGTTTTTAGAATCAAGAACAATTCCTCTTAACTCAGAAAAATTCAAAGAAAATGTACATAACACTATATTTAAAAATAATATAAGAAATAGTTTTTTCATGTAATAATTATCGGCATGAAAAAATTTACAATTAATTTACATTTTCTACAAGAACTCTAATTCCAGAATTTTCAAAATCAACAACTATAAGATCAAACCCTTCATTACTTTCTTGTTTATCAATAATTTTACCTTTATCTTTAAATATTTCATGAAATAAAAAATCACCAATATTATAAGTTTTTGAATAATTATATTTCAAAAGACTTCCCTGAGCAGTCTTTTTTTCTTTTACTTCTTTTTCTTCAACTATTTTTTCAATGTTTTTTTCAATAATTATATCATTGTTTATTTCATTATTTTGTTCAACTAAATTTTTTTCATCATTAGATATTTTTTTCCTCTGACCTCTTCTTAAACCTAATCTATTTAGTTTTCGCTTTATAGCAATTGGAGTAACCGAAAACTTTTTAGCAAGTTCTGAATCTGCTATATCACAAAAATTTTCTCTCAAAAAATCTTCTTCAGTCTCAGACCATTTTTTTTGAACTTGTCTTATAAGATTAAGTCTTGATAACTTCCTCTGAATAGATATAGTAGTAACACCAAATTTATCAGCCAATTCTTTATTACTCATCTTATTATAATTTTTCTTTAAAAACTCTTCTTCCTCATGTGTCCATCTTTTTGATACCAAGGTATCCTCCAAAATTAATTTTTCTTAGTAAGTATTTCTGAATATCCAACCAATGCAATTATTGCATTTCTGCATACATCCTCATCTTCATCTTCAAGAGATGAAAGTAGATAATGCAAAAAATCTTCTATCTGAGTTTCTCCAAAAGCATATAAAGCACTTGCTCTCATCCATTTTTCATCATTTTTTATCATTTTAGAAAAAGTTTCTTTAACTTTTTCTCTTATTTCTTCAAACTGCCAAAGAGCAATCGCAGTATTAGCAAGAACTCTGTTGTCTTTTTCTGTTTCCATAACAGGTAAAAGAAG
>Ga0172382_10007076_pt1 | contig 16060 bp, 16 predicted proteins | sample Leawel138RmetaG_FD_122245 | JGI IMG/M metagenome (GOLD analysis project Ga0172382, IMG submission 122245) | Leachate microbial communities from a municipal landfill in Southern Ontario, Canada - Leachate well 138R metaG | ecosystem: Engineered > Solid waste > Landfill > Unclassified | place...
GAGGTTGAGCGCCATGCCCTGCACGCCGTTCGAGAATTCGACCATCTCGCCGGCCTGAACGTTGTCGAGGCCGAAGATGCGCGCGATGCCGTCGCCGACGCTCAGCACCTGGCCGGTCTCGCTGACCTGGGCCTCGGTGCCGAAGTTGGCGATCTGGTCCTTGATGACCTTCGAGATTTCTGCGGCGCGGATATCCATGTTCAGCCTTTCATCGCGTGCGCGAGCGTGTTGAGACGGGTGCGGATCGAGCTGTCGATCTGACGGCTGCCGATCCTGACGACGAGGCCGCCGAGAATTCCGGAATCGACGCTCGCCTTGATCTTCACTTCCTTGCCTTCGCGCGCCTTCAGTTTCTGGGCGAGCTGGGCGACCTGATCGTCGGTCAGGGCGTGGGCGCTGATCACCTCTGCCGTCACTTCGCCGCGCTGCGCGGCGGCGATGGCGGCGAAGGCGCGGACGATCTCGGGGAGGGCGCCAAGGCGGCGGTTGGCCGCCAGGACGCCGATGAAGTTCTTCGTCAGCGGGGACAGGCCGAGCAGGCCGGCGACGGCATCCATCGCCTTGGCGGTGTCGTCACGGCTGACCTTGGGATTGCGAATCAGCGCGGACAGGTCGGGGCTTGCCGTTAGCGCCTCGCCCAGCTTGTCGAGATCGCTCTCCACCGCCGTCACGGCGCCCTGCTCGCTGGCCAGATCGAACAGCGCAGAGGCGTAGCGCCCTTGCAAACTGGCCGTAATGCCGCCGGAATTCTCCACGCGCGTCGATTCCCTCTTAACTGGATGGCTGGGCACGCAAAGCCTGGCGAAAACTCGCCTAGGGGCCCGCAGTCGGGGCGCGCATAGCGACGATTCCTCCGGGTGGCAAGGCGGGTCGGAACAGAGGCGGGCGATTGCCCTATGGCATTGCAATTGCTACGCCCCCGGTCTTGATGCTGCTGCTGGGGGGCAAATGGCGCGAGGGGGCAGAACCGGTTGGATCATCACCGGTGCCGGTGCCGCTATTACGGGTGTGGGCACCGTGCTCGGCACAGTCGCGGCCGACGCCATCAGTTCGGGCGATTGTCCCGGAGCGCTCTCGCGCATTCCTGCGATCTGCGAACAGATCGGTCTGGAGCCCAAGCACCGGTCGACGCCGAATAGGCCATCCACCGCGTCGCCGGAGGTCCGGATCACCGTCGCCGAAGGCGGGGTCGGAAAGCCGGCCGAAGCCGGCAATGCTGTCGAACCGGCCGGGACCGTCGGGCTCGTCGGGCGGGGCATCGGGCAGGCCAGCGCGCGCCTCGCGTCGGAGATAGAGGCCGGCATTCGCCAGCGATTGCGGCCGGTCGCGGTCGCCGCGGGCACGGCGATAACCTATGAATTGTCGGCGCTGTCGCTTGCTGGCGGGGCCGATCGCCGCGTGCAGGCAACCTGGACCATCAGCACGCCCGGAAAGCCGGAGGCGCGTTGCGAGCCGCTGGAAATCGTATTCTATTCAGGGCCTATTCTTGCGGAACGGCTGGTGGCGCGGTTCGACGCCAGCCTCGCCGCGACGGTATCGAAGGGGGAACCAGTATGCGGATGAATGCGAAGCCGGTATGCTTGCTGCTTGCGGTCGGGCTCATGTCGTGCACCGGCGAAGTGGCCGCGCCGGCGGCCGGGGAAGCTACCGAAGGCGCGGCGGTTGCGGCACCTGCAACTATGGCTGAAGCCGCACCGGAAGCCGCGGTCCAGCCGGTTGCGGTCGCGCCGCCGCAGGGTCCCGCCGAAGCGGTCGAAAAGCTGCCGTGCCCTCCGGGGCCGGGCACCATGTGCATCGGTCCGCTTGTCGTTCGGGCGGAGGGCGTCAATCTGCTCGGCGATGGCCAGCCGCAGGCCAACGGCAACCGAAAGCTGCGCTCCCACGGCAATCTCGTGTTCGAGAATCGGACCGACACGCCGGTACGCGTGGCCATTCTTCGCGCGCCGGTCGAGGCCTTGTTCGACAACGGTATTTTCGTGAGCACATACCGTAGAGGCGGTGTGGCGGGTGTTTTCGTCTGCCGTAACGAGCCCGTTCCATGTTTCCAGGGCGCTCCCGGAAGCTTCCAGGCCCTTGTCCCCGGTGACAGTCCGGCGCGCGCGAATTTCAGCATGACGGGCGGCATGGACGGCTCGCTGGCCGCCTCTCTGCCTTCGGTGTCGAGCGCGACGATCACGCTCCAGGTCTACGTGGTAGGGGTCGACAATGTCGGCAGCGTGCTGAACATCTCGCTGGCCGGCGTGCCGGTGCGCAACCAGCTCAAGTCCTGACCCGACTTCCGCGAGGAAGCGCTTTCCCGCCCGGGAGGGTGTTTCCTCGCAAGGGGGGCATCACTTCGCCTGGCCGCAGACGAAGACGAGCCGTTCGTTCGCCGGCGCCGGCAGCGCCCCTGCGAGCGAACGCTGTTCCTCGCCGAACCGGCGGAGGATGGCCTCATCGGCGCCGCAGGCCGGTGCCTGCAGCTTTCGGTATTGGGCGCGCAGCGCGTTCATCTCGTCCGCGCCGAGGAAATAGTTGTCGGTCCGATAGGTCGCGGTCGTCGGATCGAAGCGTGCGACGGTAACGGTATCCTCGGCGCGCGGCACGACTACGCGGAACCAGCCTTCCGGCCCGAGCGCGAACTGGCTGCGGCCGCCCACGCAGCCGTTCTCGCGCCAGTCCAGATCGACGTCTGCCGTATCGGATACGGTCACCCGGCTGCGGTCCAGATCGAGTACGCAGACGAGGTTGCCGGCAAGCTCCCTGCCCGGCCGGGCAGAAGCCTTGCCGTTGCCCTGCATCATGTCCCGGACCCGCGAATCGATTTCCGTGAGCGCGGGCCGCGACAGCCAGGCCGCCGCCGCGCCGCCGAGCAGCAGCACGGTCGCTCCTCCGGCGATCCAGACGCCGCGCCGATCGGCCTTCTGGAGCAGGAGGAAGGCGGTTCCGCCCGATCCGAGGGCGAGCAGCAGGGCGAGGCCGGCCAGTGCCATGCCGTTCTCGCGCTGCGAGATGACCTCCAACTGCACTTCGCGTCGGGTCGTCTCCTCCAGCGCGGCGGCGGCGCGGGCGGCTTCGTCGGTATGCGCCTTCTCGCCCGCCAGCCGGTCCGCCTCGGCCCGGTCGAGATCGGCAAGGCTGCGGCAGACGGTGCCGGTGGTGCGCGGCTTGACCCTGGCGGCAAGGAGAAAGCGCGCGATCTCGCGTGTCGATGCCGCGAAGAAGAATTCGGAATCGCTGCCCTGCGACACCGTGCCGAAAGTGTTGATCCCGATCACCCGGCCGCAGGCGTCCAGCAGCGGCCCGCCGCTGTTGCCCGCGCCCACCGGGGCGGTGTGCAGCAGTGTGTCGAACTGCTTGGACGAGCGCCCGGCCGAGATGCTGCCGCGCGTCTTGACCGGTGCCGAAGGGCTGACGATGTCGCCGATGTTGTAGCCCTGCGCGAGGTCGACGTTGCCCGGATAGCCGACGGCATAGACATCGGCGCCGTCGGCGACGGGCCCGGTATAGAGCGTCGCGGCCGGCAGCGTGCCGGGCTCTATGAGCTGGAGCAGGGCCAGGTCGTTGCCCGGCGAGAAGGCCACCACGCGCGCGAACCAGCCGTTCTGGCCTTCCGAGGGGACGACGCCGATGCGCATCGTCTCGTCTTCGCGCGCGGCCGCGACGACGTGGGCGTTGGTCAGGATGCGGTCGGGGCCGATGGCGACTCCGGAGCCATGGCCGATAAGCTCAAGGTGGCCGCCGTCCTCGGAGATCAGCACCACGCGCACGACGCTGCGCGCGGCGGCGGCGATATCGCCGGGGTCGGCCAGGAGCCGCGACGGCACGCCGAGCGCGAAAAGGCCGCCCAGGGCGGCGGCGAGGATGAGCATTCGCATGATTCGGACCATGGCCGGTTGTTTGCCCGCCTTGCCTTCCGCCCGCAATGCGGGGCGGCGGGCTCCTCGCGGCTTTGATCGCAACCGGCGGGAAGCGCGCCGCGCTCCGCCCGGGCATGGCTTGTCTCGCCAAGGAGACATGCCATGTATGGTGACGTGACGACCGACCTGCCTGCCGACGATCCGACCGACGACGAGGCCCGCTGGCGCATCGCGCTCGCCAAGGACCGTCGCTTCGACGGCGCGTTCGTGACCGGCGTGCACTCGACCGGCATATATTGCCGCCCTTCGTGCCCGGCGCGTCCGCCGCGGCGCGAGAACGTCGCCTTCTATGCGACTCCGGCCGATGCCGAGGCGTCGGGCCTGCGCCCTTGCCTGCGCTGCCGGCCCGACGACGTCTCGCGCGACGAGACGGCGGTGGCGCAGGCGATCGCGATGCTGCGCAAGGCCGAGGAGCCGGTGCCGCTCGCGGCGCTGGCCATGGCGACGGGGTATTCTCCGGCGCATTTTCAGCGGCTGTTCAAACGCGCGGTCGGCCTCTCGCCCGCCGCTTTCGCGCGCGCGCTGCGTCTGGAGCGCGTCGAGGAGGCGCTGAGCGCGGGCGGGCGCGTGACCGATGCCGTCTACGCGGCGGGCTTCGGCGCGCCTTCGCGGTTCTACGAGGCGGCGGGCGGCCGGCTTGGCATGGCCCCTTCGGCCTGGCGCGACGGCGGGAGCGGGGTGACGATCCACTGGGCGGTGGTCGCGACCAGCCTCGGCCCGATGCTGGTCGCGGCGACGGACAAGGGTGTCTGCCGCCTGTCGTTCAACGAGGACGAGACCGCCTTGCGCGCGCGTTTCCCCCATGCCGAGCTGGTCGCGGGCGGCGAGGTTTTCGCCGCGCTGCTCGATCAGGTGATCGGCGCGGTCGAAAAGCCCGGCGATTCGCGCCACATCCCGCTCGACGTCCAGGGCACCGCCTTCCAGGAAGCGGTCTGGCAGGAACTGCGCCGCATCCCGCCGGGCGAGACCCGTTCCTACGCCCAGATCGCCGCCGCGGTCGGCAAACCCGGCGCCGTGCGCGCCGCCGGATCGGCCAACGGCGCGAACAACGTCGCGGTGCTGATCCCCTGCCACCGCGTGATCCGCTCGGACGGGTCGCTCGGCGGCTATGCCTATGGGCTGGACATCAAGCGCGCGCTGCTGGAGCGGGAGCGGGGATAGGAAAGGCGTCAGCGCCGGACGATGCCCTGCCAGAGTTCGACCAGGCGGGCGGCGTTTTCCTCCCAGCTGAAGTGTCGGGCGTGCGCGGCAACGGCGTCCTGGCTCGGCGGGGCGGCGAGGATTTCGCCGACGGCGACGGCGATGGCGGCGGGATCGCGCGCGGCGATGCGGCCGGCAGCGGGGCCATTCACCACTTCGCGCGCGCCGCCGATATCGGGGATGACGAGGGGCGTGCCGCAGGCCAGCGCCTCGACCCAGGCGTTGGCCAGTCCCTCGCGCTCCGACGGCAGAACGACCACGTCCGCGGCGGAAAGGAGCTGCGGCAGCAGGTCGTGCGACACCTGGCCGAGAAACTGGACGCGCTCTGCCAGGCCCCGTTCGTGCGCGAACCGGCGCAGCGCGGGCTCGTCCTCGCCGGCGCCGGCAAGCGCGAGATGGGCGCCGGGCAGGCGGTCGAGCGCGGCGATGGCAAGGCGCTGGCCCTTGACCGGGATAAGCGCGCCCGGCGTGACGAGCAGCGGTCCTTCGCCCCAGACGGTAAGATCGGGGACGGCCGAGACGAACGCGCGCGCGGCCTTGCGCGCCATTGGGCGGAAGCGTGTGCGATCGAGCCCGGTGTAGTGGACGGCGATGCGGTCCGCCGGCAGGCCGAGTGCGATCATGTCGGTGCGCAACGCGTCCGATACCGCCAGGAGCAGCGCGGCCTGCGCGCCCGCGCGCCGCATCTGCGCCAGCGCGCGCGGGCGGGTGCTCCAGTAGAGGATATCCGATCCGCGCGCCTTGATCGCCAGCGGTAGGCCGAGTTCGGCGGCGATGATCGCCGCCGCCGGCCCGTCGGGGAAGAAGAACTGCGCGTCGACAAGGTCGAACGGGCGCTCGGCGTGGAGGCGGCGGGTGAGCGGCAGCAGCGCGTGGGCTATGCGCGCCGGATTGCCGTCGGCGCCGATCCGGGGGACCAGTCGGAAGCGCGGGTGAAGCGTGGGCAGGCCGCCGCAGTCGCTTTGCGCCGGCGTGTGGGTGAGCGGGCGGTAGCGCGCGCCGCGCGAGAGCGGCCAGGGCGGAAGCCCGATCGGGTTGACCATGACGATCTCGACCGCGCCCGTCGCGGCCGCCGCGCGCATCTGGCTGGCGATGAATCGACCGAAGGCGGGGCGCTGGGGGCTGGGGAACAGGGTGCTGACCGAGAGGACGCGAAGCATCGAGTTCGGCCCCTACAGCCGGCGCACAAGCATCTCGGCCACCGCCAGCCAGGGCGGGCTGTCGATCACCACCTGCCGCTGGCCCGCGCCGGGCGGCAGCAGCACGACGCGCGCATCGTGGCGGTCGATCAACCGGCCGAAGGCGAAGCGGCCGCCGGAGCGGGGGGCGAGCACGTCACGGTTGAGTAGGCGGCCGTAGGCCTCGGGCGCGTGCTGGCGCAGCCAGAGCTGGTCGCCCGTGCGGTACTCGCCCGCGCCTGTCTCGACCGCCATGGCGACAAGCGGGCCGTCCCCGTCGAGCGCCGTCGGCAGGATCGCGTCGCGTGGGGCGGGCAGGGCCTCGGCGCCGTATTCGCCGAGCCGGGCGACGAGTTGCGGCTGTGGCCCGTCCTCGCCGCGCAGCAGCAGCTTGGGCTCGACGCCCAGGGCGGCGGCGATGCGGTTCATCCAGCCGAGCGAGAGATTGCGCGTGCCGGTCTCGAGCCGGCCGATCGTCTGCGCCGTGGTCGGTGGGCTGCAACGCGCGGCGACTTCGGCCAGCGTCATGCCCTTCTGGCGGCGGATATCGCGGATGCGGTTGATCATGCGGGGGCCCTCGGGTCCGGCGAGAATAACCAAATCGGTTTTATACTTTCCTACAGTTTGCCGGATTTGGCAAGTGGCTCGAGTCTCCGAAACGAAAGGAACACCGATGCGGCCGATCCTGGAAGAACGCGAACTGACGGCGGAAGGTCCCTCGCGGCGGCGAGCGCGGCGCGGCGGGCGCAGCGTCACGGTCAACCTGGCCGAATCGCCGCTCACCTGGCTGCACGCGCGCAAGCACCTGAGCGACCGCCAACTCGATGCGGGCGAGCGCCTGCGCGCCGATTGGGAGCGCGCCCATCTCGCGCCCGGCGTGACCATGCGCTGGGACCCGGTGCGGGTGCAGGGCGGCGGCGAGCCCGGGCTCACTCCCGGCGAGCGGGCGGTCGCCGCCAGGGCGCGGTTCGACGGGGCGGTGGCGGCAGCGGGGGCGGGGCTTGCCGACATCCTCTGGCGCGTCGTCTGCGCCGGCGAGGCGCTGCCCGAGGCCGAACGCGCGCTCGCCTGGCCGGCCCGCAGCGGCAAGCTGGTGCTGGGGCTGGCGCTGGACCGGGTGGCGGAATTCTACCGGATCGTCTGAGGCAGTATGCCGGCCCAAAAAGAATGCCCCTTCACACGCGATGAGGGATGCGTGTGAAGGGGGCACTCCCTGCCCGCACTCATGGGGTAGTGCGGGCAGAGCCGGGGGCTGTCAGGCAGCCTCCAGCATCCGGTTGAGGTCTTCGCGGACATCGCCCGTCGGGCGGATGTCGAACTTGTCGACCAGCACGCCCAGCACTTCGGGCGTCAGGAACTGCGGCAGGGTCGGGCCCAGGTGGATGCGGCGGATGCCGAGGTGCAGCATGGTCAGCAGCACGGCCGTCGCCTTCTGCTCGAACCAGCTTATCGCATAGTGCAGCGGCAGGTCGTTGACGCCGCAGCCCAGCGCGCCCGCGACGGCGACCGCGACCTGGATGGCCGAGTAGGCGTCGTTGCACTGGCCCATGTCGAGCACGCGCGGCACGCCGTTGATGTCGCCCAGGTCCTCGCGGTTGAAGCGGAACTTGCCGCAGCCCAGCGTCAGCACCAGGCTGTCCTTCGGCGTCGCCATGGCGAGATCGTGGAAGTAGTTGCGGCCGGGGCGGGCGCCGTCGCAGCCGCCGATCAGGAACAGGTTCTTCACGTCGCCCTTGCTGATCATGTCGAGCAGCGTGTCGGCCACGCCCATGACGGTGTTGCGGGCGAAGCCGGTGGGGATCGTTTCCTCGGGCGCGTCCTCGGCGAAGCCCGGCTGGGCCAGCGCGCAGGCGATCACCGCCGAGAAATCGTGGTTCTCGATGTGCGGGATGCCCGGCCAGCCGACCGGACCGGCGGTGAAGATGCGGTCGGCATAGCCCTTGATCTCGGGATTGATCAGGCAATTCGACGTCATCACGATTGCGCCGGGGAAGGCGGCGAAGTCCTTCTGCTGGTCCTGCCAGGCGCCGCCGTAGTTGCCGGCGAGATGCGGATACGTCTTCAGCCCCGGATAGGCATTGGCCGGCAGCATCTCGCCATGGGTATAGACGTTGATGCCCTGGCCCGCGGTCTGCCGGAGGATGGCTTCCAGGTCGCCGAAATCGTGGCCGGAGACGAGGATACTCTTGCCGGCTTTCGGCGTCATGCGCACGTGGGTGACTTCGGGGTGGCCGAAGCGTCCGGTGTTGGCCGCGTCGAGAAGTTCCATCACCTTGAGGTTGAGCGCGCCGATCGCCAGCGCCTCGGTCAGCAGCGCGTCGATATCGGTGGGATCGGTGGCGAGGAAGGCGGAGATGCGGTGGAACTCGGCGCTGACCGCCGCCTCTTCCTGCCCGAGCACGCGGGCGTGCTCGCTATAGGCCGCGGTGCCCTTGAGGCCGTAGAGGATCAGGTCGCGCAGGCCCACGATCGACGATCCGTCGCGGTCCATGAAGCGCAGGATCGAGGCGACCGACGCCGCCGCGGCCAGCTCGGCCGGGGCCGTGCCGAATGTCCACAGCGCGGGCTCGGGCAGGTCGGCAAGGTCGGCGCCGGCGCGCTCGGCCAGCGTGCGTGCCTTGTCGCGCATGGCGAGAGCGCGGTCGATCAGGTCGGTGAAGCGGCCGGCGTCGAAATTGACATTGGTGAGCGTGGTGAACCAAGCGTGCGGCGTGAACGCATCGACTTCGGCATCCCGCGCGCCTTTCCGGGCGGCACGATCGGCATAGACCGACACGCCCTGCATCACCCGCAGGAGCACGTCCTGCATGTCCGCCACGGTCTCGGTCTTACCGCAGGAGCCCACTTTGACGGCGCAGCCGCCCTTGTTGGATTGTTCGCATTGCACGCAATACATCTGGATCGTCCCTGTCCAAAGATGAAGATGAAATACCTGTTATGGAGGGGCGCAAAAAACCACTTTGATTTCAATCAAACGTCATGCGGTGTGCAGGACATAAACGGGCTGCGGGCGGCTAGGAGGGCTGCCGGACATGCACCTGACACGCCACACCGACTATGCGCTGCGCCTGCTCATCTATCTTGCCGGGCTCGACGGCGCGCGGGTGCAGATCGCCGATGTCGCGGAGGCGCAGGCGATTTCGCGCACGCATCTGATGAAGATCGCCAACAAGCTGACCCATGCCGGCTTCATCGAGGCCCAGCGCGGCCGTGGCGGCGGCATCCGGCTGGGGCGCGATCCCCGGGACATCAATCTGGGGCAGGTGGTCAAGGCCATGGAGCCCGACTGCACCATGGTGGATTGCACCGCATGCCGGCTGCTGCGCCGCTGCAATCTGCCCGGAATCCTGGATCGGGCGTCCTCTGCCTTCCAGGCGGTGCTGGCGAAATACACGCTTGCCGACATCGTGCGCGAACGCGCCGCGCCCCCGGCGCAGGCCGCCTGAAGGGCGATCGCTTGACGGTACCCGTTCCTGCCGCGTTGCGTGCGCATTGGCGATGATGCCGCACCGGCCTTGCATCGGCGGGGTGGCCAGCGCGGGCCTACCCCTCCACCTCCTCGGCCAGCGCCAGCCAGCGTTCCTCGGCGGCGTCCTTCTCGGCGCGGGCGCGGGCCACGGCGTCGGTGAGCGCGGCGAACTTCTTGGGGTCGCGCGCGTAGAGGTCGGGATCGTGGAGCGCGTCCTCGTCGCGGGCGATGGCCGCTTCCAGTTCCTCGATCCGCGCGGGCAGCAGGTCGTAGTCGCGCTGGTCCTTGTAGGAGAGCTTGCCCTTGCGGGGCGGCGGCGGAGGGCTGGCGGGTTCGGTGGCGGGCCTGGCCGCCTTTGCCGGGGCGGCCGGCTTCTTGCGCTTGGCTTCCCAGTCGGCATAGCCGCCGGCGACCACGTCCACCTTGCCCGAGCCGTCGAGGCCGAGCGTCAGCGTGACCGTGCGGTCGAGGAAATCGCGGTCGTGGCTGACGATGAGGACGGTGCCGTCGTAATCGGCGATCACCTCCTGCAGCAGGTCGAGCGTCTCGAGGTCGAGGTCGTTGGTCGGCTCGTCGAGCACGAGCAGGTTCGACTTGCGGGCGAACTCGCGCGCCAGCAGCAGCCGCGAGCGCTCGCCGCCCGAAAGCGTGCCGACTTTGGCGTCGACCAGCCCCGGATCGAACAGGAAGTCCTTGAGATAGCCCTGGACGTGCTTCCTTACCCCGCGCACGTCGACCCAGTCGCCGCCTTCGGCCAGCACGTCGCGCACGCGCTTGTCGGGCGAGAGCAGGCTGCGCTGCTGGTCGATCATCACGCCGTGCAGAGTCCTGGCCAGCGTCACCTCGCCCGAATCGGGCGCCAGCTCGCCGGTCAGCAGCTTGAGCAGCGTCGTCTTGCCCGATCCGTTGGCACCGACGAGGCCGATGCGGTCGCCGCGCTGGATGCGCAGGGAGAAGTCCTTGATGATCGTGCGTTCGCCGAAACGCTTGGTGACGTGCTCGGCGACGATCACCGATTTGGTCTTCACCTCGTCGGCGACCAGCTTCATCTTCGCCGCGCCTTGCGGGTTCAGCATGGCCGCGCGCTGGGCGCGCATTTCGTGGAGCTTGGCCAGGCGGCCCTGGTTGCGCTTGCGCCGGGCGGTGACGCCGCGTTCCAGCCAGTGCGCCTCGAGCTTCAGCCGGGCGTCGAGCTTCTCGGCGGCGCGCGCCTCCTCGGCATAGACCTGCTCTTCCCAGGCGTCGTAGCCGCCGAAGCCGATTTCCTTGCGCCGTAGCGATCCGCGGTCGAGCCACAGCGTCGCGCGGGTCAGGCGGGTGAGGAAGGTGCGGTCGTGGCTGATCACGACGAAGGCGCCGGTGTAGCGGCCCAGCCAGGACTCCAGCCAGTCGATCGCGCCGAGGTCGAGGTGGTTGGTCGGCTCGTCGAGCAGCAGCAGGTCGGGCTCGGACGCCAGCGCCCGGCACAGCGCCGCGCGTCGCCGCTCGCCGCCCGAAGCGCTTTCCGCCTCGCGCGACAGGTCGATGCCGAGCTGGCCGGCGATCGCCTCCACCTCGTGCCGCGGCGGCGCGTCGGGGCTCGACAGCGCGAAGTCCAGCAGCGTCGCATGGCCGGTGAAGAACGGATCCTGTTCGAGCACGACGATGCGGGTGCCCGGCTGCACCGAGCGCTTGCCCTTGTCGGCCTCGATCTGGTTGGCGATCAGCTTCAGCAGCGTCGTCTTGCCCGCGCCGTTGCGCCCGATCAGCGCCAGCCGGTCGCGCGGGCCGATGTGCAGGTCGAGGTCGCGGAACAGCCAGCCGGCGCCCTGGATCAGGCCGAGGCCCTCCCAACTGAGGATCGGTGCGATTGCCATGTCAGAAGCCTTGAATTCGTCCGGTTCGGGTTTCTCAAATCCCCTCCCGCTTGCGGGGAGGGGCAGGGGTGGGCAAACGGGCCTGGCGCCGGGACTGGCCCGCCCCCGACCCCTCCCGCAAGCGGGGAGGGGAGAATGTCGTGCGCCTCTTGGCCGTGTCCTGTCGCATTGACAAGCGTGGAACGCCGCATTCACGCCTTGTTCAATGCCCCGCCCTTAGGCACAGCGCCATCATGAGCCGTGCCGTGATCGCCCTTTCGCTCGTCCCCGCCGGGGCGTTTCTCGCCAGCCTGTTCGCAGCCAGCCTGTTCGTGGCCGGCCTGTTCGCGGCGGGACCGTTCCTGGCCGCGCCCGCGCGGGCCGAGCCGGCCACCGTCCAGGGCCAGGTTCGCAAGGACATGCGCGCGGGCAACGTGCGCTCTTTGCGCGAGATCGAGCAGCGGGTGCTGCCGACCATGCCCGGCATGCAATACCTGGGGCCGGAGTACGATCCCGCCGCCATGGTCTATCGGCTCAAGTTCATCCGCGAGGGGCGCGTCGTCTTCGTCGACGTCGACGCGCGCTCGGGTACCATCATCGGCCAGTCGCGCTGAAAGCCCGCTTGCTTGACGCACCCGGCCTTTCGCCGCATGGCTTTGTCGGTTTCTGAAAGGAATAGGCAGCGATGCGCATCCTGATCGTCGAGGATGAGCCTACCCTGGGCAAGCAGCTCAAGGCGACGCTCGAGCAGACCGGCTATGCCGTCGACCTCTCGACCGACGGCGAGGACGGGCACTTCATGGGCTCGACCGAGGAATATGATGCGGTGATCCTCGATCTCGGCCTGCCCGAGATCGACGGGCTCACCGTGCTCGGCATGTGGCGCCGCGAGGGGCGCAAGTTCCCCGTGCTGGTGCTGACCGCGCGCGATAGCTGGTCGGACAAGGTGGCCGGGCTCGATGCCGGCGCCGACGATTATCTCGCCAAGCCCTTCCAGACCGAGGAGCTGATCGCCCGCCTGCGCGCGCTGATCCGCCGCGCCTCGGGCAATACCTCGTCCGAACTGACCGCCGGCGACGTGCGGCTCGATACGCGCTCGGGCCGGGTGACGCTGGGCGGCGAGCCGGTGAAGCTGACCGCGCAGGAATACAAGCTGCTGTCCTACCTGCTCCACCACAAGGGCAAGGTGGTCAGCCGCACCGAGCTGATCGAGCACATCTACGATCAGGACTTCGACCGCGATTCGAACACCATAGAGGTCTTCGTCACGCGCATCCGCAAGAAGCTGGGCGCCGACGTCATCACCACCATCCGCGGTCTTGGCTACAGTCTCGACGATCCCGCCGAGCCTGCTCGCGGCTGAGCGCGCGATGGCGGAGGACAACGCCCTGCCTCCGCCCCTGGCGAGCGCGCCGGACGATGCCGCCGTGGTCGAACCCGCGCCGGCCGGGCAGGCACCGGCCGAGCAGGCGCAGGCCGGGCAGGTGCAGGCCGGGCCGGTGAAGCCCGCGAAGGCGCCCAAGCCGCACACCGGCTCGCTGGCGCGGCGCATGATGGTGATCGCGGCGGGCTGGATCACTTTCCTGCTGGTGGTGGGCGGCGTCGCGCTCGACCAGGCGATGACCTCGCTGATCACGCGCAACTTCGACGACCAGCTCGACTACATGCTCACCGGCATGGTCGCCTCGACCGAGATCGGCCCCGACGGAGAAGTGTTCTTCAACCGCGCGCTGGGCGACCAGCGTTTCCTCGAGCCCAACAGCGGCCTCTACTGGCAGATCCGGGGCAAGGGGCATGACGACTTCACCTCGCGCTCGCTGTGGGACCGCAGCCTCAAGGTCTCCGCCGATCATTTCGACGCCAAGCCGCATGTCTACGACAGCGACCAGTTCACCGGCGAGAAGCTGCGCGTGATGGAACGCTCGATCATCCTGCCGGGCAGCGATACCAAGTGGTGGTTCACCGTCGCCGCCAACCGGGGCGAGCTGGACGCCCAGATCCGCCGCGTCCGCTCGATCCTGACCTACAGCTTCATCATCCTGGGGCTGGGGCTGTTCATCATGGCCGGGCTGCAGACCTGGTACGGCCTCAATCCGCTGCGGCGCGTGCGGCGCACGATCCAGAAGATGCGCACGACGGGGGCCAACCGCGTCGCCGAGCCGCTGCCGCTGGAAGTGCAGCCGCTGGTCGAGGAACTGAACGCGTTGCTCGGCCATACCGAACGCCAGGCGGAAGAGGCGCGCACCCATGCCGGCAACCTCGCCCATGCGCTCAAGACGCCGCTGACCGTGGTGATGAACGCCGCCACCGCCCACGCGCCCGACCTGGCCGACACGGTGATCCGCGAGGCGGCGGTGATGCGCCGCCAGGTGGACCACCATCTTGCCCGCGCGCGCGCCGTCGGCCGCCGCGCCGTCGGCCAATCGCGCGCCAGCGTCTGGAGCAGCGCGGAGGCGGTGCTGCGCGCGGTGAGCCGGCTCTACGAGAACACGCGCTTCGACCTCGACGGCAGCCGCGCGGCCATGGTGGCGGTCGAGCGGCAGGACCTCGACGAGATTCTCGGCAACCTTATCGAGAACGCGGCCAAGTACGGCGGCGGCAGCGTCTTCGTCACCATCGATGTGCGCAAGGACGCGGGCCCTTGCGAGATCTGGGTCGAGGACGATGGCGCGGGCATCCCGCAGGCCGAGCGCCTGCGCATTTTCGACCGCGGCGCGCGGCTCGACACGGGCAAGCCCGGCACCGGCCTGGGCCTTGCCATCGTGCGCGACGTGGTGGAGATCTACGGCGGTTCGGTCGAGCTGGGCGAGAGCGAGGACCTCGGCGGCCTGCTCGTCCGCCTGACGCTGCCGCGCGCGGTGGGCTGAACCCCGGCGGCGGCCGGGACGGACGATCAGTCTTTCGCCAGCGCCTGCTCGTGGTGGCGGATCACTTCCTCGATGATGAAGCGCAGGAACTTTTCCGAGAATTCGGGGTCGAGGTGGGCGTCCACCGCCAGCGCCCGCAGGCGCGCGATCTGGCGCTCCTCGCGGCCCGGATCGGAGGCGGGAAGGTTCCGTTCGGCCTTGTAGGCGCCCACCGCCTTGGTGATGCGGAAGCGCTCGGCCAGGATGTGGATCAGCGCCGCGTCGATATTGTCGATGCTCGCGCGGTAGCCGGCCAGGACGGGATCGGGTGTGGGGGCGGTCTCGGTCATCGCCGCACGCGCTAGCATGACCGGTCCGCGGATTCCAATCCGGCTTCGCGCCGCCGGGGCGCGTTTCTGCGTGCGGAGACGGACTCCGGGCTTGCCTTCGCAGGCGCGCACGCGCAATGCGCGGGGATGTCGGCAGATATCGTTCCCTTGCGCCCGCGCGCGACCGAGCCCTCGCTGGCCCCGATGCTGGCGCTCACCGCCGCGGGCATGAATAGCGTCAACACCGTCATCCTCGACCGGATGCAGAGCCAGATTCCGCTGATCCCCGCGCTGGCCGGACACCTGATCTCGGGCGGCGGCAAGCGCATGCGGCCGATGCTGACGATCGCCGGGGCGGAGCTGTGCGGCTATCAGGGCGGGCGCCATCACAAGCTCGCCGCCGCGGTCGAGTTCATCCACACCGCGACGCTGCTGCACGACGACGTCGTCGACGGCTCGGACCTGCGGCGCGGCAAGGCCACCGCCAACATCGTCTACGGCAACCCGGCGACGGTGCTGGTGGGCGACTTCCTGTTCAGCCGCGCCTTCGAGCTGATGGTCGAGGACGGCAGCTTGCGCGTGCTCAAGATCCTCAGCCACGCCTCGGCCGTGATCGCCGAGGGCGAGGTCGACCAGCTTACCGCGCAGCGCCACATCGAGACGAGCGAGGAACGCTATCTCTCGATCATCGGCGCCAAGACCGCCGCGCTCTTCGCCGCCGCGACGCGCATCGCCGCGGTGGTCGCCGAAAAGAGCGAGGCCGAGGAACGCGCGCTCGACGACTACGGCCGCAACCTCGGCATCGCCTTCCAGCTCGTCGACGACGCGATCGACTACGATTCCGAAGCCGCCGAGAGCGGCAAGGGCAAGGGCGACGATTTCCGCGACGGCAAGATGACGCTGCCGGTGATCCTCGCCTACGCGCGCGGCGACGCCGAGGAGCGCCGCTTCTGGCAGGACGCCATCGCCGGCTTCCGCACCGACGACGAGGACCTGGCGCACGCGGTCGCGCTGATCAACCGCCACGACACGGTGAGCGCCACGCGCGCGCGCGCGCGCCACTTCGCCCAGCGCGCGATCGACGCCATCGCCGGCTTCCCCGCCGGCGAGGCACGCACCGCCATGGCCGAAGCGGCCGAGTTCGCGGTGGCGCGGCGGTATTGAGGCCGGAGTTGCGCGGCATCCTTCGACAGGCTCAGGCTGAGCGGATGTCGGAGGGTGGGGCCTGTATGGTGGTTCGTGCAAGAAGCCCGCTCAGCCTGAGCTTGTCGAAGGCCGCGCGATGAGCTTCGCCCAAGGGGCCA
>Ga0172382_10007077_pt1 | contig 16059 bp, 14 predicted proteins | sample Leawel138RmetaG_FD_122245 | JGI IMG/M metagenome (GOLD analysis project Ga0172382, IMG submission 122245) | Leachate microbial communities from a municipal landfill in Southern Ontario, Canada - Leachate well 138R metaG | ecosystem: Engineered > Solid waste > Landfill > Unclassified | place...
CAGTTAGCATTAACTTCAGATGGAGGAACTCCATCAAATTCAATACTCTCATTAGCTGAATTAATAAAGGTAATTTTTGACACTCCCTCTGTATAAGTATTAAAATTATAACCAAAAATTGTGAGGAAATTGCCAGCTGAAGAATTTGGACTAACTTTATTACAAGTTCCACTTAAACAATCTCCATCTCCCGTACAAGCCTTGTTTATATCTTCTTGACAAAAACCTCCAACAGGACTAAACCCAGTTATAACGGGATTACCGATACATTTACAGTCTTCACATGTTAAGGCATGATTAGGGTTGCAAACTTTGTCAGTGGCACATACTCCAGCGACTCCGTCACCCCCAGTACTGTCACATATCTCCCCTAATTCAGAAAAATTTTCTTCTCCATCCGGAGGTATACATAAACACTCTTCTCCGCAAACAAGTGCAGGATTTGAACAAGTTGGCGGAACTTGATTATTACAAACACCAGCCAAATCTACTTGTCCACACGGCTCACCTAAGCCATCATATTGACAAACACAAGAGTTATTACAAAAAAGACCTGGATTACACAAACTATTATCTGGCTCACAAATTCCCAAAGCTGAACTACACCAAGATCCTGGATCTCCCGGAATACAATTTGATCCTATACACGGGCCCCAAACACCATCAAGACATGTTGATATTCCCCCACGACCACAAGGCTTAGTATCACCATCCTGACAAACTGAGCTAGTTGTTCCAGTTGAACTCCCTAATTTATTTAAAACAAAAGCTGAAATTCCCCAGGCTGACAAAATTATAACCAACCCTATAACACCCATTTTCAAAATGTCTTTAGCTTTTTGAACATTTTCTTCATTACCTTCCGAGTTCATCCAAATAAATCCTCCATAAATAACAATAGAGACCGCAATGATCCCCAATATACTTAAAACTACATTAATAATCCCCGCTGCCATTGTTCTGGGATCTCTATCTGACAGATTAATATCATCAGAAATAAAATCAGTCCCTAAAACATCAGAAGCTGAAGCAGATAAAACAAAGGAAGAAAAAGAAAAGAAGAAGAAAAAAAGGAACAAAAACAAAGAAGCCTTCTTCAAAAAATTATTTTTAAAAACCATATTTATAAAAGATTATATTTATAACCTAATTTTAACACAAAAAGAAGATTAAGTAAATAATTAAACAGCTAAAGACCTGGCTATCTCTAGTTCTTCTGGGCTATTAACACCAACAGCCTCTTTAGCGTCAATTAAAGAAAAATTTATTTTAATATTTTGCTCAAAAGCTAGCTTTATTAAGTCTGTTAAATAATACTCTTTTTGATTATTATTGTTTCTTATTTTGTTAATATTTTCAAAAAGCCAATTTTTATTAAAACAAAAAATTGCTGGATTAACATTTTTTATTTCTTTCTCTTCTTCGCTAGCATCTTTAAATTCTACTATTCCCTCTATTTCTCCCTTTTCGTTCTTTACAATTCTTCCCCAGTGATAAAAATTCTTCCTCCAATCATTAAAATCCTTTAACTCAACAACCATCATAGAAACATCATTTTTGTGATTTTTTAAAAGATTTTTAATTGAATCTTTCTTAATAAAAGGGTGATCGCCATATAAAACAATAATATTATCAACCTCTTCTCCTATTAAATCTTTAGTGCATAAAACAGCATGGCCAGTGCCAAGGGCTTCTTCTTGTATTGCTATGTCAAAATCATAAAAAGAAAGATCTTTTTCAATAAAATTCCTTCCAAGAGGAGACGCAACTATTATGGGTCTTTTATCAACCCCAGAAGAAATTACAGATTTTATTAAATATTCAATCATTGGCTTGTCGTTTATCTTAACCAGTGCCTTTGGAATATTGGCGTTCATTCTTGTACCTTTGCCGGCTGCCAAAATAATAACTTTGTTCATATTTTATATTTTAAAATTATTTGATATCTCTAAAAATAATTGCTTAGCCTCTTTTTCTGTTGGCGCTTCACAATAAATTCTAACTATAGGTTCTGTATTAGATTTACGCAAATGTGCCCAGGATTTTTTATTGTTAAAAATAATTTTGAGACCATCAATTTTATTAATATTACAATCTTTATATTTTTTTTCCAATAGCTCAAGCTTCTTTTCAATGTCAACGCCCTTTTCTAAAGTTATCTTACTTTTTAAAAGAAAATATCCTGGTAAGTCTTTTTTTATATCTGAAACCTTTTTATTACTTTTTGCTAAATAGGTTAAAAATAGAGCGACTCCAATCAAAGCATCTCTTCCATAATGAAGTGGCGGATAAATAATCCCCCCATTTCCTTCTCCTCCGCAAACAGCTCCAACGGCTTTCATTTTATTTACAACATTTAATTCTCCAACAGAAGAATAAAAACATTTTGCATTATAATCTTTCGCCAAATCTTTTAAGGCAAAAGAAGATGAAAGATTAGATACAACACTTTTTTTATATTTATTTTTAAAAATATTAAAATTTTCTAAAATATATTTACTAACAGCAATTAGAGTATACTCTTCTCCAAAAAAACAACCATTCTCATCAACAAGGGCTAAGCGGTCAACATCTGGGTCAATGGCAATCCCTATGTCGGCTCCAACCTTTTTAACCGCCAAAGAGAGTTGTTTTAAATTTTTATCAACAGGCTCTGGATCGTGATTAAAAATTCCGTCAGCATTCTGATTTATAACGATAATATTTTTAACACCTAAACTTAGAAGTAATTCCGGAATAGCTATAGATCCAACTGAATTAATACCATCAACTACAACCTTAAAATTCTTTTTACTTATTGCATTTTTTTCTACTAATTTTTGTTTTAATATTTCTTTTACATGATAACCCAAACAACTATTATCATCAATTTTTACACCCAAACTATTTACATCAACAAAAGAAAAGTTTCCCTCTTTAGCTATCTTCATTATTTCTTCTCCTGATTTTTTATCCAAAAATTCACCCTTGCTATTTAAAAGCTTTAAAGCGTTCCAGTTCTCAGGGTTGTGAGAAGATGAAACAATAATACCACCGTCAGCACCATCTCTTATCAACCCCATTTCAATACTCGGGGTTGTAGCCATACCAAAATTAATCACATCTATGCCTATTGAATTTAAATTACAAATAGCTAAAGACAAAAACATCTCTCCACTAATTCTTGAATCCCTACCAATAACAACCTTAATTTTTTTCTTCTTGTTCTTCTTTTTTAAAAATTCACCGAAAGCCAAAACAAAATTACTGAAGTTTTTTGGATTTAAGTTTTCATCTCCGGGACCAACAGTTCCCCTTATTCCTGAGATTGAAGATATAAGTGCCATATTTTTATTTTTTTAAAACAAGATAGTAATTAAACTCATCTTCTAAAAAATCAATTAATTTAAACTTTGTTTTCTTAACAAGTTTTTTTAAACTTTTCTCAGAAAAGGCATGATAATATCTCAGACTTTTACCGCTTGATCCTTTCCAGAAGAATATTAAATCCCCAAAATCTAAGAAAAATCCCTTAAGGGCGTATTTTAAATATATACCAAAAAATGAAAATAAAAAGAACCTCTTCTTCCTTAGCTTCCAAACACTAAAGATAAAGTATGAGCCATTATTAATATTATTATATATACTTTCTAAAAACTTTAAACGAAGATTTTGCCCTGGAATATGATGAAAAACTGCCCAAGAAAATATGTATTTAAAGTTTTCAAGATCTGTACTGTCAACCTCTAAAATATTCTTTTCTAAAAAAATCTCCCCATATTTTTTTCTACCATAACTTATTAAATTTTTACTATTATCTATACCTAAATAATCAACACCTTCTGGGAGAACTTCAAAAAAACATCCATTTCCACAACCTAAATCTAAAACCCTGTCTCCCTTTTTAATATTAAGAGTTTCCGTTATTTTATAAACCATTTCTTTCATTGGTTTTTTTCTGGTTTCATTAAACTTTTCTGCTATATACTCATAGTTACTCTTAACTAAGTTTAATAAAAAGTTTTCAGTTTTTTTGTTCATTTCTTTATATTAAATATTCCTTCTCTCTAAATTTTTTGTCAACATTTTCATCACTAAAACCCCTTAAACACTGGTCACAATGACCACAGTCTTTAGCATCTTTTTCTCCAAAATATCTCAAAATATACTTTTGTCTGCAAGAAGAACAATATGCATAATTTTCCATTTCATTTAATTTGTTTTCTGCTCTTTTTAGCTTTTCCAACAAAGCGTCAAAATCTATCTTTAAATCACTAGTCTTTACCCTTTTTAATACTTTGATTTCTGTTCCTCTAAATGGTGGCTTATACTCCATCAAATCTTTTTCAACCATCTTTTTTATCATTCTAAGTATTGAGTCTTTTTTTACATTAATTAAGTTGGCTACATCTTCTAAATTAAAGCTCCACCCCTTCTCAATATCATCTCTAAATCTATCATAAATTTTATTCAACGCTTCAATTTGGACTTTAGATCTAGAGCTTAAAGAACTTAAAAGGTTTCCGAAGTCAGATTTGGCTTTTAAAAAAGCACCCCCACTCTTATCATTAAGCTTTGTTATGTATAATTCTTTTTCTAAAATTTTAATAGCTGTTCCTATGGCCATCTCTGGGACATTTTCTCCTAACTCTTTGGCTAAATCTGAGTATGTTAAAAGTATTGTTGGTGTTTCTATTTCTTCTTCTATTTTTAAAAGCGTTTTATATATTTTAATTATCAACTCTGGATCAGGGTTGTCACCCTTGATAAAAAATTCTCTTAAATATCTATCACTTGGGGAATATAATAACAAACAAAAACTTGGCAACCCATCTCTGCCAGCTCTTCCAGCTTCTTGATAGTATGCTTCTATTGTTCCTGGAATATCATGATGAATAACAAACCTTATATCACTCTTATTAATTCCCATGCCAAAAGCATTAGTAGCTACAACAACTTGAGCCTTGCCTTGCATAAAATTATTTTGAACCCACTCTCTACTATCGTTATCCATGCCTGCATGATAGGAAACAGCCTCAATACCATTTTCTAAAAGTCTTTCAACTATTTCATCTGCTTTTGACCTTGTTCCAACATAAACAATTCCTGTACCACTACCAGCACCAGCTATTGCATCTAATATATATTCTATTTTTTTGTTAGTCCCTGAATGTATAACTCCGAACTGAATATTTTCTCTAGAAAAACCAGTTATTATAAGCTCTGGGTCTTTTAAGCCTAGCTGTCTGATTATATCATCCCTAACCTCTGGTGTGGCTGTGGCCGTTAAAGCAACAACTCTAGGATTTTTTAAAATTTTAATTGCATTTTTTAATTTTAAATAACTCGGCCTAAAATCATGCCCCCAAGAACTAATACAGTGAGCCTCGTCAATAGCAAACAAAGAAACCTCTATTTCTGACAAAGACTCCAAAAAAGAAACATTATAAAATCTCTCTGGGGCAACATAAACTATTTTATAAAAACCATTTCTTATTTCTTGTAATCTATTATTAGTTTCTGACAATGAAATAGAAGAGTTTATAAACGTCGCCGGTATACCAAGCTTAGAAAGAGAATCTACCTGATCCTTCATTAAAGCTATTAAAGGAGAAACCACAACAGTTACCCCCTCAAAAACCAAAGCTGGTAATTGAAAAATCAAAGATTTGCCCCCACCAGTAGGCATTATTACAACAACGTCTTTTTTGTTTAAAATACTGTCTATAGCTCTTTCTTGTCCTAACCTAAAAGAGTCAAAACCATAATACTTCTTTAAAAAAAGACCAACTTCTTTTTTTTGACTTTCAATATCTTTCATTTATAATCCTTTTCTTAGTTTATAAGCTATTAAGGTATTCTTTAAAACACTTGCAACGGTAATTGGTCCTATGCCCCCAGGAACCGGTGTTATATATAAGCCAAAATCTTTAGCATCTTTAAATTTAAAATCACCAAAAACCTTTTTATCAACCTTCTTTATTCCTATGTCTATTAAAACCAAATTATCTTTCAAAAATTTTTTATCAATAAATTCGGGGGAACCAACAGCGCTAATAATAATTTCACAATCCGCTATCTCTCCTTTAATTTTTTTAATATTTTCATCCGATAAGCGTTCAATATTTTTCATGCAAAAACTTTTTAAAAAAATACCCTCCCCTTTTAAAAAGTTTTCAACCTCACTTTTAAATATCTCTGAATTATAAAACAAATAGGCTTTTTTATTTTTAAAATCTTTTTTTGTTTTATCTAAATTTTCCTTAATCGCTAGCACTACTGGAGATAAAATATCTTTTGGCCTGTTTTTACAAAAACCATCAACATCTTTCGTTGGCTCTATTTTTTTTAAAATATTCTCCGTGTTAAACTTTTTAGGCAATGGAAGCTGTATTAAAATACCATCAACTTCATCATCTTTGTTTAAAAAATCTACAAGACTGATAAAACTTTCTTCACTGTCATCCTCAGAAACTCTGTACAAACTGGTATCGATACCAACGCTTTTCGCAGATTTTTCTTTTAAAGAAACGTATAACTCTGAATCGCTTCTGTCTCCAGCTAAAACAATAGCCAGGCTTGGTCGCCTGCTATTGTTTTTTACTAATTCGTATATTTCTTTAGCTATTTTATCTTCTATTTTTTTAGCTATTTTTTTACCATCTAATACTTCCATTTTAATTTTTATTATATATTGGGAATTTTAAACACAATTCTTTTATATTTTCTTTTATTCTATCTAGCTCCTCTTTGTTGTCTTTGTTTTTTAAGGCCTCATCAATTATGCTCACTAAAAGTTCACTTTCGCCCTCTTTAAAACCTCTTGTTGTTATCGCTGGTGTTCCTATTCTAATACCAGAAGGCTTCATTGGTGGGGCAGGATCGTTAGGTATTGTAGATCTAGAGACAGAAATACCAACACTTTCCAATGCTTTTTCAGCCTCTAACCCAGAAACATTTTTATTTCTCAAGTCTAAAACCATTAAATGATTATCTGTCCCGCCAGAAACAACATTGTAATCCAATTCTAAAAACTTTTCAACCATCTTTTTAGCGTTTAAAATCACTTGTTTTGAGTATTCTTTAAATTCTGGAGAAAGAGCCTCTTTAAAAGCTACTGCTTTAGCAGCTGTAACATGATTATGAGGACCGCCTTGCATTCCTGGGAATACAGCTCTGTCAACTTGTTTGGCAAACTTTTCTTTACACAAGAGAAAGGCACCCCTTGGACCACGCAATGTTTTATGAGTTGTACTTGAAACAACATCAAAATATGGAACCGGACTATTTAAGCAAGACGCAGCAATTAATCCAGCTATGTGGGCTATATCAGCAAAAGTATAGGCACCAACCTCATCTGCTATTTCTTTAAACCTTTTCCAGTCTAGATCTCTAGAATAGGCACTAAAACCAGCAACAATCATCTTTGGTCTTTCTCTTAAAGCCACCTCTCTAACCTTCTCCATATCTATATAGCCATTATCTTCAACCTCATATTGGACAAAGTTATATAGACGACCAGAAAAATTAACACTATGACCGTGAGACAAGTGTCCTCCATGATCTAGCTTCAAACCCAAAACCTTATCCCCCGGCTCTAAAAAAGCCATATAAACAGCGGCGTTTGCTGGGGAACCAGAAAGAACTTGAACATTTGCATGTTCGGCACCAAAAAGACTTTTAAGTCTATTAATAGCCAGAGACTCAACCTCGTCAACAACTAAATTGCCCCCATAATATCTTTTTCCTGGATAACCCTCGCTGTATTTATTATTTAAAGAAGACGCCATGGCTTCTAAAACAGCCTTTGATGCATAATTTTCTGATGCTATCAACTCTATTTCCTCCTCCTGCCTTTGAGTTTCTTTTTTTATTAAAGAAAAAATCTCAATATCTTCTTTTTCTAATTCTTTAAAATTATCTAGAATGTTCATTTTTTTATAATTAATTTATATATTTTTTTTGTAAGTAAACCACCAAGATGCTAAAAAGGTAGAAAGAGGAACCGACAAAACAATTCCTATACTGCCACTTAAAGCCCTTATTATTTCCGTGCTTATCGCCTCGTTGCTTATTATCTGCTCAAAACTACTAAACGGATTGTCCGGACTAACAAAAAGAATTAAGAGAGGCAATGATGCTCCAGCATAAGCTAAAAATAAAGTGTTTGTCATTGAGCTTATATGAGAGACGCCCACTTTGTTAGCTTTTTTAAAAACCTCCTTCCATCTTTGATGTGGATTTGCCTCTACTATTTGCTCAACTGTGACAATCTGAGATATTATTATATCATCTATAACTCCAAGAGCACCAATAATTATACCCGCTAAAAGAAGACCCTTAAAATTAACAAATCCATCTCCAATGCTAAGAAGTATAAAAACATCTTCATTAAAAGCCCCCGTTAGACCTCCCCAAAAAACAAAAAGAGAAGAGATACCAACAACCAAAAGAAGGCTAACGAGAGTTGAAACAAAGGCAATATTAGATCTAATATTAAACCCTTCAGTTATATATATAATAAAGAATATAATAAATATACAGGCTAACATAGTTGCTATTATGGGGTTAGCTCCGTTTAATATTTGAGGCACTATATAAAAAATTATTGCCAAAAAAGTAAAAAATAAAGAAACAATAGCCCTTAAGCCTTTCCATCTACCAACAACAAACAAAACTAAAAGAAAAAAAAGAAACATAAAAAGAAGGTTGCTACTTCTAGAGTAATCTAAAACATAGTACTTATAATCATTCTCAATATTATCAAAACTAGCCACCATTAAAAGCTTGTCCCCCTTAGAATATTGTTTGTTGGCAATAATCTCCAAATCTCCTATTCCATAAAAGAACACATCCTTGTTCTTGTAGTCACCCTCCAGTCCTAAAAGTTTTAAATTTTGCTGAACCAAAGAGCTGCCATCATCAAGAACTTTTTCTTTCTCCTCTAAAATTTCAACCACCCTAGCCTTAAAAACAACATCCTCATTTACTTCAGCTACTGTTTCAGCTGAACAAAAAAGAAAAGAAGCCATAAAGACAAAAAGGGATGCAAATATATATTTTATGGATTTATTTTTTTTCATATTGCGAAAAGTCTTTTATTTTGGTAAAGTTATACAACAAAGTCATTTTAGCAAATTTTTTAAATTTATAAAAACTGAACAATATGGATGAAAGAAACTTTAAAAGAAAAAAAATAAATTCTAATTATTATAGACCGAAAAAGATAAACTTAAATAGAAAAAAGAAAAGTACTTTTTGGCCAAAAATAATAAAGTTTTTAATCTTTGCGGCTTTAATTGTTATAACAATAGCCCTCTTTATTGTTGCCAGAATATCAAAAGACATACCAAGTCCTAATCAATTAATTGAAAGAGAAATAGCTCAAAGCACTACTATCTATGACAGAACTGGTGAAGTTGCTCTTTATGAATTTCATGGTGACGAAAAAAGAACCCTTATTAATTTAAATGAGATACCAGACCACGCCAAACAGGCAACTATCTCAATAGAAGACAAAAACTTCTATAAACATAAAGGAGTAAGTTTTTTTGCAATAGCAAGAACGCTTGTTACTAACGTTCTTTACGGTAGAAAAGCTGGTGGCTCAACATTAACTCAACAATTTGTTAAAAACGCTCTACTAACATCGGAAAAAAAGTACTCTAGAAAAATAAAAGAGATAATAATAGCCCAAAAAATAGAAAAAAAGTTTAGCAAAGACGAAATACTTCAAATGTATTTAAACGAAATTCCTTATGGGTCAAATGCCTATGGAATTGAAGCTGCTAGTCAAAAGTATTTTGGCAAATCATCAAAAAATCTTGTTTTAGCTGAAAGTGCTTTACTAGCGGCCCTTCCTCAGGCTCCAAGCAGATACTCTCCATATGGAGCTAACAAAGATTTATTAATAGGTAGGCAACAATACATATTAAGCTTAATGGAGGAGCAGGGATATATAAGTAAAGAAGAAAAAGAAGAGGCTCTTTCCTATCAATTAATTTTTAAGGGACCAGAAACAAATATAACAGCTCCTCATTTCGTAATGTATGTTAGAGAAGTTCTATCTGAAAGATATGGAGAAAAAACTCTAGAACAAGGCGGTTTAAAAATATATACAACCATTGACCTTGAAAAGCAAAAAATAGCGGAAGAAGCTATAAAAAACAGAGCAGAAGAAAATGCTAGTAAATATAATGCTAGTAATGCATCTTTGGTGGCCATAGACCCTAAAAACGGACAAGTCTTAGTAATGGTGGGGTCTAAGGATTATTTTAACCAAGAAATTGATGGACAGGTTAATGTGGCCCTAAGATTAAGACAACCTGGCTCATCTTTAAAACCTTTGGTATATGCTTCTCTTTTTTTAAAAGGCTTTAATCCCAATTCAATCCTGTACGATGTGGTAACTAATTTCTCATCTTCTGGCAAAGATTATGAGCCTAAGAATTATAATAATCAAGAAAGTGGACCAATTTCAATCAGGAAAGCTTTAGCTGGATCATTAAATGTCCCAGCAGTAAAGGCCCTTTATTTGGCTGGTATAAACAATGTTATAGACTTAGCAAAAGAAGTTGGGTATACAAGCCTAACAGATCCAGATAGGTATGGGTTGTCTTTAGTTTTAGGCGGAGCTGATGTTTCCCTTTTAGAGCATGTTAACGCTTACAGTGTTTTTGCTAGAGAAGGTGAGGTCAGTCCTGTAAGTTTTATTCTAAAAATAGAAGATAAAGATGGTAATATCCTAGAAAGCTTTCAAGAAAGAAAGAAAAAGGCTCTAGATTCTAATGTAGCTAAAATGATAAACAGTATATTATCAGATAACGCAGCTCGTTCTTATGTTTTTGGAGAAAGAAATAGTCTGTCATTGGGAGATAGACCAGTGGCAGCAAAAACCGGAACAACAAACAACTTTAGAGATGCCTGGACTGTTGGCTACACTCCATCTTTAGTTGCTGGAGTTTGGGTGGGAAATAATAATAACAGTGAAATGAGTAGAGGTGCAGATGGTAGTGTTGTCGCGGCGCCAATATGGAACGAATTTATGAAAAAATCTCTTAGCGACACCCCCATTGAAGGGTTTTCAGAGCCAGAAATAAATAAAACTGGGAAAGCTATAATAGATGGAGAGGCTATAGGTAGATTAATAAAGATAAACAAAGAAACTGGAGAGATAGCTACAGAAAGCACACCAGAAGACCTTATAGAAGAAATATTTTTCGCAGAACATCACTCTGTTCTCTTTTATGTTGACAAAGATGATCCACTTGGTCCATTGCCAGAAAACCAAGAAAAAGAGCCCCAGTTTAAACTTTGGGAGGAAAGAATTTTAGAATGGGCAAAGAAGCAAGACGAAAACTACAACCCTGAAATATTGAATCAATCTGAAGACATGTACAACCCAGAAAACGTTCCTGTTTTCTCAATTAAAAACATTGAGAATGGACAAGATATAAAAAGTAAAGAATTGCTTGTTGAGTTAGAGGCAACTGCGCCAAGAGGCATCTATAGAGTTGATTATTATATAAACAACAATCTTCTAGAAAGAAAAACTTCCTACCCTTTTGATTTGCAAAAAGATATTTCTTTTTTAAGAAATAACTACTACACCTTAAAGATCGTAGTTTGTGATAACGTTTTAAATTGCGCCGAAAAAACAATCGACTTTAATTTAATTCTAGAGCAAGCAGGGGAAAGGTTGCCAGCAAATCTTAACATTATATATCCTGGAAGCGGTATAGCTCTAAACCCAATAGACTTACCAATGACAATAAAGATGGTCAATACCAATCCAGACCAAATAATAAAAATAGATTTAATGATAAAGAATGAAAAAACTGGTGATATAGAAAAAATAAAAACGCTCGAAAGCGTTTTAGAGAAAACTATTGAAACTAGTTGGGACTCACTACCAAATAAAGGCACATATAAACTCTATGCCGAGTTCTATGATTGGAATGGCTCAGTAAAAAAGAGTAACGAAATTACAATTAATATAAATTAAAACCCCTTACTCTTAGCTGCCTCTATTATTTTGTCTGCAAAGCTGTTTATCATTTTTTCGTCCATAGCTCGACCTTTTTTAAAGTCTTCTTCTGTATCAAAATTGCTTTTCGCCTCCCTGTAAGACTCTTTCTTTGAATAAAGAATTATGTCTGCTAAATATTTTCCGCCATTTCTAGTTTTTTCATTTATCTTATTTTTTTTATTCTCTTCTGTGTCCATTGTTAAGTCAAAGGCCACTCTAATAGAAAAAGGCTCGCCATTTTTTTCTGTTTTTTTAAATTTAAAAAAACCATCAACCCCGCAATAATCTAAATGGGAACCAACGGCACTGTAATACTCTAAATCTGAATAGTCCTCAAGATTCATTTTCGATGCTATGGTGGCGTGTAAATCGCCAGCGAACTCTGTTGGTGGGTCACTTGGGTCTTCGTTAACCTGGCTTCCCTCTACAATTTTAAATTGATCCTCAATACTAATCTCTTTTAAATATTTATGTCTATTTTTAACAACTCTTTCATTAAAAACTCTTTCAACTCCTGATTCTACATGAGATTTTAACTCTTCATACAGTGCCTTTCTCTGTTTTTTTACTTCAACAAGATTATTAGCAGAAACAATGCCTCTAGAGCCACTTTTAGAAAATTCTTCAGCAATAAAAACATCGTAAAGTGCTTCTTTGGTTTTTTTGTTATAGGTTCCATTTTTAATATTACCCAAATAATTCAACTCTAGCTCAACGCCAGACTTTCCTTCAATGTTTAATTCTGGGCCTGAGTAACCATAAAACTCTCTCATATTTTTTTGTTTTAATAACTAAACTGTGTGTCCCCACCACGAATCGAACGTGGATCTAGAACTTAGGAGGTTCTTGTTTTATCCATTAAACTATGGGGACAAAAAATTATAAAAAGATATTAACACATTTTTAAAAAAAATCAAAAATTTTTTTTGACAAAAATCAAATATTTAAGTAAAATTAATAAATAATAATTTAAACTTAATAATAATTTTAAATCTATGTTTAAAAAAGATGAAAAATTTGAAAACTTTAACGAAGCAGAAACAATAATAGGTGAGTCTGTTTTAGTTAAAGGAAACTTCGAAAGCAATGGCAATATAATAATAAATGGCTCTCTTGAGGGAGATATAAAAACAAAGGGAGCTGTTTTAGTTGGAGAAAAGTCAAAAATAAATGCAAATATAGCAGCTGAGGAAATGATAGTGAAGGGAAAAATCAACGGGAACCTTACAATAGGAGGCTATTTAGCTATTGGTGGTTCAGCTATAATAACTGGAGACATTGAATGTTCTCAAATCTCAATAGACAAGGGTGCTGAAATAAAAGGAGAGCTTTTGGTAAATAAGCAAAATAAAAGCAAAAAGGAGTCTTTTATAGAAAAAGAAGAAATTAAAGAAGAGCTAGTTTAAAAGATCTATGAATGTTTTTATTTATGACACCGTTACAGACAAAAACCGAAAAACTGTTAGAAAATTTGAGGAACAAATAAATAAATTAAGCCTACAAGGAAAAATAATTTATTTAAAAGATATAAAGAACCCCAAAGAAATCATAGAAAAGGAGGTTAATAATGGTGCAAAAACAATAATAATACTGGGTAACGACGAAACTGTCAACACTCTTGTTAATATTTTAGCTAATATTAGCCAAAATATACCTATTTTTGTTGTGCCAATCGGAAATAAAAACAACATAGCCAACGCCCTTGGCGTAAAAAATGAAAAAGAAGCTCCATTTATTCTCTCGGCCAGAAGACTTGAAAGATTAAATGTTGGAAAAATAAATAATGAATATTTTATAAGCAACTGCCACTTAAGAGGAAGTGACATAAACATAAGTATTAATAACGAGTTCTCTGTTAAAACACAAAAAAACAGCGAGCATTACATATTCAATCTTTTGGATATAAATTGTTCTACGCAGAACAATTTAGTCTCGCCTCAAGATAAAATATTAAACTTAGTTATAAATACAAACTCAAAAGACAAAACAATAGTGCCAATCGAGGGCTTTTTAGAAATAGACCAACAAGAGGTTGATCTTATAGTGGACAATTCAAAAATAATAAAGTCTCCTGTAAAAATATCTTCTAGCGAAAAATTTTTGCACTTCATAGTTGGAAAAGATAGAAGTTTTTAATAAATTGTTCTACGTAGAACAATTTACTTATTAATCGAAAAAAGAAAATAAAAAAAATGTTCTACGTAGAACATTTTTTTTATTAAGATAATGTTTTTATGATTAATTTAAAACCTTAACTTCTTCTATTTTGTTTTTATCAACACTATTAAATACAATTTTTTGTTGAAGCGCTGTAAGTAGGGTTGTCAAGAACCAATAAAATGTTAAACCTGCTGGGAAGCTAGCGCCAATAACAACTGTGACCAAAGGCATAACATAAAGCATTTGTTTGTTCATTATGGTTGTCATGCTTTCATCTTTTGATCCAGGTGTTTTTATCTCTGGTTTTTTAGTGCTCATCATTTTAGCTTGCCAGAATTGAGCTAAACCAGCTAGAATTGCTAAAAAAATACTCTTTTCTGATAAATCAAAAACACCTAAAGTAACGGAATTAATAATTCCAGCCTCCGGCAAAGAAACAAAAGAATATAGCAACTCTAAGTGATCTTGCGCGAAGCCGTCTTTAAAGACCCTAAAAATAGCTATAAAGAAAGGAAGTTGAAGTAAAAGTGGTAAACAAGAGGAAAAGGGATTAACCTTGTTTTCTTTATAAAGAGCCATTAACTGCACACTTGTTGCTTGTTGATTGCCTTTGTTGTTCTTTTTTATTTCTTCTATTTTTGGTTGTAGGTCTTGCAGGGCTTTTTGAGATTTTATAGATTTCCGAGACAACGGAAACAGTATTAACTTAATTATTATGGTTAAAAATAAAATAGCCAAACCTAAATCTCCAAAGAGATTATAAAGAGAAACTAAAAGATTTAAAATAGGTTGATAAAAAAATGACTCAAAAACACCATTCATATATTTATTTTAATTATAATTTTATTTTACTGGATCGTGACCACCCTTGTTAAAAGGGTTGCACCTCAAAATTCTGTAACAGGTTTTAAGACCACCCTTGATAATACCATATTTATTTATAGCATCTATCCCATACTGAGAACAAGTTGGCGTAAAACGACAAAAACCATGAGGGTAAAGATTTTTAAGTGGTCCATGGTCGAAAGATAGTGTTTTTTGATAAATTTTTATAAAAAAAACAACTATTCTTCTTGGTAATAAGTGCAAAAACCTTAAAAAGTTATACATATAGTTTTAAAACCTTAAAAGAGTCTTTTATAGACTCTTTCACCTCTAAAAAATCTTTATCAAGAATCTCTTTGTTTGTTATTATTAAAAAATCAAAACCTTGTAGCATAAGCTTGTTTTCAGTTTCAACAACAGCCCTTATTTGTCTTTTAATTTTATTTCTTATAACCGCTTTTTTGCTAACTTTAGCGGAAATTATAACACAAAACCTATTATACTCTAATTGATTTTTTAAAAACCTAAAACCTAAAGTATTGCTATAAGATCTTTTTCCATTTTTAAAAACATTTTCTATTTCTTTTGTTTTCGTCAACCTGTTTTTTTTTCTAAACATTTTGTTTAGTTTTTGAGCTTTATTTGGTTAATCTTTTTCTTCCTTTGTCTTTTCTTCTTTTAATAATATCTTGACCATCCTTTGTTCTCATTCTCTTTAAGAAACCATGTTTTCTTTTTGCTCTTTTTGTGTTTGGTTGAAACGTCCTTTTTGGCATATAATTATAATTATGTAAACTTTATTAAATCAACAACAAAACAAAACGAAAAATTTCGCTTTGTTTTATTATATTAAAAGATAAAATTTTTGTCAATAATAAAAACTTTACTAGAACAAAAAAATAATATAATATAAAAAATATGATAATATCAATAAGCGGTTTTCATGGCTCTGGAAAGAGCACGATAGCAAAAAAATTAGCAGAGTAGCTCTCTTGGCGGCATTATTATATGGGCGAACGAAGAAGAGAGGCTGCTAAAAAAAGAGGCTTATCATTGGCGGAATATAA
>Ga0172382_10007078_pt1 | contig 16058 bp, 11 predicted proteins | sample Leawel138RmetaG_FD_122245 | JGI IMG/M metagenome (GOLD analysis project Ga0172382, IMG submission 122245) | Leachate microbial communities from a municipal landfill in Southern Ontario, Canada - Leachate well 138R metaG | ecosystem: Engineered > Solid waste > Landfill > Unclassified | place...
AATGCACCGTATCATTCAGAGAGCCTGAGCCCAGTTCCTGACAGTTATCTCCCGCTACCATACCGGAAAGTTTCTTTAATTCATCCATCAGGGGGCCCATGCCATCCCAGAGCGCTGTGCTCATAGGTTTATAACGATAATGATTAAACAGACGTGTGCCGTATATGAAGCCGGTATAGTCCAGGCATTTCTCTTCAGCGGAAGTGGGCTCACGATAGCCCAGAATCGACAGTTGCGTATACCAATGGGCAGGTTTTCCTATGTAGCGGCAATCGCTGTTCATAGCCTCTACAGACCGGCTTAATGAGATAAAAGTGCCATACGCCGGATATGAGTAATGCCCTATTGGATAGAGGTCAAAAGACCCGAAATCCGAAGCCTCAAGTGTCCCGTAGGGTTCACCGGTTGAACTCCAGTAAGTATGATTTATAAACGCTGGGCGATAGGGATCCATGGCCTTAACTGCATTGTAAAAATCCTGCAAGTCCGTTTCCAGCTTGTCGCCGCCCGATTGTTCCCACCAATTAATCGGTTCATCCAGAAAGTTCCAGGCTATGATGGCGGGATGATCTTTCAACAGTTCTATTTCCCGGATAACAGCCGCCTTATACACGGCATACGTAGCGTTCTCCCCTCCAGGAATCGCTGTTCCTGCTTGAAAGCCTAGTATGATCTTAAGACTCGCCGCAGCGCACTTATCCAGAAATTGCCTGTATTTGCTCTGACTGTTCCCCAGCAATTCTATTTCGGCTTCTACATCGGGGGAAGCATCTAAAACAGGTATTCTTATGACATTAAAGCCTTTCCCCCTGATATCTGCCAGTTGCCAGGGATTTGCCGTTTCCCTCATCGGCGACGACCAATTCATTATGCACGGATGCAGCGTCAGCCCATCGACTACAAGATTCCTGTCGACCTGCCCTATTCTTACTGCATAAGATGGTTTTACGGATTTGTTATAGATCCTAATATTATCTATAGTGCCGTTGAAAAAACAATCACCGGAAGAAAAAGCTCCTATATAAAGCCCCTTACCGGCAGAGGCACTGTTTAACGTTCCCGACAGATTACCGTTAGCTTTGACGATGTCATTGATAAAAAGCTTTACCGCCTGTCCATCCCAGACGGCGGTCACACGTTGAAAATATCCTATGGCAAGAGGCGCTGCGATATTGACCATACTGCTTCCATTGGAAATAAGAAAATGGACATTGCCGGCGGTATCATAATAGATTACATATTGATATCCTGCAGGCATCCCCGTACTGAGATCCCCTTTGGAGACTATCCGCGTGTTTTTGCCGGGTAATGCCTGAGGCTTAATCCACAAATCTATCGTCAAAGCCGTCATACCGTTAAGGCCGGCTCCGTTACCGCAGTAGACATAATCGTTGACACCGTCAAACTGCAAACCCTTATCACTGTAACCATCCACCCATGTTGCTCCATAAATAGTACCGTTATTATTGTTTCCGCTGGTATCGTTAATGACCGTGCCCGTACCTTCATTCATATTCCAGTATGCTACCAAGCCGTCTTCTGCCGCACATATACCTGTCACAAGTAGTGTCAAAACAAATACCACAGCCGTTAAACACCCGGTTCTTATGTTCTTTTTCATCTTGCTCCTACCTCCCTGATAAAAATGAACCCACACTTCATGGAAGCGGCGGCAGCTTCAGCAGCTTTGCCTCCACACTGGATAACGGTACTCCCGAGTTACCGGCGGTAACGACAACCTTGTATTGGCCCGATGCAAGGCTGCCTATCGAGAGGGGATAAAACATTCTCCCTTTACTGGACAGCCCTGAAAGCTGCTGAGCTTGCAGCTCATTATCCTGCAGATCACGCAAGCTTATCAGAAAATCAATAGTGCTCTGCCCTATAAACTCCCAATCTATTGCCATCCGAGCCGTATCATCGCTGATATAAAAGGAATGCTCCGCCAGAACAATTAAGGAAGGGTTAACAAAAGGTGTGAACGTGCCTGACAGGTTGACCTGCTCTCCGGGGAAATAGGGATAAAGCAGATCTGCCTTCGGCTGGTGATAATCTGTAGCGACAGCACCTTCTTCCAATTGCACGGCTGATATCCACACCGTACCCTGGTTCGGCAAACTTATAAGTAAGGAAGGTTTATATCCTGAAGGTATTGATACTGTAAAGGTGCTGCTATATCTCTGCCAGGCAGTAGTCACCGTGTTCTCCACCCTTGTGCCAGTAATCCCCGTCAACTCCATGACAACCGGGAAGCTCGTCTGTTCCCCCTTTATATACAAGGATAAAGTGTATTGTCTGCCGTTCAAGACAGGGATAGGAACCGAGTACTGACCGTAATACGTCTTGAAATTGAAATTATAGAGCGGATTGTGTATCTTCAATGACTTTGTCCCGACAAGCGGTGCCGGAACGGATTCATCCACCGTAAAACATCCTTGCCAATTTTCGATATACGAAGAAAGTTCCTCTCCGCCCCACCAGTCAGGTATTGTAGAGTTGGTAGATTGGTTAAAGCTGCTGTTATGCAGACAGGCTACATCGTAAAAAGCAGGCCTCTTAAGAATGCTGTAGATTTTCACTTCATCGATAAGGCCTTTAAAGAAGACATCCGTTCCGGCCAAGGCACCTAAATATAACCCCCTTCCAGCAGACTGCGTATTCAGAGGACCTTGCAGATAAGTTGCGGCATATTGCATGTCATCGACAAACAGCTTGGCTACTTCTCCATCCCAAGTGGCAACGATATGCTGGAAATTACCCAAGGGAAGTGGCGCCATGATATTGGCCGAAATGCTGCCGTTTGAAATCAGGAAATGAACGTTTCCTCCCGTATCGTAATAGAGGGTATACTGGTATCCCGAGGGAACTCCGGTGCTGTAATCCCCTTTGGAGATTATACGTGCATTAGCACTTGGTAAGGCCAAAGGCTTGACCCACAAATCCAGCGTCAAAGCTGTCAAGCCGTTAAGACTGGCTCCATTGCCGCAGTAGACATAATCATTCACACCGTCAAACTGCAAGCCGTCGTCGCTATAGCCCTGCACCCATGTGGCACCGTAAACGGTGCCGTTGTTGGCGTTGCCACTGATATCGCTGATAGCGGTACCCGTGCCTTCATCCATCGGCCAATGAGCTACTAAATCATCCTCCGCCAGACATGTTCCCGTCATCAGCAATATCAGAATAAACACTACAACCGCCGGATGCTTATGTTTTGCACTCTTACGCATCTTATCCCTACCTCCTTTTCTCATTTATCTGCTCATTTATTCTACGGGCAGAATTTATAGCTGCCTCCCTTGCGGTTTGGTTTCCCAGACAAGCCAGGTCCAGTTCATCTTTAATAACAGTTTGCCATCTTTCCGTGACAACATAGGGCGATAGTGAGCTTGGCACAGCGTACTGCACCTCATTCATGAAAACCTTGTTTATGCCTGCCGGATGAGAAGGATTTGTCATAAAAAGATCCGAATATGCTATCTTCTTTACCGCCGGAATATTATAGCCTACCCGGGCCAACTCCTTCTCACAGTCTCCGACCACCAGATGCTCCATCAGCTTCCAGACGGCTTCCGGATGCCTGGTCTTGCTGCTCATCACCCAGCCGAAAGGCCCGGTGATAATGTTGATGCGCTTTTTTCGGTGCAATCCGGGCGCCACGCCCCATTCAAAACTACTGATCTGTTCTGATAATATCGGCGCATGGTATCTGCCGGACAGAAACATACCCAGTCTGCCGGTCTGGAACAATTGCAGATGGTTGCTGGACTGCAACTCGCTATAGGACGGCATAACCTTATACCTGAAGGACAGGTCCACCAGATACTGGAAAGCCTCTACGGCCTCGGGCCTATCCAGCAGACATCGCTTGCCATCTTCCGAAAAGACGTTTCCTCCGTTTTGGCTGACCAGCAGAGGGATATCGCTAACAAGACAACCGTAACGTCTCCCGCCGGCCTCGCCACTGGTCAACTTGACAGCTATATCCCTGAACTCATCCCAGTTCAGACTTCTTGTTGGATATGGTATCCCTGCTTTATCGAACATATCCTTGTTATAGAATAGAGTGTAATCCGGCGACCAGTCGGTGCCGAAGCCATAAATCGGCCCCTTTCCGATGCTCATACTTACTCTGTCGAACCTGTATTTATACAGGAGTTGGGGGAAGAAGCACTCCGTTTTCAACACCTTGCTCTCTGTCACAAACTTGTCAAGCGGCATGAGTGCGCCTTTGGAGACATAATCAGGTATGAAATCGGGACCCAGTCTAAAAATGTCGGGGGGAGTTCCCCCGGCGATCATGGTTACCAGCTTGGTGGTATAGTCTTTGGTAAACCATATTTTCTTTACCGTTATATCGGGGTTCTGCTTCACGAATTCATCAATGGATTTGTCAATGATCCTGGCACCGACACTTGTAGGTGAGTAGGCACAGGCAACACTGATCACCGTCTTGCAGTTTCTATCGTTATGGTTACCACAACTCACAGCTATGCTCAACAAGCAGATTGCAAGAACGGCAAACAAGTTATACTTATATATACTTGACAACCTTCGCATCCCGGACTCCCATCATTAAATACTTACACCCTGATCTCTCAAGGTATCCTGCAACTCCGATATATCGACTTGCCTTGGATATATATCCGACCTGGTTGCCAGCGCTGCCGCCAAACCCGCCGCTTCTCCCGTACCCATGCAACACGGTATAAACCTGACGGAAGCCAAGGCTCTGTGCGTGGCCGAAATACACCTGCCGGCCGCAATGAGACCGTTTATATCCTGCGGAACCAGGCATCTGTACGGTATGTCGTAAGGCTTAACCTCCGTCCAACTCTGGTTGCCCTCAGGGTTATGGACATCCATAGGGGTGCTGTTGCGAGCAACGACATCATCAAATTTCCTTCCGGCAACTATGTCCTCCTCCGTCAGCATGTATTCTCCCACCAGCCTGCGCGTCTCCCTGACACCTATTGCGGCAGACCCGCGGTCAAGCCGTCTGCTGCCATTGAAACCCGGAATATATCTTCTGGCAAAATCGACCATACAGGAGAGTTGCGTCAGCGATTCCGCCTCGGCCAGGGTCAGATCGGACATCGAAGTGCCGTCCGCATCAGGAACAAATGATCCACTTAAGTCAACCATATTGCTGCCTTTTTTACCGTTTATCCAGATAGTATCGTAAAGCAGGCCGAGATTACCCTCCCGTTTGGCGCCCTCTATCATACCGGTAAACCCGCTTACCGCAAAAACCGGATCACCATCGATAAACTCCCGGATTTCTTCCGGGTGCCGGCGTCTATACTCACGGACAAACTCCAACAATACGGAAACATCCACATTATCCATGGTTGGCCCACACAGCGTCATAGCCTGCATTTTGCCGTCATCTGGGCGTCCTTTTTCAAAGGCGGCACCGGCTCTGGCAACCACATCCCCATCCCCTGTAGCATCAATGGTAACACCGGAAGAGATCGCCTGCCGGCCGGATTTACTCTCTATGATAACGCCCTTTACGCTTCCATCCTCGACTATGCTGTCTGCAATCCAGCAATGCAACAAGAGTTCAACTCCGGCCTCGTGCAACATCAATACGCTGACTTCCTTAAAAGTATCCAGCGATACTTCCAGCATCAAGCCACCGATAACAGGATTATAAAACTCTCTTGTAATTCCACCCTTCTGTCTCAATCTGAAAATCATTTCCCTGATGATACCCGAGTGAACTTCCTCGTTATATCCTCCGATCCAGGACATGGGACATGACGTGACTGTGCCGCCTAAGAAACCGTATCTTTCCAATAAGATTGTCTTCGCTCCGTTTCCGGCAGCGGATAAAGCAGCGGCTATACCGGCCACGCCGCCTCCAGCTACAAGCACATCGGAGTTAGCAATAACAGGTATCTTTCTTTCTCTCTCCAGGAAACTCTGCTTACACATATTAAACATCCCTTACCAATCATTTGTATTTTGCTTCCTCAACCGCTAGAATACACCCGGTTCAACTAGGTTATGAACTCAGTTTTTCGTAAGCTTCAGAATATGTTGTTTGATCCTCTCTCTGACCGAGTTGAGATCCGTTGTCACGAGATCGGCATTTTTTAGCCAGCGTAAATAGTTCTCTGCTTCCACTACATCTCTTTCACTCCCTTCTTTTTGAAGCTTTCTAGCTTTATCCACCTCTCTCAGCAATGTAGTCAGGTATCTTATATCATCAACGCCTTCTCTATATCCCTCAAACTGTATGGTATCGATTACCCCGTCTGCAGTCGGGTAGGTCATGTTATGATGTCGATAGTTATTATCACGGGCTTTCTCGAAATCATTCCAGGTGAGGTTGCCCACATCGCCATTCTGGTAAGCGTATGTCGCTGCACCGTCATAATCGTTCTGCCAGAGCAGCAGGCCGTAGTTCCTCCTGTAAATCTCCGGCTCTTCTATGCCTCCCTGGGGATTGGAGTAACACCATATGCGGTGACCTTTAGCATGCCATCTTTCAGCTTCCTCACGACTTGGCGCAAAGGCGCATATAAGAAGGTCCTGAATATCCCCCATGATGGTAAAACTGCTGTTCCGATAACCCGCGACAAATACCCTGGCCCCGGCCTCATGAACGGCTTGCCACAGTTCCCGCTGCCTGGATAGTTTCTCTCCCTTGGCTTCGTCTTCGCCATATATATACACTTCATCCACACCGTATTGTTTGACAAAGGCTACCAGCTTCCGGACCTTATCCTTTAATTTTTCCGGATTTTCGGCATAATTCTCAACGCTGGTATTAAAACCCAGATAGTATAGAGGCCCTTTTATACCAACAGACTTCCTGATGTTCAAGTAATCTCCCAGAAGATCAGGCTCAAAGGGCTGGTAACATATAGGGTTTGTTATTCCATGGGCATAAAGATCCTTTAACTCTGCTTTTAACTGCTGAGCATTCTTCTTCTCGGACGATACGGTTCCCGGGCCGTGATGTAATATGCCCCGGTAATATATGCTGGAGACGTAATACGCTTCCGCCAGTTTGATAGGCAGCACATTGATCTCTAGGGAGACCGATGCCTGCTCTACCTTCCCTGTTTGAAGAAGTATTTTGCCTCTATACAGTCCGGGTTCCGCATTTTCCGGCACGGCAACCGTTATCCAGAATTGCCTGTTACTTTCAGCTTTTATACTGACCGGCTGAAGTTTATCTGCGTCTTTAACAGGAAATTTTCCTATCTCCGGAGAACCGCCGATGCCAGGCAAGGCTTCCTCTTTACTAATGCAAACGTATTTATTGCAATCTGCCAAACGCAGTTTCAGGTAGTTATCCCTGCTATTGTGATCGACTGTCACGAGTGCATCGTCGTTTAACAGAAGCTCCGGCAAAAAAAACCTGCCCTGCCTGATATTAGTGCCCTGCCCCGACTGGTACCACCATTTGACCGTTTTAATATCCACACAGGCTGCAGGAATTATCTTGCCCGACTGACTGCGCATATCGGTGGACACCAGTCTGAGCCCATCCACGTCCTTTGATGCATATATCACTATGCTGCCCGGTTCGTATTCTCCGGGCGAAGCGGATAATGTAACCCTGCCGCTCTCTTCGCCAGGGATTATGAACGAATCGGGCCTTGCAAATTTATTGGATATGGGCTCTACCGTAAAGATTCTGATGTTTTTATCCCCAGATTTGTTTTTCGCCATATAAGAAACCATCTTTTTCAGAGATGCCAACTCTGCCGGTATCTCCTTTTCCCACTCACCGGCCTCTGCCAGATTAATCTGTCCATTGCTCTCTTTAACAACTTCCAATTTTCTCTTCATATTCATAACGTATTCATATATTCTCGGATAGAGACTGTAGGAGCTTTTTCTTTTCAGCAGGGTTTTAATATCGGCTTCCATGCCGGATACAGTCTTTTCCAGGAGCATTATCTGCTCCCTTGATAAGCGTACTTTATCCTCGGTAATCGACACTTCCGATATAGCGCTATCGTATAACTTGACCTCATCCAGGGCTCCCCGCCAGAAGGCGTCGTTTCCCCTTAAAGAACCCATTAATAGATTGATATCCGAATTACTGAGGTTTAAGGGGCCTGTGAACGGTTTCCTGCCGAAGCAACGGCCGTTCATAAAAAGCGATACGTTAATACCGTCCCAAACGGCGACAAAATGCTGCCATATACCAAGCTGCAGAGGAGCGCTCAACTCCGTTATACTTTTGCCGTTGGATATGTATAGATGGATATTTTGTGTATCCGTACCGGCAGACCCCTGAAAGATAAGATACTGGTAACCTCTGGCATTGCCTGTTGACTTATCTCCCTTGCTTATTATTCGTTTGTTGCCGCCGCTTTGTTTATCAGGCCTTAGCCAGAAATCAATGGTGAAGCAGTCCTTGAGATCCATCTGTGGGCTGTTGCCGCAATCGATATATGCCCCCTCGCCATTAAAATACACCGCCTTGCCGTATCTGCCCTCTACCCATGTGACATCATGCAGTTCACCGACAAAGCCGTTGCTGCCGGTATCGCAAATAACTTCCCCTGCACCTTCGTCCATCGGCCAGTAAATCAACGGTTTCTCTGCGGCATGGACTACTACCACAAGTAGCATTTGCAGCAGAAAAATAAACAATGCTTCACCGATTGTTCTCATATTACTTATACCTTTCTACGGCCTCGAAGCCATATCATCAGTATCTACCTATCATTAACACGGGTTGTTGAGATTCTTAATCTCACTCAATAGATTGAATAGTCGCCTTTATATACTCCCTGTATGTATCCGTCAGTGGCATCACTTATCTTTTCCTTGGTGCAGGCCAGCACATGTCCATCAGCGAACAGTATATTGGCAAGCCCCGAATGACGCATATGGATACCGTAAGCTGCTGAGGATGACGGCGAAGGGTTTAGAACGTGCGCTTGATTTGGGTACTCCGCCCGGCCCGGACCAAAAACACTGTCTGCCAACACGAGATACTTCGACGGCTGATCGATATCCCATAGCTTTAGTATATTGTTAAGGCCTCCCAGGTTTTTCTCGTATATTGAGGTAGTAGCGCCCGCAGTACATCCCCTTCTTATAGCATACGTATAAGTGGTTGTCGTCCACTTATACGGAGCCTGGGCGGGACAAACAAATAAACTCTTGGATTTGGCGTAGCTTCCATTAAACAGTGCGTCATGCCAGTTTATCACGACACTCGGACTGGCGGCGGATATAACATAATACAACAGGAGTTCTCCATCGTAATCCTGCGCATACATCTGCTGAGCTAATCCGATCTGTTTCATGTTATTCATGCAGGTGGTCTGTCTGGCCTTATCTCGTGCCTTACTGAATACCGGAAACAATATGGCACTTAATATGGCGATTATCGCTATTACGACCAGTAGTTCTATGAGTGTAAAGCCCTTCTTCCCCAGCTTCCGTTCCGACAAATCCCTAAACATTTCCATTACCTCCTAATTTGATAATTCTACGCCACTGTAAACTCTTCCTCTGCAGCCTTTCCCGAACTTCTCCTGAAAACCAATTCGGGCGATAACACCTTCTTTATACATCCTTCCTTGGAATTATCACTTGAGATCTTCACCAGCAGCATCCGGGTCGCTCTCTGCCCCAGTTCATAGAACGGCTGTGCTACTGTAGTCAGAGCAGGGTTAAGGCGCTCAGCAAAACCCTGATTATCAAAACCGATGACCGATATATCCCCGGGAATATTCATACCAGCATCCTGTATCGCTTTTATGGTGCCACGTGCCAGGAAGTCGTTAGTGGCAAAGATAGCTGTAGGTTTATCCTTTAATAGATCCACTGCCTCATTATATCCTGTCTCTGTCGACGGCTCGTTCTCTTCGGCATCGTCTCTCTGAAACCGCCGCACCAGAGACGGATCGTGAACAATGCCGTATTGAGCCAGCGCCTCCCTGTAGCCTTCAAACCGATCCTCAATGGCGGTACAGGTCAAGCCCAGGACAATGCCTATCCTCTTATGCCCCAGCTTTATCAGATGCTCCGTAGCCATAAAGCCGCCTTTTTTGTTATCGGTGACTACGTAATCAGTCTCCAGTTCCCGGAAGTACCTGTCGATCAGGATAAAGTGATACCCGGCCATCTTCAGTTCAAACAGGGCCTCGGCATTGGTTCTACCCCAGTTGGGAAAGATAATGGCTCCCTTTTCTTTGCCTTCCAGCAACAGCTTCAGATTCTTGTTCTCCTGCTCGATACTCCGCTGAGAATTGAAGATAGACAGAATAAAGCCTTCCGTGTTCAGAGTATCTTCGATTCCCCGATATATCTGCAAATCAGAGCCGTCCAGGCTAGGGACGATAAAAGCAATTCTGTCCTGTTTGCTGACGGATTGATCGGATATCTGCCGGCTAACAAAACTCCCCTTACCGGCAATGGAATAGATAACGCCTTTATCCTGCAGCTCTTTAAGAGCGGTGCGAATAGAGCCGCGGCTGATACCGTACTCTTCAGCCAGCTCGTTTTCGGAAGACAGAGCATCGTCCGGCTTGAAGTCGCCCTTGCGCACCCTGGCAATGATGCTCTCCTGCAAGTGCCTGTATATGGGCTCGGGGCCCTTGTTTCGCCTGTTAGTTCTGCTGATCATGGCCTTTCACTTTCACGCCCGCTCTGTTTACTTGTTTAAACTTGTACAAAGAATACTATATTATCGCTCTCCTGTCAATAGTTAATTTTGTTAGTTTGGAAATAAGGGCATTGTCAGTTCCTACATGAGCTATGCACCATCAGATGGAACGAATTTCCCGGTAGATCCCCTGACAATAAGCTCCGGCGCCACCATGATTTTAGTCTTGCGCCAGTCCCGGTCCCGGTCCAGAAGAAGCTTGAGTCCGGCCCGGCCCACTTCATCCAGGCGCTGCCGGATCACGGTGAGGGGCAGCGCCTGGCAATCGTCGGGGTCCACATCGTCAAAGCCGACAAAAGAGACGTCATGGGGACATCTTATGCCTTGACGCAGTAAGGTGTTAAGCGTATGTCTGGTGGATCCCACCCCGTCGGTAAGTATTGCGGTATATTCAGGAGCGCCAAGCCGGCCGGGGAAATCGGAAAAGAGCATGGTATAACCCTCCGACGGCAACCCGTATTCGTTGGCTGCCGTCATAAAGGTTCGATACCGTTCTATACCGGAGAAATTATACGGCTTGCTGCAATCGCTATGCAGATAGAGGATCTTTCTATGGCCCTGCCGGATAAGGTGGCGCAAAGCCATGCGTATACCTTTGACGTTATCGGTGCGGGTAAAGCCCAGGCCCAGTCTGTCGTAAGCGATATCCAGCAGGACGGCAGGCAATCCCAGCCGCTTAATCTGCAAAGCATCTTCTCTGTCGGGCCGGACCAGCAGAAAACCAGTCAGGGATCTATCCATGATCAGGGTGTCCAGCCTGGAATACAGGTTGACGTCAACCCGGCAACTCTGAGCGGCGGCCGCCTCCATGACACCGTCGACGATATCGGTGTCAAAAACGTTGGAGACGGACCCCGCTCTGGTATACTTCATCAGCAGGGCTACATGCGGTTTGGGGACCGCTGCAACAGTGCCGACACCGGCATCTATCGGAGCCACGGAAGTCCCGAAATGCTTGCGGCGTATCAGCAGGCCTTCACGAACCAGTGTCTTCATAGCCAGTTGCACTGTCTTATGACAGACACCGTAATGATCAGCGATTTTCAGGGTAGCCGGGAGCCTCTCTCCAGGCTGAAGCTCTCCTGTCTCTATTCTTCGCCTGATATCGTTGATCAGGACGACGTATAACGGCTCCGGTGAGCCGCCTGCGGCGGCAGTTGTTGGTTGTTGGTTGTTAGTTGTTGATTTCAAGCGCCTTTGCATGCTCCTCTTATAGCGCCCTGCGGACGCGGTTGTCGGTTTTCAGTCAATCGCAGGCACCGTCACCCAGGTATCCGGCCGGCTCAGGGCCGTGCTGCCTGCCTCGATCAGCGCAGCTATCTCCAGCGTCTGTGCCTGCGGTATGACGGATATCCCGCTGTGGAAGAAGGCCAGCATGGCTTCTACAAAACGGGGGAAGAAATCGTCCATAGTGCCTATCGACAGCGACTTATCCTCTCCATACTGGGCACTGAGCTGGAAGGGATGTCCGGGAATAAGATTGATGCTTCCTCTGCGCCCGTCATCATAATCGATGACCATCAGCGGGGATTTCTCCGGCCCGCATTGCATTACTCTTTTGGCTCCTGTTCCCAGCATCATCACCAGCATCTCTATCTGGTGAATGGCGTATATATGGAATACGCCTCCGCCTCTGACGGAGACATAATTCGCCGTTTCTCCCTTCATATCCTCTTCCAGAGCTTTCTGCAGGGCTGAGCCGAAACGCAGGGCAGAAGAGGACATCATGGGTGTGCCGTATTTTTCCGCCTTATCGAACAGCCTGACGGCGGCTGCCAGGGATGGTGCTATGGGCTTGTCGATATAAACGGGCTTGCCGCTTTTCAGGGGCAGATCGGCCAGATCTTCATGGCGCTCGGCGTTATCGGGGGACAGCACCACAATGCAATCGCACTCCTCTACTATCTGCTCTATGCTTGCCGCTTTGCCGACCTGCTGCTCCAGGCACCATGCATCCAGGTTTCTCCTGCCTTCACGGGTTATCTCCTCCCAGGCCAGGGATACCTCAAATTTGTCTTTCAGGGAACTCTCTCTGATCATCTTGGGGTAGTTGTTGGCATGCCACTCGTCGATAAAATAATCTATGAACCCTATCTTCTTCATTATAATTTACCTCCGGTATTATAGGTACTGCAGATCACTTCCATACACCTGACTCCGTCGTCCACGGTGCAACTCAGCGGATGCTCACCTTTAACTGCGCCCAGAAAATGGGCTATCTCTTCGCCAAAGCCGCCGCTGGGGGTAACCGGCTCCTCGCTCCAGTCGGTATCCTGTGTCAGGCGCCAGCGCAGTTTTCCCGGATCCGTATAATCATATACGGCTCTGCCCTTGTTGCCCATGATATCTATAAAGGCCGTACCGGCCCCGGCTACAAAGGAGGACTGCATGGTGCCGACGGCGCCGTTTTCCGCTTTGACGCTCAGGATACCGGCATCTTCCACGTCCGTGGTACGGAAGTGTCTATGCATAACGGCTTTCTGCTCGGCAATCTCTCCGACGATAAAGCGGAAGAGATCGACGGAATGGCTGTTGGTATCCAGAAGGCTGCCGCCGCCGGCTATCTTCTTTTGGGTGAACCACTTGCCTTCCATATGGAAGGCGGGCCCACAGAAGATATTGTTGAAAAGCACTATATCTCCTATTCTGCCCGAAGCCACCAGTTCCTTAAAAGCGATGGCGGCCGGCAGAAAGCGGTGTCTGAAAGCGGGCATGAACAGGGCCGATGAAGCTCCGGCGGCTGCCCGCATGCGATGCGCTGAAGGGATATCGTATGCCATAGGCTTCTCACAGAGCACATGCACTCCGTGTTCCAGGGCGTAGACGGCTGCTTCCTCATGGGCTACCGGCGGAGTACAGATGCTGACTGCCTGAACTCCAGCCTCATCAATCAATTGGCGGTAATCCTCGTAAACCCCGGCATCACCTGTCTCCTTAGCCAAACCGGCAGCCGCTTCCGGACTGTAATCGGTAACGGCCGTTACCACGGCATCGTTGCCGGTATAGCCTATCACATGCTGACGTGCTATACCTCCGCAACCAATGATCCCTACTTTAATCGACATGATTAACCTCCGAATATTTAATCAATCTACAGCACTAAGGTTTATTATGTTTATTTACTTCTGTTATTTTATTCGTCGTGAAAATAAGAAATCCTGCCTTTGAGGGCAGGATTTCAAAAATGATTTCCGGAAACAGACCGGCAATTTGCATGACATATGATGATTGGCTCTAACAATCGCAGAGCAGATCATCAGCAGATACGGCTCGACTTTACTAAAGTATGCTTGATAATTCCTAATTAAGGTAACTTCTTCTTGGCTAAACCTTGCAGTCCTTCAGCAAAACCACGATCCGTCCACTGCTTGCGTAATGTCTTTGTGAACTGAGATAATAATTTTCGGTTAAGGCCAATACTTTTAAGAACCTCTTCAAGGGATATCCCCTGCTCACTCCGGTTCAGCGCCCCCAAAACACGAAATACAATCTGATCAGAAGCACATATAGTGTATTTTTCTTCAGAGTTCAAAAGAAAAGCTAACGTTTCGGTTTCCCCTGGATCAAGTTTTTCTATATAGCCGATGCTGAATCGATCCAAAAAAGAAGTAATCTCTGAAGGCATAAGTTTAAAAACCTTAACATCACCGTTAGCAATCATGGGAGTCAAATCAATCGTACACCGCTTACCCGTTACGTCTTCGTAAAAACGACATTCTGACTTGACGATTTCCGAAATATGCACCTCACACAGATCGACAACCTTTTCCCAAAGACCCAACTTAAAGAGGTATATCACGATGTTGGCATCAAGCAGAAGTAAATGTAATCTCTTCACCTGCCGTATACTCCTGCCCAACATATTCCATTGCTTGACACCTGCTTATTCCCAGATACTCGGCGAATCGCCCTGTAGATATCTCACCCCTTCGCAAAGCCTTTATAGCTAGCGCACGGTATCTCTCGGGACGCTCCGGAGCTTTGGTATTTTCGCGGGCCCGTTCCTCCACCATAGGAGACAGCGATTTCAACTTTTTAATCTCAGCTCTCGTCCTATTTTCGTCACCCTTTCTACGGTATATATCATGCAATCTCCACATCAAGGCATCTACCGAAACATCGAATTCCCTGGCTATATCAAAAATATCTTCATACACCAGTCTACCATCATGCCTGCGACGAGACACAACGCCCTCTACTGCTTCCCTGGGCATAAGAAGATTTGAGGCAAAGCAATCCGCAAGCTTTTCCTCATTATTACTAGTTACTTGGCAACCAGGGTTTTCCTGCTTGCGAAAATGACTCCAAGTCAACAAATGAAATAGTTCATGTGCCAAGTCAAAATTACGCCGCCAACGGACGTTATTCGCATTCAACAATACAGAACAACCTGTAACCTGGCTGCAGACCGATGCCGCAGTCCCGGAAGGCTGGAACTCCATACAGAATACCTTGGTCCCGCAATACTCCTCCAGGACACGAAGAAGCACATGAGCCGGTCTATCACCAAGTTGCAAATCATTACGGACACGCTTTGCCAGATTCCGTGCCTCATCCATATCATATTCTCTATCAGCAACACAAAGTTCCGGCAAGCAAGGCTTGACCTCTTCACCACACCACGTTTCCAGATTATGATACTGCTCGCACAGCCTTAGGAAGGAGGCTTCTATACTCTCAGCATCCTCACTAGGGCGTTTTCGCCAGAGAACAGTTTCCTGTAATACAGGTTCTTCACTTAAAAAGAAAGACAAGGAGCGTTTATATAAACTGGCGAGCACTTGCAACTGGGACAGGCTTGGTTCCCTTTTACCATTCTCGAATTCGGAAAGGGATGATTCTCCAATCCCTGTCAGTTCTCTGACCTGCACGCCAGTAAGGTTTATTCCGCTACGAGCATCTCTGAGCCTCTCAGATAGCTTCATTTCTAGTCCCCCATTAAGTTCTGTCTTATAGAATATTATACACCATCTTAATGGGTATTAAAACACTTGATTCTGTTTACCAGAAAAATGATTATGCTCTTAGTCTACTCCCGCCAGCCCTTCTCCTTCAGGGCCGCGTTCTTCTCCAGCACTTTGGCGGACATGCGGCGGCGGAATTCAACGAAACGCGCTCTCAGTCCCTCATCGGAAAGAGCCAGAATTTGAGCGGCGTAGATACCGGCGTTACGGGCGCCGTTGATGGCCATAGTGCCTACCGGTATCCCGGCGGGCATCTGGACGATGGAGTAGAGGGAATCCACGCCGCCAAGGGCAGCGGTCTTGATCGGCACGCCGATGACCGGCAACTCGGTAAAGGCGGCCAGAACTCCGGCCAGATGGGCGGCTCCACCGGCTCCGGCAATGATGACAGCCAGACCGCGCCCGGCGGCGTTTTTGGCATAATCGGCCGCTTCCTCGGGAGTACG
>Ga0172382_10007079_pt1 | contig 16058 bp, 16 predicted proteins | sample Leawel138RmetaG_FD_122245 | JGI IMG/M metagenome (GOLD analysis project Ga0172382, IMG submission 122245) | Leachate microbial communities from a municipal landfill in Southern Ontario, Canada - Leachate well 138R metaG | ecosystem: Engineered > Solid waste > Landfill > Unclassified | place...
CGGGGCGTGCGCGGCAGCGGGTCCGCGCCAGCCACCAGGCCAGTGGCGTGCCGAACACCAGCAGCACCAGCGTCGTGACCGTCGCGAGGCGCAGGGTCAGGAACAGCGGGGCCAGATCGGGGAGCGGCATGGGCGGGTGTCAGATGGCGGCGTGTCCGAGGGTATATTCGGGGGTATGTCCGGGGCCGCCAGTGTCACGGACTCTGATCCGGTGGCGTCGACAGATTCAGCGTGCGGATGCCATCGGCCACGGAGAAGGTCTTGTCATAGCCCAGATCACGCAGCAGCCGCGCGGCATGCACGCTGCGCCGGCCGGAGTTGCAGACCACCAGCAGGATGCACTCGCGCTGGCGTTGCAATGTGTTCACGCGTTTGACGAACGCCTTGATGTCGATATCGCTGGGTTCTTCCGAGTCGAGGATCTCCTGCTCTTCGTCGCTGAGCGGATCGCCGAAGGCGCGCTTGATACTGAAAAACGGGATATGCAGGCTGTTGGGCAGGGCACCCTTGAACTCCAGCTCGAAGGGTTGCCGGATGTCGATCAGGCAGGCCAGGTCCAGGTGGATCATTTCAGTGGCCGTCGCGGCGCTGATCTCAAGGGGTATCGCATCGTCCGCGGGTGGTTGCTGCTGATTATCTGTCGTCATACGGAACTCCATAGCCGTCTCGCTCGATGATAGTTCGCGCCGCCCCACTTTGCAGGTACTCCAGAAAGAGGCTCGCCGCCTCCGGCACACGGCTGCTGCGCAGCAGCACCGCTGTCTGTTCCAATGCGGGATGCCGATCGGCGGGGATCGTCCAATACTGCGTCTGTGGGATGTTCAGCGCACGCACTTGTGCCAGCGCGACGAAGCCGAGCTCGGCGTTGCCGCTGTGGGTGAACTGGAAGGTCTGGCCGATGTTTTCACCCATCACCAGGCGCGGTTGTAGCATCGTCCATCGCCCCATGCCTTCCAGCACGGCCCGCGCGGCGGCGCCGTAGGGCGCGGTCAGCGGGTTGGCGATGGCGAGATGCGTGAAGTCACCGCCGTCGAGTCGCGCACGCGGCTCGCCCGCCGGCGCATAGAGCGCCAGGCGCCCGATGGCGTAGATGACCGGCGCCGTGGCCAAACCCTGCGCATGCAGCAGGGCGGGGCGTTCGCGGTCGGCGGCCAGGAAGACATCGAACGGTGCATCGTGCCGGATCTGCGCATAGAGCTTGCCGGTGGAGCCGGAGGACGGGCTGATTACATGCCCGCTCTGCTGCTGAAAATCCGTGGCCAGCGTCTGCAGGGTCGCGGCGAAGTTGGCAGCGACGGCGACCTGCACGGTGTCGGCGACCGCGGGTCCCGCCAGGCCGGTGAGCAAGGCAGTGAGCAGGAAGAGGCGGTGCATGTCTGTATCCTTGCCGGCACGGCGTGCCGGCAGCTGCGGCCGTGGTGCGGTCGTGCGTCGGTCTGTCTGTGTGCGGTGGACAGCCCCGGTCTTGGGGATTTTCGGGTTGTCGAGGCGGGCTTGCGTTGCACTGCTGTCAGGTCAGCAGCAGTTCCAGCAGGGCCTTCTGTGCATGCAGGCGGTTCTCCGCTTCATCCCACACCACGCTCTGTGGCCCGTCGATGACCTCGGCTGCGACTTCCTCGCCGCGGTGCGCGGGCAGGCAATGCATGAACAGTGCGTCCTTGGCAGCGAGGCGCATCAGCCGGGCGTCGACCTGGAAGTCGGCGAAGGCCTGTGCACGCGTCCAGTGTTCATCTTCCTGACCCATGCTGGCCCAGACGTCGGTGACCACCAGATCGGCACCGCGGGCGGCGCTGTCCGGATCGGTGAAGATCTCGACCTGATCGCCGCCGCCAGCGACGATATCGGGGTCTGGCGTGTAGCCCTCGGGTGCGGCGATCTGCAGCCGGAACCCGAACAGCCTGGCGGCATTGATATAGGAGTTGCACATATTGTTGCCGTCGCCGATCCAGGCCACGGTGCGTCCACGGATGTCGCCACGGTGCTCGAGGTAGGTCTGCATGTCGGCGAGCAGCTGACAGGGATGGCAGCGGTCGGTCAATGCATTGATGACCGGCACACGCGAATGCTCCGCGAAGCGCTCGAGCTTCTCGTGCTCGTAGGTACGGATCATGATGATATCGACCATGCGCGACAGCACGCGCGCGGTGTCCTCGATGGGCTCGCCGCGGCCGAGCTGGGTGTCGCGCGGCGACAGGAACAGGGCATGACCACCGAGTTGTGCCATACCGGCCTCGAAGGAGACGCGGGTACGCGTCGAGGATTTCTCGAACACCATGCCGAGGATCTTGCCGCGCAGCGGCTGCAGCATCTCGCCGGCCCGGTGGCGGGCCTTCATGTCGATGGCGCGACGCAGCAGGCCCTGCAGTTCGTCCGGCGACAGGTCGAGCAACGTCAGGAAGTGGCGCACTGGCATCGCCTCACGCCTGCAGCAGGAAGTCACGGACGAGCGTGCTGACCTCGTCGACGATACGGTCGGCCTGCGCGTCGCTGATGATCAGCGGCGGCAGCAGTCGCACCACCTTCCCGGCGGTGACGTTGAGCAACAGGCCGCGCGCGAGCGCCGTCTTCACCAGTCCCCCACAGGGGCGGTCGAGTTCGACGGCGAGCATCAGTCCGAAGCCGCGTACTGCCAGCACGCCGGGGGTGTCGTGCAGGCGCGCCTGCAGACCCGTCTGCAGGCGCTCGCCCAGGGCGGCCGCACGTGCTACCAGGCCGTCTGTCTCGATGGTGCGCAGCACCGCCAGCGCTGCGCTGCAGGCCAGCGGATTGCCGCCGAAGGTGGAGGCGTGATTGCCCGGCTCGAAGACCTCGGCGGCGGCGCCACGCGCCAGGCAGGCGCCGATGGGCACACCGTTGCCCAGGCCCTTGGCCAGCGTCACCACGTCCGGCACGATGTCGGTGTGCTGGTAGGCCAGCCAGCGGCCGGTGCGGCCCATACCGGTCTGCACCTCGTCGAGCATCAGCAGCCAGCCCTGGCGGTCGCAGAAGGCCCGCACCGCCGCGAGATAATCAGTATCGGGCACGCGGATGCCGCCCTCGCCCTGCACCGGTTCCACCAACACGGCGACGACCTTGTCGCTGTTCTCCGCCACCGTCTGCAGTGCCGCCACGTTATTGAAGGGGACGCGGATGAAACCTTTTACCAGTGGCTCGAAGCCGGCCTGCACCTTGCGGTTGCCGGTAGCGGTCAGGGTCGCGAGGGTGCGGCCGTGGAAGCTGCCCTCCATGACGACGATGGCGGGTTCCTTGATGTCGCGGCGGTGACCATAGAGGCGCGCGAGCTTGATGGCGGCCTCGTTGGCCTCGGCACCGGAGTTACAGAAGAACGCGCGCTCCATGCCGGTAACCCGGGCGAGTTCGGCGGACAGTTCCTCCTGCAGGGGGATCTGATAGATGTTGGAGGTGTGCACCAGGCGCGCGGCCTGTGCGCACAGCGCCTCGGTCACGGCCGGGTGGGCGTGGCCCAGGCCGCACACGGCGACGCCGGCCAGCGCATCCAGATATTCCTTGCCGTCGCTGTCCCACAGGGATGCGCCCGCGCCGCGCTCGAAGCGCACCGGGAGGCGGGCATAGGTGGACATCAGGGTCGTGTTCGTCATACGGATCCAAGCCTGCAAAAACGAGAACGGCAGCCCCCAAGGGCCTGTCGGACCTGAGGCTGATCTACTGCGCCGGCGGGAGAGCGGCCCACTACGATCGCCCAGGTCCGACAGGCCCCTGGAGCCGCCGGAAAGAGCCGATTCTATCCAGGCGTCGGTCGCCGCGCAAATCTGCCCGACCCGCGCCGGGTAAAAGCAAAAAGCCCGGCGCGGGGCCGGGCTTCATTGCGCCTGCGCGGGTTACCCCGCGCAGGCTATCCAGACAGCCGTCAGAATGGCATGCCGTGCATGTGGCCGGTCATGCCGAGGAGCATCGGGATCGACAGCAGAGTGTTGGTCCGCGAGGCCATCAGCGCCACCACCTTGGCCTTGCCGATCTCCTCGGCGCTGGCCTGGACGATGCCGAGGATCTTCTTCTGGTTCGGCCAGATCAGCACCCAGACGTTGAACAGCATGATGGTACCCAGCCAGGCGCCCATGCCGATGAGCTCGAAGTTGTCAGCGAAGGTGAAGGCGGCGACGATGCCGGAGCCTGCGCCGGCCATGCTCTTGGCCATGTATTCCAGTGCCATTGCACCGGTGATCCAGGTCGCCAGGGCACCCCAGCGGAACCACAGCAGGGCGCGCGGGGCGACGTACTTGTTGATGGCCGCGGCGCCGGGGCCACCGCTGCCGGCCTCGGCCAGGGCCTGGCCGACGGCCGGCACCTGCACGAAGTTGAAGTAGTAGAGCAGGCCGATCCAGGTGATACCGGCGAGCACGTGCATCCACACCCAGAACTCCCAGGGGTTGAAGGCGCCGCCCGGGCCGAGTACGAAGACGAGAATCACGGCCAGCACGAAACCGGAGATAATGGTGCCGGGAATGGACTTGAGCGGGTTCATGGAGTCGGTCCTCTGCAGCAGAAAGGGTGTTGGAAAAACGCTTGTATTCGCGTGGTTTAGTCAATATCTAGCTGTTTTTCTTGAGGAGCGGGAGAATAGGCCAGGCGTTCAAACATTGCAATATGTCAATATCCGGGATGCGCGCCGCGCGCCCTGCGGTGTTGTGGGCCAGGCCTTGATTGGCCGTGGCTCGGGCGCTGGCGGGCGGCCGCACACGCCCGCATAATGCGCCCAGCAAAAATGTCATGGAGGGAGTGGAACATTATGAAACGATTCGTTCAGGCAGCGCTGATCGCTGCCAGCGTGTGGCTGCTCGCCGGGTGCGCGGCGGCGGTGGTGGGCGGCGCGGCGGCCGGCGGCTACTATGTCGGCAAGGACGAACGCAGCGTCGGCGAGATCAGTTCCGACACCACCATCACCTCGACCATCAACACCCGCTACGTGCAGGACAAGCAGGTCAGCGCGCTCGCCATCAACGTCGACACCTACCGTGGCGTGGTGACGCTCTACGGCAAGGTCTCGAGCCAGGCGGTCGCACAGCGGGCGGTGGAGATCGCACGCAACGTCAAGGGCGTGAAGCAGGTGGTCTCCAAGCTCACCGTGGGTGGGTGAGGAGTGAGGCGTGAGGCGTGAAAAGAAAGGATTTCGGCCGCGGAACCACACGGAAAACACGGAAAGAATGCTTATGGCAAAATCCCGGGTAGGGTGCGTCGGCGTCAGCGACGCACCGCGGTGCGGGGTTTTGGTGCGTCAGGCTACGCCTCGACGCACCCTACGGCCAATCGTTTGTAAGACACCGGGAGGCGGCTCTTTCGAACTGCCGCGAAGGCGGCGCCGTCCTGTCCGGATTTTTCAGCACAAGATTCTTTCCGTGTGTTTCCGTGTGGTTCCGTGGCCATTATCGGATTTCACGCCTCACGCCTCACGCCTCACTCCTCACTGACACCCATGTGTGGTATCTGCGGTGAATTGCGCTTCGATGGCCGGTCGCCCGATCCGGGGGTGCTGGCGCGCATGACCGCGCGCCTGGCGCGGCGCGGTCCCGATCACGAGGGCAGTTTCACGGCCGGGCCGCTGGCCTTCGGGCACCGGCGGCTGGCGGTGATCGATCTGTCGTCGCACTCCAACCAGCCGTTGGTCGACCAGAAACTCGATCTCGCGCTGGTGTTCAACGGCACCATCTACAACTATCCGGAGCTGCGCGAGGAACTGCGCGCACGGGGTCATCCGTTTTCCTCCAGCGGCGACACCGAGGTCATCCTCAAGGCCTATGCCGAATGGGGCGAGCGCTGCGTCGACCGCCTGCACGGGATGTTCGCCTTCGCGATCTGGGACGGTAAGCACCAACGCCTGTTCCTGGCGCGCGACCGTTTCGGTATCAAACCGCTGTACTACAATCACGCACGCGGCCGGTTCCGCTTCGCCTCCAGCAGCCAGGCATTGTTGGTCGCCGGCGACGTGAACACCGGCATCGACCCGGTGGCGCTGCATCACCAGTTCACTCTGCATGCGGTGATCCCCGCGCCGCGCACCATCCTGCGTGGCATCCGCAAGCTCGCGCCCGGGCACACCCTGACCATCGAGGCCGACGGCCGCCGCACCCTGCGCCGCTACTGGCGGCTGCAGGCGACCCGCCCCGGGCACGCGCTGAGCGAAGGCGAATGGACCGAGGCGATCCACGCCGCGCTGCGCGAGGCGGTGCGCAAGCGCATCCAGATCGCCGACGTGCCGGTCGGTGTACTCTTGTCGGGCGGGCTGGATTCCAGTCTGCTGGTGGCGCTGCTCGCCGAGGCCGGCGTCAAGGATCTGCTGACCTTTTCGGTGGGTTTCGAGGACCATCCGGAGGAGAAGGGCAGCGAGTTCGAGTATTCCGACCAGGTCGTCGCGCGCTACGCGACGCGCCATCACAAATACCATATCCCCAACGACGAAGTGCTCAAGCGTCTGCCCGAGGCGGTGGACAATATGGCCGAGCCGATGTTCGCCCAGGACGCAGTCGCCTTTTACCTGCTGTCCGAGCAGGTGTCGAAGTCGGTGAAGGTGGTGCAGAGCGGCCAGGGCGCCGATGAGGTGTTCGGCGGCTATTTCTGGTATCCGCGCATGGTGGCGGAGACCGGCAGTGACCTCGACCGCTTCCGCGTGCATTACTTCGACCGTGACCACGCCGAGTTCGCGGATATGATCGAACCCGGGCTGCAGGGTCCGGACTACACCGCCGCCGCCGTTGCCGCCCGCCTGGCTGAGCCGGATGCCGACGACTACATCGACCGTGTGCTGCGCCTGGACGTCACCACGCTGGTCGTCGACGACCCGGTCAAGCGCGTGGATAACATGACCATGGCCTGGGGCCTGGAGGCGCGCGTGCCCTTTCTCGATCATCAACTGGTCGAACTGGCCGCGCGCATGCCGCCCGAGTACAAGCTCGGTTCCGGGGGCAAACACGTGCTCAAGCGCATTGCCCGCGGCATCGTCCCGGATGCGGTGATCGACCGGCCCAAGGGTTATTTTCCGGTACCTGCACTGAAATATGTGCGTGGTGAGTTCCTCGACTTCATGCACGACATCCTGGATTCCACCGCCTGCCGCCAGCGCGGGATTTATCAACGCCGCTACGTCGAACGCCTGCTGGCCGACCCCGAAGGCCAGCACACCCGTATCCTGGGCAGCAAGCTCTGGCACCTGGCGCTGCTGGAGTACTGGCTGCAGCGCAATGTGGATGGGGAGTGAGGCGTAAGGCGTGAGGCGTGAGGCGTGAGGCGTAAAAGACAAAACCCTTGTTGGCCACGGAAGCACACGGAAATACACGGAAAATTAAGAAGATTAAAGCCCAGATAGCTACCGCTCGGCCTGATCATTGGGTTTTTGCAATCGTCTTTTTCCGTGTTCTTCCGTGTGCTTCCGTGGCCATGAGGGGGTTTCCACTCCTCACACCTCACACCTCACACCTCACACCTCACGCCTCACGCCTCACGCCTCACTCTCCATTCTCCACTCCCCCACAGCCGCTGGACTTTATTCCCGCTGTCCCGGGCAGTAGACTGGGCATCATTTTCTCAGGCCGCGCGGCGGCGACGTGACAGACGAGGGGTAGCGAATATGGACGTAATGGACAGGATCAAAGAGGCGGTCGAGGGTAATTCGGTGGTGATCTTCATGAAGGGTACCCCGCAGATGCCGCAGTGCGGTTTCTCCAGCCGTGCCTCCCAGGCACTGACGGCCTGTGGCGAGGAGTTCGCCTATGTGAACGTGCTGGCGGATCCGGAGGTGTTCCAGAACCTGCCCCGTTACGCCAACTGGCCGACCTTCCCGCAGATCTACATCAACGGCGAGCTGATCGGCGGCTGCGACATCACCATCGATCTGCTGCAGAAGGGTGAGCTGCAGAAGATGGTCAAGGACGCCGTCGCCAAGACCGCCTAGCGGTACGCCCGGGCCTCTGCCCGGGTCGTCCGATCCCAGAACCCCGCCGCGGGCAGCCCGCGGCGGGGTTTTTTATTTTGCGAGAGGGGGCCTCCCGCCCTTTTGTGTCTCCCATGTTTCAGATTGATTTCAGCTTCGCGGTATAGCCTGGGCCCCACTAGAGAAGACCGGCCAGGCCGGCCAGCGGGAAGGCAAGCCACACCGGAAAGGAGCACAGACATGAGACACAGAACCCTTAGCGTCGCCCTGGCGGGCGCCGCGGTGGCCTTGAAACCGGATAGGGCGCGGCCGACATGACGGGAGGCCCTCTGCTAAGCGCGACTGCGAACCAAGTGAAGGTCTGGGACCCGCTGGTGCGGGTGTTCCACTGGACGCTGGTGAGCGCCTTCTTCACGGCCTACCTCACGGGGGACGGCGAGGGCTGGCTGGACATCCATACCTTTGCCGGCTACACCGTGCTGGGGCTGGTGCTGGTACGCTTGCTGTGGGGCTTCGTCGGCACCCGGCATGCACGCTTCACCGACTTCGTGCGCGGTCCGGGCACGGTCTTCGGCTATCTGCGCGAGGTGGTTGCCCTGCATCCACGCCGCTACCTCGGGCACAACCCGGCAGGCGGGCTGATGGTCGTGTTATTGCTCGTCAGCCTGCTGGCGACCACCGTCTTCGGCATGGCCGTCTACGCCACCGAGGAGCACGCCGGGCCGCTGGTCGGTTGGCTGGGCGGCGTAGGCGGCTTCTGGAAAGAGGCATTCGAGGAGTTGCACGAGTTCTTCGCCAACCTGACGCTGTTCATGGTGGTGGTGCATGTGGCGGGCGTGCTGGTCGAGAGTCTGCTGCACGGCGAGAACCTGGTGCGCGCCATGCTCACCGGACGCAAGCGCGCCTGAACCACCGCACAGGACCAACCCGCTGTGGCGGAATGGAGAGATGAGTATGAAAAATTCTGCATGGATCGGCCTGCTTGCGCTGGGTGGTTCCCTGTTGTTTGCCTCCGGCTTTGCCAGTGAACAGGATCGTGCCCGCGCGCTGGCGGGTTCCGGGGCCATCGTTCCCCTGGAAGATATCCTCGTGCATACGCGCGAACGCCACCCGACGGCGCGTATCCTGGAAGTCGAGCTGAAGTCCAAGCGTGATACGTATCAGTACGAGATCGAGCTGCTCGACGCGGCGGGCGTGGTGTACGAACTGAAGTATGATGCGGCGACCGGCGAACTGCTGGAAGAAGACGTGGACGACTAAGGGCCTTCTGGATGGACATGGCGTGCGGGTACTGATTGTAGAAGACGATACTGCGCTCGGCGGCGGCCTGAAGGCGGATCTGGAACGCCGTGGCTTTGCGGTCGACTGGCAGGACAATGGCGTCGACGGCCAGTTCATGGGCGAGCAGGAACCCTACGATGCCATCGTGCTCGACCTGGGGCTGCCGCGCCGCAGCGGGCTCGAGGTGCTGCGCAACTGGCGTGCCGCCGGCGTGGTCACGCCGGTGCTGATCCTCACGGCGCGCGACGCCTGGCACGAGAAGGTCGAAGGTTTCCAGGCCGGCGCCGACGATTATCTCGGCAAGCCGTTTCATGTCGAGGAGCTGGGCGCGCGCCTGCAGGCGCTCATCCGCCGCGCCTCGGGCATCGCCCAAGCGGATATCCATGGCGGCGGGCTGGTGCTGGACGAGGCGCGCCAGCGGGTGCGCGCGCCGGACGGTAAGGATATCGAACTCACCGGCACCGAATTCCGCCTGCTGCGTTATTTCATGCTGCACGCCGGCCAGATCCTGTCCAAGACCCAGTTGGCCGAGCATGTCTACGACTATGATTCCGACAAGGACAGCAATGTGATCGAGGTGTACGTGCGACGGCTGCGGCAGAAGCTCGGCGACGACCTGATCGAGACGCGCCGCGGTCAGGGCTACGTATTCACGACCTCCGCCGCACCATGATCTCTATCCAGCGTCGCCTGGGCGCCAGCCTGACGCTCATCATGATCGGGGTGTTCCTCATCCTCGGCATCGGCATGAGCCTGTCCTTCCGCACGCTCATGGAAGGCTACATGCTGTCGCGGCTGGAGCATGATGCCGAGAGCCTGTTGGGCGCGCTGCTGCTGCCGCCGGAGGCACCCGACATCGAACTGCGTGCGCAGCGCATGAGTTCGGTCTACCAGCAGCCGTTTTCCGGCCATTACTACCTGATCTCCAGCGACGGTCGGACCTGGCGTTCACGTTCGCTCTGGGACCAGACCCTGGAGCTCCCGGCTATCGCGGTCGGCGCGTCCGCACAGCAGCGTATGCTCGGACCGGAGGATCAGCCACTGCTGGTGTACATGGCCGGTTTCCGCAAGGACGGTCATGACTTCAGCATCGCCGTCGCCGAGGATCTCAGTCCCATCCAGGCCGGGGTGCGAAAATTCCAGCTGCGCTATGGCCTGTTCGGTGCGCTGACGCTGGCGCTGCTGCTGGTGTCGCAGCGGCAGATCCTCAAGCTGGGTCTGGTGCCGTTGCGCCGCGCACGCGCGGAGATCGCCGAGCTGGAGCGCGGCGAGCGCCAGCAGCTCAGCGAGACCGTGCCCGAAGAGATCCTGCCGGTGGTGCGCCAGGTCAATGCCCTGGTGACCACCCAGCGGCAACGGCTGACCCGCTCCCGCAATGCCATGGGGAATCTCGCCCATGCACTCAAGACCCCGCTGACGCTGCTCGGCCAGATCGCCGACCGTGATGACGCCTTCTGCGCTACGACGGACGCCGCCCGGGCGCGCGAGCAGGTGGCGACCCTGCACCAGCTGCTGGCGCGTGAACTCAAGCGCGCCCGCCTGGCCGGGGCGGCGACCACGGGCACGCGCCTGGATCTGCGCACCGAACTGGAGGCGCTGGTCGCCGTACTGCGGCAGCTCTATCGCGAGCGCGATCTGCGGCTGGAACTGGACCTGCCCACGCCACTGCCGCTGGCCGCCGACCGGGAAGACATGCACGAGCTGTTCGGCAATCTGCTCGACAACGCCTGCAAATGGGCACGCTCACAGGTGCGCGTACGCCAGGTGCCTTCCGCCACAGGCCTCGTCATCCGGGTAGAGGACAATGGCCCGGGTCGCAACCCGGATGAGCTGGCCGACCTCGCCCGGCGCGGTGTGCGCATCGACGAGGGCACCGTCCCCGGCCACGGCCTGGGGCTCGCCATCGCCCAGGACATCGTGCGGCACTACGGCGGCCGGTTGCACCTGGGCCGCTCGGCAGACCTGGGCGGCTTCCTGGCGGAGGTGGAGTTGGGGCGTGAGGCGTGAGGAGTGAGGAGTGAGGAGTGAGGAGTGAGGAGTGAGGAGTGAGGAGTGAGGAGTGAGGCAAAAAAGGATCTTAGCCACGGAATCCACGGAACAACACGGAAAAATTATTGGGGAAAACCCACACAAACCAAGGCCTCGGATGGTCAGCCTGAAGCGGCTGTGTCATCTGGGTGTCATTCAGCACGAACAGAAAAATCATTGTGGCGAAAACAGCGATCGGATCTGGAAGTGTTCTGCAACCGACACTGTTTCTGATCTCCGGTCACCCGAGCCGGGTACAATGCCCACACGTCTTTGGCAATAAATTTTTCCGTGTTGTTCCGTGGATTCCGTGGCTAAAAAAGGGTTTATCTTTTACTCCTCACGCCTCACGCCTCACGCCTCACTCGAACATTAGTGCCCCTCGAGTTTGCCGAGTTCGTGCAGGATGGCGAGGGTCAGTTTCTGGCCGGCGTCGCCCATGCCCTGGCAGAGTTTGTCGGCGTCGCGTTCGCCGGTGACCAGGGGGCGGATGCAGCCGGCGAGGCGCGCCATGTCGCCGCCGGCCTGCAGCATCTGGGTGGCCATGGTGGCGATCGTCTGCAGTGCCTCGAGGTTGCCGGAACGCGCCGCATGGATCAGGCTGGCCAGTCCGGGTGCGGCGGCGTTGGCATCGATGTCGGCGGACAGGTCGGGGAGGGTGGCGGGGTTCTGGATACCGCGTAGCATCGACTCGACGATGGTGAGATCCTCCTCGTCGAGGTGGCGGAAGGCGCCGGGCTCGCGCTGGCCCGCCAGGATCTTGCGGACGGCGGCGACCAGGGCGGACCAGCCGTTGCTTTCCGCCTGACGCAGGATCTCGTCCAGGTCGGGCACGGCCGCGCGGTTCTGGCAGGCGATGACCACGCGATGAATGAGGCCGGCATGGGCCTGCAGGATTTGTTCGGATTTTTCCGGCAATCGGGGCATGGTGGCGGGTTCGCTCGTGGGGCGGACCGGGGTGGCGTCTGGAGTGTAGCGGATGCACCGGCCCGTCGGAACCATGCAAGGCTTGATTGATTAATTCTATCTAATATAGACTTGATCTAAATTGCTGTTGTCCCGGCATGGTTATGTGCCGGCAAACAAACCATCCTTCGAGGAGACACGCATATGAAGATATTTCCGACCACTGCAGTGGCCCTGGCCCTCGCCGGCGCCACATCGCTTGCCACCGCAGCCGACTGGCAGGCGCTTCCGGACAAGGCCCCGGAACCCGCTGACAACCCGACCACGCCGGCCAAGGTCGAACTGGGCAAGCTGTTGTTCATGGACCCGCGGCTCTCGGCGACCGGTACCGTGTCCTGCAACAGCTGCCACAATGTCATGCTCGGCGGCGATGACAACCGCAACTTTTCCATGGGCGTGCACGGCCAGATGGGCGGGCGCAGCGCACCGACGGTGTGGAACTCGGCCTTCTCCTCGGTGCAGTTCTGGGACGGCCGCGAGCCCAGCCTGGAAGAGCAGGCCAAGGGCCCGATCGCCAATCCCGTCGAGATGGGCATGAAGGGCGTCGACGTCGCCGTGAGCCGTGTGCGCCGCATCCCGGGTTACGCGCCCTATTTCGAGGCCGCCTTCGGTTCGGATACCGTGACGGTCTCGAATGTCGCCAAGGCGATCGCCGCCTATGAGCGCACGCTGATCACGCCGAACAGCCCCTATGACCGCTACGTCAAGGGCGATAAGAAGGCCATGACCGAGCAGCAGGTGCGCGGCATGAACACCTTCGCCGAGGTCGGCTGCACCGCCTGCCACTCGGGTCCGGCCTTCAACGGCCCGACACTGCCGGAGGGCACGGGCTTCTTCATGAAATTCCCAACCTTCGCGGACAACGACTATGTGAAGAAGTACGACCTCCTGCAGGATCTGGGTCGCCACGACGTCACCAAGGCCGACGCCGACAAGCACCTGTTCAAGGTGCCGACGCTGCGCAACATCGCCCTGACGGCCCCGTACTTTCACAACGGGTCGGTGTTAACGTTGGACGAGGCGGTCAAGGTGATGGCCAAGACCCAGCTCGGCAAGGATCTGAACGAACCGCAGACGACCGACATCGTGGCCTTCCTGGGTGCGCTGACGGGCGAGTTCCCGGTGCAGACCCTGCCTCAGCTGCCGCCGACCGAAGGCTGGGCGTTCGAGTACGCGGCCGACCACTAAGCCGCCACCCGCAACGGGGACACGCCGGCCGCCTCCGCACACCGCGGGGCGGCCGTATTTATTTGGGTCAGGCGCGCTCGCCGCACTCCACAAGACAACATGGCCACGGAACCACACGGAACCACACGGAATGTAAACCCCGCCGCAGCCCCGCCTTCCGTGTGCTTCCGTGGCCATACACCTTCGGCGCGTGCGTCGAAACGCGGCCTGGCGCATTCGGTGGGTCAGCGTGTAGGGTGCATCGGCGCCAGCGACGCACCGTGGCATGGAGCCCGCCCCGTGAGACAAGCGGCCACGGAGACACACGTAACGAAAACCTGTCGCAGCCCCGCCTTCCGTGTATTTCCGTGTGCTTCCGTGGCCATACGCCTTCGGCGCGTGTGTCGAAACGCGGCCTGGTGCACTCGGCGGGTCAGTCGCTGGCTTCCCGCAACTCCCGCCACTGATTCACGATTGCGCAGAACAGGTCGGCGGTGCGTTCGGCATCGTAGATTGCCGAATGTGCGGATTTCTCGTCCCACTCGAAGCCGGCCGCCTGCACCGCGCGCGCCAGTACTGTCTGGCCGTACGCGAGGCCACCGAGGGTGGCGGTGTCGAAGGTGCTGAACAGGTGGAAGGGATTGCGTTTGATACCGGTACGCAGTGCGGCGGCCTTGACGAAGGCCAGATCGAACGACGGGTTGTGCCCGACCAGGATGGCACGGCTGCACTGGTTCTCCCTCACCAGCCGGCGCAAGGGTACGAAGACCTTCTCCAGGGCCTCGCGTTCCGGCACGGCGAAGCGGAAGGGGTGGTAGGGATCGATACCGGTGAAGGCCAGTGCCTTGGGATCGAGCCGCGCGCCCGGAAAGGGTTCGACATGGCAGGCGTGGGTCTCGAGGCGTGACAGCACGCCTTGGTCGTCCATCTGCAGCGTAACGGCCGCGATCTCCAGGAGGGCATCGGTCTTGGCATTGAAACCGGCGGTCTCGACATCGACCACGACCGGCAGGAAGCCGCGGAAACGTTCCCCCAACCGGGTCACGGGACGTGCGGCGGGTTGGGTTGGTTGTTCATTGGAATCGTGCATCAGGGCAGGATACCGGATCGGGACCAGGCTGGCGACGACAACCCCGTAGCTGCTGTCCGCCGCGGCAATTGCGCGTAGGGTGCGGCGGCGCAGCGACGTACCGTGGCGGTACCTCCGGTACGTCAGGCGCCGCCCCGACGCACCCACCAAAGACCGATAGCCACGGAAACACACGGAAGTACACGGACCGCAAAACCCGTCATGGCGCCACCGTTCGCGTCTTTCCGTGCGCGGCCGTGTGCGCCCGTGTGCGTCCGGGGCCGATGGACAGGGTATGCGCCGGATCCGCAAGCTGCACTGGCGTACCTTACGACGACGATTCACAGCGCTGTCAGGGTGTGTTGCGCCAGACAGGTTACGGACGCAGCCTCCAGCGCAGGCGCTCGCCGGCATACAGCGGTACGAGCTCGGCAGCGCCGAGCGCGTAGCTTACCGGCACCTCCCAATCCTCTCTGACGAGCGTCACTGTGCCGGTATTGCGCGGCAGTCCGTAGAAGTCCGCACCGAAGAAGCTTGCGAAGCCTTCCAGTCTGTCCAGCGCACCGGCATCCTCGAAGGCCTGGGCGTAGAGTTCCAGCGCCGCGTGTGCCGTGTACATGCCGGCACAGCCGCAGGCGTTCTCCTTGGCGCCGCGCGCATGCGGTGCACTGTCGGTACCGAGGAAGAATTTCGGCTCGCCCCCGGTCGCCGCCGTAACCAGTGCCTGCCGGTGACGCTCACGCTTGAGCACCGGCAGGCAGTAATGATGCGGGCGGATGCCGCCCTGGAACATGGCGTTGCGGTTCATCAGCAGGTGATGCACCGTGAGCGTGCCGGCGACGTTGGCCGGTGCCGTGCGCACGAAATCGATACCGTCGGCGGTGGTGATGTGCTCCAACACGACCTTGAGCGTGGGGATGCGCGCGATCAGTGGTGCCAGCTGCCGTTCGATGAACACCGCCTCGCGGTCGAAGATGTCGACGTCGGTATCGGTGACCTCGCCATGCACCAGCAACGGCAGACCGACCTCGGCCATCGCCTCCAGCGCGGCCTGACAGGTGAGCAGATTTGTCACGCCCGCATCCGAATGCGTCGTCGCGCCGGCCGGGTAGAGCTTCACCGCGTACACCTGCCCGCTGGCCCTGGCCGCGCGGATCTCCTCGGGCCGGGTGTCGTCCGTCAGGTACAGCGTCATCAGCGGTGCGAAGGACGTGTCCATCGGCAGCGCCGCCAGGATACGCTCGCGATAGGCCAGCGCCCGCGCCGTGGTCGTCACCGGCGGCTGCAGGTTCGGCATGACAATGGCACGCCCGAACTGCGCCGCGGTGTGCGGCACGACGCTCGCCAGGGCAACACCGTCGCGCAGGTGCAGGTGCCAGTCGTCGGGGCGGGTGATTGTGAGGGTGGTGGTCATGGTGTGGTGGATTCGCTTGGTGTCAGGTGGAGGATTATACGTGGGTGGCTGTCGGTGAGGGGGATTCGGGATTCGGGATTCGGGGGTTGGAGGTTGGGATTCAGCAACCGGGATTCAGGGTATTGACACCCCAACTGAGACAGCCACACTCCTTGCCGAATCCCGAATCCCGAATCCCGAATCCCGAATCCCGAATCCCGAATCCCGAATCCCGAATCCCGAATCCCGAATCCCGAATCCCGAATCCCGAA
>Ga0172382_10007082_pt1 | contig 16057 bp, 16 predicted proteins | sample Leawel138RmetaG_FD_122245 | JGI IMG/M metagenome (GOLD analysis project Ga0172382, IMG submission 122245) | Leachate microbial communities from a municipal landfill in Southern Ontario, Canada - Leachate well 138R metaG | ecosystem: Engineered > Solid waste > Landfill > Unclassified | place...
AAAATGATTACAGGTTGGCCGTCTGTTAGAACCGATTTGAAAAATGCAGGCGCTAAAGTCGTAGATGAATCAGTAGTGGTAGACGATAACCTTGTTACTTCTCGTTCACCCGATGATCTACCAGATTTTTGTCGAGCAACAATAAAGCTTTTAGAGTCTAGAGCAGCTAAAAGGGTGTCTTAATAACCAGCTTAAGGCGAACATTCTTTTGCTGCAAGCAAACTAAGGACGTCTTCATCAGTTAAATCGTACCATTTTTCATAGGCGTCCGCTATCTGCTACGTAAAAAAGGATACACTATTTATCGTGAGACATACAATTTTGAATACTTCAGAAATAAACAACTCTATTACGAATAGCCTTTTTTATTAATAATTTAGAATGGTATAGGTTACACTGACAGTTTTTTGTATTTGTCAGTTTAGGTAACACAAAACTGGTGTGAAAACAGGGTTTGTTGTTTCATTAAAAACGGGAGGCAAAACTCTTAATAGTTTAAGCTATAATCACTGGGATTCATGAGTCGAACCAAGCAAATGGAGCAAAAGTGGCAACAAAGATGGGACGCTGCGCATCTTTTTGAGGCTGATCCAGACCCAAGACGTGAAAAGAAAATGGTTACTTTCCCTTTTCCGTACATGAATGGTCCTTTACATGTTGGGCATACTTTTACTGCTAGTCGTGTCGATGCTTATGCTCGTTTCAAACGTATGCAAGGTTATAATGTGCTTTGGCCTTGGAGTTGGCATTGGACAGGTCAGCCACTGCTTGGTGCTTCACAGCGTGTTGCAAGAGGCGATGCGGCATACATTAAGGTTCTTCTCGAAGTTGATGGCGTTCCAGAGGAAGAGCTTAAAAAGTTTGTTGATCCCCTCTATATGGCTCAATATTATACCAACGAAGGTCGTATGGCAGTTAAGAGTATTGGGTTCTCTGTTGACTGGCGCCGCGAATTCACCACTGTTATGCCAACTTTTCAAAAATTTATTGAGTGGCAGTATAAGAGTTTAAAAGAAAAGGGTTATGTTACCCGCCGCACTCATCCGGTGGTTTGGTGTCCTAAAGATAAATCTCCTACTGGAGATCATGATCGTCAAAGCGGTGAAGGTGTTACGCCCGAAGAATACATTTTAATTAAGTACCAGTTAAGTGATAACATATTCCTGCCAGCTGCTACTTTTCGGCCGGAAACTATCTACGGCATTACTAATATGTGGGTTAATCCTGATGTAGATTATGTTGAAGCAGAAGTTGGCAGTGAGTGTTGGATAATCAGCAAAGAAGCTGCAGAAAAACTAACAGATCAAGAACGTAAAGTCGTAGTCAAACGTAGTTTTAAAGGTAAAGAACTCGTTGGTAAAACATTCACTAATCCAATTACTCGGCGTGAGTTCCCGATTTTGCCGGGTTGGTTTGTTGACCCTAAAACTGCGACTGGACTAGTTTACAGTGTCCCAGCACATGCCCCTTATGATTATTTGGCGTTACGTGATTTACAGCAAAAACCTGAGGTTCTTGCACAATTTGGCATAGGCATGGAGGTAGTTAGGGTGATTAAACCAATTTCTATCATTAAAGTTGAAGGGTTTGGGGAATATCCAGCCGTTGAAATAGTTGAACAGATGGGTATTAAAGATCAAAATGACGCCAAAGCTGAAGATGCTACCAAGGAACTTTACAAGAAAGAATTTCATAGCGGTAAGCTGAAAGAGACTTGTGGTCAATATGCTGGTAAGTCAATCCGAGAAGTTAAAGACGTACTAATTAGTGACTTCAAAAAAGCTGGTTTTGCAGATAGTATGGTTGACTTATCTTCACAGGTTGTTTGTCGTTGTATGACTCAGTGTATCGTTAAGGTTCTTTCAGATCAATGGTTCCTAAATTATTCTGACCCGCACTGGAAAGAGTTGGCTAAACAGGTAATTGCCCAGATGAGTATTTACCCTGAAGTAGCAAAACCATGGTTTAACACAGTGGTCGACTGGTTAAGGGAATGGGCATGTGCAAGAACTACTGGTTTTGGTACGCCTTTACCATGGGGTGAAGGCTGGATAATTGAAACTCTTAGCGACAGTACTGTATATATGTCGTTTTATACCATCAACAAATATATCAGACAGAACGATATCAAGCCTGAATCCTTAACTCCTGAAATTTTTGATTATATTTTTTTAAACAAGGGTGACGTTAAAGAACTCAGCAAAACTACTGGCATTGACTCAGAATTACTGGTCTCAATGAGAAACGAGTTTCTTTACTGGTATCCTTTTGATCTTCGCAATAGTGCCAAGGAGTTGGTGCCTAATCACTTGAGCTTTTGTATATTCCACCATGCTGCCTTGTTTCCCCCTCAATTTTGGCCCAAAGGCTTTGGCGTTAACGGTATGTTAATGGTTGAAGGTCAAAGTATGCACAAGAGTAAAGGGAACTTCATTACAATGAAAGGAGCAGTAGAAAAGTACGGCGCTGATGCTACTCGGTGTGGTTTACTCTTGGGTGCGGAGGGTATGGATGATCCTGACTGGAGGGCTGATAATGTTTATGATCTTAAAAACAAATTTGATGGTTTGATGACTTTTGCAGAAAGTATTATTGTGACTGCAAAGAATGACGATAATACTGCACTTGAGGGTTGGTTGCAGAGTCGGTTACAACAGCGGATAAAAGCTGTTACGATGGCTCTTGACGAGCTTAAGACGAGAACGGCGTTACAGACTGCGTTGTTTGAAACCTGGAATGACCTGCGCTGGTATATTCAACGTAAGGGTAATACTAGCGCTAAAGTGCTTGGTGGTGTAGTTAAAGACTGGTTGAAAATGCTTGCGCCTTTTGCACCGTTTATGTGTGAAGAACTATGGAGCCAAACCGGTGAAGAAGGTTTCATAAGTGTTGCTAAGTGGCCGATTTATGATTATGCGAAAATAGATGTTGCTGCCGAGGAACAGGAGAATCTTGTGATTGATGTCATGGCTGATACTAACAATATTTTGAAGGCAATGAAAATTGAGCCAGTAAAAATCGTTTATTATACTGCAGTTTCCTGGAAGTGGCAAATATATTTAAAGATTGTAAAGAAAACGATTTTTGGTCAGGCAAAAATAAACGAGTTAATGAAAGAATTCACGTCAGATACCTCGCTTAAACCTCATATGAAAGCTATCGCATCGATGGTGCCAAAAATCATCAAGGCTCTTACTAAAGTTTCAGGTGACCGTAAAGCAAACATGGTCAAGATTGGGGTAGTTGATGAAAAGGCAATTCTTAGGGATGCAGTCAAATTCTTTAATGACCGTTTCAATGCTGAAATTCAAGTGTTCAGTGAATCTGATGTGAAATGTTTTGATCCTAAAGGTCGAGCAGCAATGGCCATACCGTATCAGCCTGCGATTTACGTTGAATAAGCCGATAATTAATGATTTTTTACTGTGATGAATAAGTTGAACTAACATTTTTCTTTCTGTTTATGAGGATAAGTTTGCCCGGAGGTCCTCATCATATGTTTTGGCTGTTTTTGCGGTTTCTTTTTTGGGTTAGAGGTTTTTTGTGTTTGTGTTGGGATGAGGAAGTGGTTTTTTTGTTCTCGTCCTCTATGTTGCTCCATGTTGGGTTAGGTTGAGATGAGGATGAGGACCTACATCATTAATGTATGTGGGGTTAGCACTGGTTTTTAGGTTTCTGCAGTAGTAGCTGACCCGGCGTTGTCTGACCTAGCAGACAGCTACTTTTTCGGGTTCTTAATGTGCGGTTGCACCTAAAATACTTCAAAATTGTTTGTGTTCGATCTGTTAATGTTTAAATCGTCGAACAGTTGCTAATAAGCTGATTCGCGATGAATTTCTGGAAACATATTCCTGCTGGTGACAACCCTCCTTACCTCCTAAACATGGTTATTGAGGTTGCAAGTGGCTCACGAGACAAATACGAATACGACACAACCTGGGAAGCTTTCGTATTAGATAGAATCATTCCCTCCTCTGTTGTGTTCCCTGTCGAATATGGTTTTGTTCCTCAAACGTGGTCTGACGATGGTGACCCTCTAGATATTATGGTGTTAAGCCATGCTCCTCTTACGATGGGTTGCATAGTCAAAGTTCGGGTAATTGGTGCTCTAATAATTGAGGATGAAGCAGGGGTAGATTCAAAAATTCTTTCAGTTTTAGAGAATGATGCTCGGTTTGCAGGTTGCCATGATATTGACGATGTTCATAAGCATCGCTTAGTAGAAATTCAGGAATTCTTTGAAACTTATAAGCGGCTTGAACCCCACAAATGGGTGAAGGTTAAAGAATGGAAAAATGCGCATGAGGCCAGTGAAATAGTTAAGGTCGCTATGGAGAGGTATGGTGGATTGAAGAGTTCTGTTTAACCTGTTTTTCGTATATGTCCCATTTAATACAAATTTATTGTGTTTTGGCGCATAAATGTCGCAAAATATATAAAATATGAAGTTCTTCAATGCTATTGCAGGTCAAGGAGCAAGCTTTAGCAGCAATGCACTGAGGCGCAGATGCATCCTGATTGGACCAGAGAATGGTTGGGATGCGACCAAGACTCCGCTTCATTGTGCTGGATCATTGCTTAGTGTTGAAGCATCTAAGTCTTGAGGAGGCAGGTTCAAAGCGGCCAAGGATCTGTCTGCGATAGAGACATCGCTTAGGTGTGCCGCCAACAATAAGGCTTAGACTTGGCCTGTACCTGAAATGAGTGGAAAATTAAACTTCGGTTAAACGAAACTAGTTCCTTCCACCTTTTTTTGATGTTCAATGTTGATGCACTATTTCACTTTTCAGTAAAATGTTTTGAAACTCTATAAATTAATAGATGAATTAATTATCCAAATCTACTGAAATTGTTGTTTTCGGTAGCTAAAGGTTTAAGTGTGACATTTCAACTTATTGTGCAAAAGGTGTAATGATATGCCAACTCACGGTTCACTCTCAAAAGCTGGAAAAGTACGTTCTCAAACGCCCAAAGTAGAGGCGAAAGAGAGAATCTCTCCAAGCCCCAAAAACCGAAGCAGACGCAATTATGAGAAACGCGTTATTCTGCAACGGAAAGCGGGTCAAAATTGGATGTAAGCTCCAAGAGGTCAATTCTACCTTTTCTTGTTATTCTTTTTTAGGCTTTCCTATATTCAATAACTTATTTTAACTGATTAAATTGTTGCTCGCGTATGCTATTCATGTCCTATTACACTGACTTGCAAATACTTTCAAAGCAAAACAGGTTCTTTGTTCAAAAAAACCTGGACGTTTCATTTTAACGGACGTTTATTTTGAAGGAGAAGAAACCCTGTTAGTGAAATGTCTATTCTTATGATGCTCAAATTTTGATACTCGCCGCTAGAGTGGTTTATTTATCTCATCCCTCAACAATAGTTCGGTACTATAAAACTTGACAAATCAAACCGCACTGCGAGAAATTATTACTACTTTGCTTACTATGCAAAACCCCACACGTAACGATGTAAACAAGTTAAAGATCAAAACTGCAGGCAAATACCAACTTGACAAGGTACCATCCAGCGCAGATATAATTAGTCAACTAACCCCCCAAGAATCTAAGCTGCTTATTCCTATTTTAAAACGCAAAACAACACGCACAATCAGCGGAGTAACAGTCGTCGCTACCATGACTAAACCCTATCCATGTCCCCAACTTGAACCCTGCGCCTACTGTCCTGGTGGTCCAACTATGGGTTCACCACAAAGCTATACCGGTCAAGAGCCGGCGGCGATGCGTGGATCACAAAATAAATTTGATCCATATGCGCAAGTGATGAGTCGCATTACACAATTAACTCAAATTGGACATAAGGTTGATAAAATTGAACTTATTGTCATGGGTGGTACTTTTCCTGCAACACCTTTAGAGTATCAAACTTGGTTTATTCAACGTTGTCTTGATGCAATAACTGGTAAAACTTCAGCTAACCTTGAGGCGGCAAAAGCAAATGCGGAAGTCAGTCAAACACGCAATGTGGGCATAACTGTCGAAACTCGGCCCGACTGGGCTAAACAATCTCACATCGATGGTATGCTCGACATGGGTGTTACCCGTGTAGAGTTGGGTGTCCAGAATCCTGATGACGAAATTTACCGTGCTGTAGGTAGAACCCATACGGTTGCCGACGTAGTAGATGCTACGCAAATCGCCAAAGATGCTGGCTTAAAAATTGTTTATCACATGATGCCCGGAATGCCTGGGTCTAATCCAGAGCAGGACATTGAAGCGTTTAGACGGCTTTTTTCTGATACTTCGTTTAAACCAGATATGATAAAGATTTACCCCTGCCTCGCCATAGAGGGTACCAAAGCTTATCAATGGTATAAAGAAGGCAATTACACCCCCTACAGTACCGAACAGGCAGCTGAAGTAATCGCAAACATCAAAAAAACCATACCGTGTTGGGTTAGAGTGATGCGTGTACAACGTGATATCCCTGCAAGACTTATTATAGGAGGAGTGAAGAAGAGTAACATCCGCGAACTTGTGCAGCAGAAACTTGCTAAACATGGGTTTAGGTGTCAATGTATCAGGTGTCGCGAGGTGGGGCATCGCATGCAGGTTGACAAAGTTAAACCTGATTTGTCAAAGATAGACATTAGAACCCAGTGTTATGAAGCATCAGGCGGTAAAGAATTTTTCATAGCCGCCGAAGATCTCATAAACAACATATTACTGGGGTATCTACGTATGCGCATACCCTCAGAAAAAGCTCATCGGCTTGAAATAACCAACGTTCCCAGTGCGATTGTACGTGAGCTACATGTTTATGGTCAACTGGTCCCAGTCGGTAAACGCGAAGACGGCGCTATGCAGCATCGCGGTTATGGTAAAGATCTCTTAGCAAAGGCGGAATACATTGCGCATAACGAGTTTGGGCTGGAAAAGCTTTTAGTCATTAGTGCATTAGGAACAAGACGATATTACATGCGTCTCGGTTATGAGCGAGATGGCGTTTATGTTTCAAAGAGGTTAACTAAGAATGAGTGAACTTGAAGCTTCAGGCTACAAAGGTCATGCACTACAGTTGCTTAAGGCGACAGATTGTGGCATCGGTGACATCCTTAAAATCATAAGCAAAGGCAAGTCCTATGAGGGCATCTTGATTCCACGCTCCGGTGCAGGTTCTGCTATAATCATTAAGATGAAAAATGGCTACAACATCGGGATTGAAGCTACGGTCGATGTAAAGATAGAAAAAATCGGTAAAGGCATTGCCCCCCAGTTCGAGGTGCCGCCCTTGCCTAAACAGAACCCCGCTTTGCCGCATATCTTTATTGTGAGCACTGGCGGAACTATTGCTAGCCGTGTTGATTACCGTACAGGTGCTGTTCGCACTGCTATGTCTGCAAGCGACCTATATGGTGTTGTTCCTGAACTTGCCGATGTTGCGAGGATAGATACGGAAATTATTTTTAGCATTTACAGTGAGAACTTGACGCCACAAAACTGGACTGAACTTGCAACGAAAGTTGCAGAGCGCATCGAAGCTGGTATAGACGGCGTGGTCATCGCACATGGAACAGATACCATGGGATACACCTCTGCCGCACTTAGTTTTGCGCTTCAGAATCTACCGGTGCCCGTTATCCTTGTTGGTGCCCAACGCTCTTCAGATCGACCCAGTAGTGATGCAGCCACTAACCTCATCGGTGCTGTTAAAGCCGCAGGTGAGGCGCCTTTTGCCGAAGTTGGTTTGGCCATGCATGAAACTTCCTCTGACATAGCTATCGCTATCCACCGTGGCACTAAAGTACGCAAGTGCCATACTAGCCGCCGAGACACCTTCAAATCTATTAACGCCTCTCCTATCGCCCGTGTACAGAACCTAAAAGTAACCATGAACACAAATAGCTACCAGAAACGAGACTCTAAACGCAAGTTGGTCCTAAAACCGATCTTCTGTGACAAAGTAGCATTAATCAAATTCTATCCTGGGCTTGATCCCGCAGTTATCGATTTCTATGTTGAAAAAGGCTTCAAAGGTATCCTGCTTGAAGGCACAGGTTTAGGCCATGTTAGTAAGTTCTGTTTTGATGCAATCAAACGTGCAATCGAAAAAGGTGTTGTGGTTGCGTTGGCTTCTCAGTGTATCTGGGGTCGCGTGGATATGAACGTCTATAATACTGGTCGTGACTTGCTTAGTTTGGGCGTTATCCCACTTGAGGATATGTTCCCAGAAACTAGTTTTGTCAAACTTATGTGGGTTCTGGGTCAAACAAATGACTCTAAAGAAGTAGCGACAATTATGCAAACTAACCTTGTGGGCGAAATTTCGACAAGAACACTCCCACAGAACCTAAATGTTGATGGAGGATCGCAATAGTGGCAATTGACTATGCAAAAATTGGCTTAAAATGTGGACTCGAGATTCATCAGCAATTAAACGTAGGTAGCAAATTGTTCTGCAGCTGTCCAGCTGAACTTTTTAAGGACACTCCAGAAATCACTTTTCTACGTCGGCTTCGTCCAACGCAGAGCGAATTGGGTCAAGTTGACCCTGCGGCGTACTTTGAGTTTCAGAAAGGTGTTAAGATCATCTACGAAGGGAATTACAAAAGTAGCTGCTTAGTGGATATGGATGAGGAGCCACCGCACCCAATAAACCTCGAAGCTCTCAAAGTTGTTTTGACCGCGTCCTTAATGATGAATATGCAGCCCATTGATGAGGTGCATGTCATGCGTAAAACCGTTATCGATGGCTCTAATACTACTGGCTTCCAGCGCACGACAATAATTGCCTTGGATGGATGGATAAAAGTAGGTGACAAAGTCATCCCAATGCAGGCGGCAAGCCTCGAAGAAGATGCAGCCCGCAAAACTGGTATTCAAGATGAGGGTAAGACCCTTCGTTATCGTATCGACCGATTGGGTATTCCGCTTATCGAGTTAGCCACCGCGCCAGTTATTTATTCGCCGCAGGAGGCGCAGGAAGTCGCTTTTGCGATTGGCAGGATATTGCGGGACACTCAAAAGGTTATGCGTGGCTTAGGTACCATTCGCCAAGACCTTAACGTCTCCTTACCAAATGGTGCTCTTGTTGAAATTAAGGGCGTTCAGGCACTAGAATTAATTTCAACAGTTGTTGATTACGAAATTCAGCGTCAACTTAACCTAATTGCAATCAGAGAGGATTTAGCCAAGCGCGGAATCACGCCTGCTTCCCTTAAAGCAGATTTCGTTGATGTGTCAGGTATATTCCAAGCTACTAAGAGCAAAGTCATCCGTAAAGCAGTTGATAGAAAACACAAAGTTCTCGCCGTTAAACTATCCGGTTTCAACGGTTTAACTGGTCGTGAATTGATGCCTAATTTCCGTTTAGGTAGTGAATTGTCTGATTATGCAAAGTTCTGGGGTAGAGTTGGCGGAATATTCCACACCGATGAGGTTCTTGCTAACTATGGCATTACAGCTGAAGAGGTTAAAGCGCTCCGAGAGGCAGTTGGTGCATCGGAATCTGATGCAGTAGTTTTTGTAGCTGATACCGCAGAGAATACAAGTGATGCACTCAAGGCTGTGGTTGAACGTGCACAAGTAGCTTGCACAATCATCCCGCAAGAAACGCGGACGGCTAAAGACGATGGAACCACCCGCTTTATGCGTCCTCGCCCGGGGGCGGCAAGAATGTACCCTGAAACCGACATCCCACCGCAACCCATAACCGCCGCACTCATTGAGGAAGTTCGAACGAACTTACCTGAACCAGCGGAGAAGAAACTCGCTCGCCTCATCAAACAGTATACCTTAAACGAGAAACTTGCCAAGCAACTCATTGATTCCGAATATCTGCCAGTTTTTGAAGAGGCAGCTAAACTCAAAGGTGTCCAAGCTTCCACCACTGCAGCTTTCTTAACCGAAACCGTCAAAGCACTCAAACGTGACAGCATCCCAGTGGAAAATGTTACCGATGAGCAAACCTTGTCACTTTTTAAGGCTGTTGGAGCAGGTGAACTTGCCAAAGAAGCCCTCCCAGACGTATTCTGCTGGTTGGCTAAGAATAAGGGAAAACCCTTGCAGGATGCAATCGCCGTTTTGGGCTTGAAGATGTTTACCGAAGCAGACCTTGTACCAGTGATTGACCGTATAATCGCATCGAATAAGGCTCAGATTGAGAAGTTTGGCAAGAACGCGTTTGGTATGCTGATGGGGGCCGCCATGAAGGAAGTCCGTGGCAAAGCTAACCCTGAACTAGTTAGTAAACTCTTACGGCATAAACTACGCCCTCCTTAGAATTGAAGCGCTTTTGGAATTTTTCTCTAAAACCTTTATTTGTTTATCCTCATCTTGGATAGCTATGTAAAAGAGTGTGGCTTTAAGTTATAGGCTCTGTTTAATCCTAATCATATCAACGCTTAATGCTTAGTTGTCGGAAAAGTTGGACCGGCAATTCCCTTTTAAGCCCTCATTATGTCGATAATGCTTTTTGAATAGCCGTAAATCCTAAAAGCTATCAGCCCAGCTATACACATAGAGGTAACTGCTTTGAAGCGCATCGAAGCCCGAATTAAAACCGCATTCGGAGAAGTAATTATTGAAGGCGACCAACCACAAGACATACTTGATATGTTAAATAATATCCCCGAAAATTTTACTGAAAAACTCTCTGATTTTGTCTCGAATCGTCTTACGCCATCAGGAGCCCAGCTTAAGGGCATCATTGAACTCACTACTGAGGGTCCGGTTATTGTTACACGTGAGAACTTAACTCATTATCAAGCTGTTGGTTTGGTTCTTTATGCTTCAGACGATAAAAGAAATACAGCTGCACAGGTTCAGAAGTTACTTGAATCCAGCGGAATTAAAAGCATGGTCCCTGCTAGATTAAATGAAATGACTAAACGGGGGCAAGTTTTCAAGCCTGACCCTAGTAAGCCTGAGTTTAAGTTAACGATTCAGGGCGAAAAATGGATTGAGGATGAGGTGCTCAGTAGGCTTCGGGGTAAAATGAGCTAATACATTCCAGTTACTGTTAGTAAGAAAGGTATATTACCGTCTTTTCCCAGTTTTTGTTTGAGGAGAAAACATTGAATCCTTCTCTTTTAATGTTAATTGTTTATTCAATACTGGACAGTCTTGGGCTCGGTAACATTGATTGGATGTTTTTACTTGTTCTTGTAATAATTGGTCTTGTTATTATTGTGCTCATTAAACTCTTCTTAGTCCTAGTGCCTGCAATAATCGTTGCAATAATCGTGTATTTCTTAACTGCAGGCGATTTATTCTTGACGGGCATAGCTTTCCTAGTGGTGGCATTGCTCTCATTGATATCTAAAATTTAGTAACGACATTTATAACCCCCCTTTTTTACTCCATCTAAAATTGACATTGTTAATTTATTAATTAATACTGCTGCTTTTTTATTATTACCGTGTTTCCATATGATGTTTACTCTTCAAAAATACTCTACAAGGTCATTCAACTATTGTTTTGTAAAATGGTTAAATCGGGGTGATATAGTATGTTGACTCTTCAAGCAGTAAAATAAGTAACAAAAGAAAGGGGGAACATAAAAGAAAAGAAGAGAAATATTCGAGTGGTATCAACGTGAGCACTTTTTCAATAAGCCTTTTATATCTGGTAGGAGGTTCTTGGATATTAACAGACATGGACAGTGACGTAATATGTCGATGGAACCAAGTAAAAAACCACTAAATGTTCTCATAAAACAGTTACATGGCAACATTGAAGTTGTTCTAAAAAGTGGCTATGAATACAAAGGTAAAATGATTAAGTGCGATGGGCATATGAACATACTTTTGGAGGGGGCAACGGAGTGCAAAGAAGACCAGTTAATGACTAACTATGGTAACGTACTCCTTCGAGGAAACAACATCCTCTACATAATCTTAGATGCAAATAAGCATTAATCTATATGGGTAAGCGTTTTGCTTCCCCTACAACATATTTGTATGCTTCTTCGATAGCTAGGTTTACTTTAAATTTTCTATTGAAAAAATTAAGAACGTTTTTTAGGTCACGTTCAAGTAGTTCTCGTGCGTTTTTATGATCTATTTTTATGGCTTGAGGCCAATCAATAATTAAAATGTGACCATCTGGTTGCAAAATAATATTGTATTCGCTTAAATCAGCATGTATTAAGCCCGCTTTCAAGTATGTTTTTTTGATGTTGCGCAAGATTTCTCGAAGTACTTTTTCCTCTTTACCGATGTCCCTATACTTAGAGAGTTCTCCACCTTAATCATGCCCATGGCTATAACATGACGGTTTTGGGTAAGTGGCTCGGGCACTGATACGCCATTCTCAAAAGCTTTCCTCATAGCTTGATACTCTTTCTCAGCGGCGAGATGTGATTGATAGAGCCATGTAGAGTGTTCTTTTATATAACCACGTTTACGTCTTGTTTGACGAAAGCTTATTCTGCCAATACGATGAAATTTTATTGCTATACGTCTTTCTTGTGGAGTGAGGGCGTCATAGACGTCTGCTTCTTTTCCTACACCCAAAATATTGCCAAAGGAAGCCATTACGTTGCCCTTGACTAATGCATGAATAGATAAACAGTCGTACCCAGAGTAGTTAAGGGTGTGTCCAACATAAGCTCCTTTGGTTTGGTAGATTAAGCCTAGTTTGTTAAGTTTACCAAGTGTATAGATGATACGGTCAATGGGAACTTTGGAAAATTTGTGAATTTGCTCGGTTGGAACGAATTCGTGGTGTGCCATTCCTGCTTCAATAATACTTAATACTCTGAAGTCTTCGCTTGCCAAATCTTCGTAAACCTTTACTGCAACATCAGCGCTAGACATTTACAATCATTTAAAAGGTTGAGTTTTATATAAATAAAAATATGCTTGGTCAAACTGCCAAGTTTTTGAGTCTTACTTATATGGGAGAATTAATAGTTATCAAAGAACGTTCGTCAAAACCGTACAACCAAAAAGGCTCATTAATAATAAACAAATGGTTTTGAAATAATGGCAGTAAATCAAGAAAATATTTCCAAGGTACTATCTGTACTCTCGCATCCACTGCGCAGAGATATACTGCTGGATCTAAGCGATAACGGTGAACAATCGTTTACTGATTTGCTTAACTTACTCAAAGTAGACACTGGCAAGCTTAGTTTCCATTTGCGTGCTTTATCACCTTTCATTGAGCAAACGCCAAGCGGTAAATATAGACTTAGCAGAGCAGGTGAAAGCGCAGTAAGAGTTATACATGACGTAGAAAGCTGGGCTGAAGTTGCCGACGTGCAAGGCAAGGCAAGCTCCCTTCCACTATCCTCCTTCAAAAAGCGGTCAGTCGCATTCCTCATTGACTTCGCGCTGGCCTTTGCAATCACAATGGCCATTACTCTTATTCCACAGTTGTTCTCGCCTACTAACTCAAACTTGGGGAGCGAGATAAGTACAGTAATATTCATCACTGTTGGCCTACTATGGCTATACTCCACCTTACTAGAGGGCTTTAATGGTCAGAGTTTGGGTAAACGCGTTATCGGCCTCAAAGTGGTCAGGACAGATGGAAAGAAAATGTCTTATGATCATGCAGCAGTTCGCAATTTTGGAAAAGTCTTGCCGCTGTTACCGTTTGACCTACTGTTTGGCTGGCGCATAAAGAGCCAAGCGTTTATGCGTTACTTCGACAAATTCGCAGGTACAACTGTAATTGACCTCCGTTCTTAAGGTTCCCTCATTTTAGATCTAAAATCTTATTTTCTTGTTTGCACAGCAAATAAGTGGTGATTATATGAGTGATAGGGAACTTAGGGTCTCAAAAATTAAGGATGGCACGGTCATCGATCACATCCGCGGTGGTTATGCCCTTGATGTCATAAATATTTTGGGTATTACTGGTAAAGAAAATAGGGTTATGACTATCGCTGTTAACGTTCCGAGCAAACGTTTTGGTGTCAAAGATATAGTAAAAATCGAAGGAAAAGCACTAAGTCCTGAAGAAGTAAACCGAATAGCACTAGTAGCACCCCATGCTTCAATAAACATTATTAAAAATTACCAAGTTATTGAGAAGTTAGAAGTCAAGTTACCTCAAACAATAGATGGTATAATCAAATGCAGCAATCCGTGTTGCGTTAGTAATAGCGGCGAACCCATCAGACCAAAATTCCACGTCAAGAACGAAGAGCCACTTGTACTCAAATGCCATTACTGTGGAGTTATCCTTGAACATGCTGATATGCTAAGAGGACTTTAAAGTAGCCGCTGTTGAGCTAAAGTATACAGTGCCTCAAAATTTTCTTTAGTTAATTTTTTTCCCCAGCCTATCATTGGGCATTCAGATGTATCGCTAAAAACATGAATTTTTCTATCCGCTTCATATTTTAGTTCGAAGGGATAAAACTGACAGATCAAAGGCCGCACCGCATAGATACTACACAGATTATCTCTTAGAAATACACATTTGCCTTCCAATTTTTTCATTTCATAAACGTAAGGAGTAGTTCCTACCGAATCAATGGTAAACTCCTCAATCCGCTGCCCAGTAACGATAGAAATCTCTTCCACTTCGCTCTTCAGTAGTAATATGTGACGACGCTTATTTTCAGTGTCGCCACAGCATAATCCACAGTTATTACACTCAAAGCATACGTTAGCTGGATAGATATAATTCACTCTTAATCACATCAAAAGAAAAAGCAACCATTAAAAGCTTAATGCCTGCTTTTTATCAAGATCTTTTACTTCGGTGTCCTTCTCCATATTGGCGCGGTCTTCCTAGGTTTTTGGCGAGTTTTTTGGCAAAAGCCTCATCCATATCGATACTAGGGCAAGCTAAGCGGCTAGCGTCCAGTATGTAAAACATAACATCGATTAATTCCTCAGCAATTTTTTCCTCTGGGTGCCCTTTCTTCCAAGCGTCGCTGGCTTCTCCGAGTTCAATAAAAGCAAATAGCAACTTTTTAGGTATGTCTTCAGGTTTATTGTAGAATCCTTTAGCAACAACTAACGCTTCTATTTCCCTCTTCATCTCTTCTAAGTGCAACTTAACACTCACTTCTTGCCCTTTGAATTTGTAAGCACTACTATAAAGCCGTTTTTTAAAAGCCAAAACCTATGGGGTGATAATACTTATACTATTGCAAAACTACCATACGCTTTGAGAACACTTTTAGAATATAATGCTCCGTCTTTTCTTCTTTAGCGATGTCTAAAAGAGTCGTTTTTATGTTCCTGTTTTGGGTTATCGCTGCCATCTGCTTATAAGGATTCACTGCATTTAACTCAACGACAATAACCCCCTGAGTATTTCATTATCAAGATTGGCATTTGTTATTCATTCAAGCTTAAAATTAGAATTTTTGAGAACAAATATTCATCTCACGTTATTATTTTTAAAAAAAGAGAATGTCATTTTGGTAGGTTAACTTGGGGTTATTTATTTGTTTGTTTGGCCTTTAATTCTTCGATTCTAGCTTTAACCCCGTCCATTTCCTGTTCAAGACCTGCTTTCTCAGCCACCAAATCCTTATGGTAACTCTCTAACGCTACAACCTCTTGCTCTGGAAACTGCGACTGAGACACCGGCACAAAAACCTGCTGACTAACAGGCGAAACAGCAACCGGCGGATACACATACCCACCTCTACCATAACCACGTCTCCAACCTCTACCAAACCCTCTACCGTATCCACGCACCGAATTAACATAACCCGGAACCGGATAACCAGCACAATAACCAGCACCTCGCCCACTCATAGGCCCAGCACCCCAAGGCCCTGTTCTATCTCCTCTTGGCATATTTATCACCTCGATTATGTGTTTATGCACATTAAACAGTTATGTGATAGTGCACAGAAATATATAAGAGTTCCGCAACACATTAACAACAACAAAACCCAAAAAAACCAACAATAAAACCCAAACAAAAAATAAAAAACCCTCTAAGTAAACCTGAAAATAAAACACTAAACAAAGAACCACACAAACAACAAAAAAACACCAGGCACAAAAACTACAAAACAAACCTAACATGGGTTCTATAAAATGGATAAAATACTCACCTATTAAACAAAAAAACAAAGGATTAACTAAAAATGTGGAGAGGAAGACACAGATACGGCAAAAGAGGA
>Ga0172382_10007083_pt1 | contig 16052 bp, 16 predicted proteins | sample Leawel138RmetaG_FD_122245 | JGI IMG/M metagenome (GOLD analysis project Ga0172382, IMG submission 122245) | Leachate microbial communities from a municipal landfill in Southern Ontario, Canada - Leachate well 138R metaG | ecosystem: Engineered > Solid waste > Landfill > Unclassified | place...
GACCATAGCACCGCCCCAAATACCCACTACAGAAAAAATCGCGGCCAGAAAGGGCATCGAAATAAAGCCAGCCCATAAACGTGGAGCAACAATATACTTAAGTGGATCAACACCAATCATCTCAAGACTCGACAATTGCTCAGTGGATTTCATATTGCCAATTTCTGCGGTTAAAGCAGAGCCAGCACGTCCAGCAAACAACAATGCGGTCACCACAGGCCCTAATTCTCGCAGCAAGGTTAGCGCAACCATCTGCCCAACCGCTTGTTCTGAACCAAAGTCGACCAAGATACTATAGCCTTGCAGCGCCAGCACCATACCAATAAACAAACCTGAAACAATAATAATCGCCAGCGACAACACGCCAACTGAGTACAACTGTTTAACCAATAAATGCAGACCTGTACCGGCACCACCGCGTCCGACCAACACATGCCATAAAAATATCAGCGAACGACCCATCGCTTGCACAGTACCCAGTCCTAAGCGACCCAGCAATGCAATACGATCCAATAACGACTTGCGCGCCATTTAGCGACCTCCTAGTAAGTCGTCACGATAATCGGGAGCATTAAAGTGAAACGGCACAGGACCATCTGGAATACCCTGCATAAACTGCCGAATACGTGGATTGTCTGAATTCATCAACTCGTCAGGCTTACCCTGCCCTAACACTTGACCATCACCGAGCACATATAAGTAGTCAGCAATACTCGCAGTTTCAGCGAGATCATGAGAAACCACCACACTGGTGATGCCTAATGCATCATTGAGTAAGCGAATCAAACGTACCAAGACACCTTTAGCAATCGGATCTTGACCAACAAAGGGCTCGTCATACAATAAAATATCGGGATCCAAAGCAATCGCCCGCGCTAAAGCGACACGGCGTTTCATACCACCGGACAACTCATCCGGCATCAGATCAATCGCACCGCGTAAACCTACCGCTTGCAACTTCATTAAAACAATATCGCGAATCATTTCTTCGGGCAGCTTGGTGTGCACACGCAGGGGAAAAGCGACGTTTTCAAATACATTTAAATCAGTAAAGAGCGCCCCGCTTTGAAACAGCACGCCAAATTGCTTACGCATATCAAACAAATCACTGCGCGATAGGCTCGGCAGATTTTGTCCGTTGACCCACACTTCACCTTTTTCAGGCTTTAACTGTGCCGCCATCAGACGCAATAATGTTGTTTTGCCGCAGCCGGACGGCCCCATCACTCCGGTGACTTTGCCACGCTGAAAGCGAATATCAACATTATCAAAAATTTTTCGTGAGCCTCGTTGAAAGGACACACCTTTTAGCTCTACGGCGAAAGCATCGTCAGCCGACATATAAACTCCCGCTAAATAACATTAGTTTGCTGAAACATGGGCCATCTGCACATTGTTTTAGCATGCAATAAACCAAGTAATATAGCACTGTCAGAGCAGACACCCAATAGAGAAGGAGTGCAGTTGCACAAAACAGTGCGGTCTTTCACACAGTGCCTTTCAACAAAAAAGGCACTTAAAGTGCCTTTTTATAGTTTATGCACGCAGTTTAACCATTAATGCTGATGACCACCTTCACCGTGGACATGACCATGCGCCAGCTCTTCTTCGCTCGCGGCACGGACACTGATGACCTTAACTTTAAAATTCAGTTGTTGGCCAGCCAAAGGATGGTTGCCATCAATAGTGACTTGATCACCATCGATATCGCGCACAGTCACAATTTGCATGCCGCCATCAGGAGCTGAGGCATGGAACTGCATACCTACTTCCAGCTCATCAACGCCTTCAAACATTTCACGACCCAAACTGGTGATCAACTCAACGCTGTACTCACCGTAGGCATCTTCCGGCTCAATACTGACGTCCAACTCATCGCCGACAGTTTTGCCGAGCAATGCATTTTCTAAACCAGCAATAATATTGCCTGCACCATGCAAATAAACCAACGGCTCTGCACCAGCAGAACTGTCAATGACTTCGCCAGCGTCGTTACTGAGCGTGTAGTCAATGGCGACAACGTGTTGATTGGCGATCAGCATAAAATAAAAACCTTTATCAAAATGAATGTAAGCGAAAGTTTACCTGCACCCGAGCTGTAATGCGACTTTAGATTAAATAGACTAATGCGTACTTGACCTGACTCCATCTAGCACACGAAGATTGGGAAACCTTATATATGGTCCGGCCTTTCTATCTGCAACAATCGGTCGCATCGAATTTTTTATTTTATGTAGTAAAAAGGATCTTCAATGTCGTCTCGAAACGTATTGGTTATTAATAGCGGTAGTTCTTCTATTAAATTCGCACTGGTAAATGAAGACAGCGAACAATTTCTAATCCAAGGCTTGGCTGAGCGCCTAGGTAGCAGTGAAGCGGTTTTAAACTGGCAACTGGGTGATGAAAAACATGTTGCTCAGTTACACGGCGCCGATCATAAAGAAGCCTTTGCACGCTTACTGCCTTTAGTACAAAAAGCGAGCCATGGTCAACTAACCGGTATTGGCCACCGCGTAGTCCACGGTGGCGCGCACTTTACTGAAGCGTCTGCGCTGAACCGTGAAGTCATTGATGTGATTCGTCGCGCCGCGGTACTGGCGCCATTACACAACCCTGCAGGTCTAATCGGTATTGAGGCAGCGATGGCGCTGTATCCTGAACTGACCCAAGTGGCTGTATTTGACACAGCGTTCCACCAAACGATGCCGCCACATGCGTATCGCTATGCTGTGCCTGAACATCTATACACTGATCATAACGTCCGTCGTTACGGCTTCCATGGTACCAGCCACATGTATGTCAGCCGCAAAGCAGCGGCCATGACCGGTCTCCCAGTAGAAGACAGCTGCTGGCTAACCGCACATTTGGGTAATGGCTGCTCCACTGCTGCGGTAGTGAATGGCGAGAGCTTAGATACCAGTATGGGCTTAACACCGCTGGAAGGCTTAGTCATGGGCACTCGCAGTGGTGATGTCGACCCCAGTCTGCACAATCACTTAGCCCGTACTTTAGGCTGGGATACTCAGCGCATTGAAACAGTACTGACCAAAGAAAGTGGCCTGCTAGGCTTATCCGGCCTGTCTAACGATATGCGCACCCTGATCGAAGCCCGCGACAAAGGTGACGAGCGCGCCACGCTAGCCATTGAAGTATTCTGCTACCGTTTAGCTAAATCTTTGGCCGGTATGGCCTGCGCACTGCCTAAACTGGACGGTTTAATTTTTACCGGTGGTATCGGTGAAAATGCCAGCTTAGTACGTAGTAAAACTCTAGATTACTTGCGTTTGTTCAATTTTAAACTCGATGAAGCAGCAAACCTGAAGTGTGTTCGTGGTGTAGGCGGTACTATCAGTGCCGACAATCATCCGCGTGTCTTGGTTATCCCAACCAACGAAGAACGCCAGATCGCTGTTGAAACACTGGCTTTAATCGACGCTCACGCTTAATACAGGACGCTTGATACATGCATACTTTTTTACTTGCTCCAACCGGATTTGGTGTTGGTTTATCTTCTGTTAGCTTGGGCGTGGTACAAACGCTATTACGCTCAGGCTTGAAAGTCGGTTTTTTTAAGCCGATTGCTCAGCCGCACCCTGATGATACTGGCCCAGAGCGCTCCAGCGCATTGATGGAAGCTGCTCACGGCATTCGCCAGCCCAAAGCCCTGTCTTTGGCCTACGTCGAGCGTATGATCGGTAATGGTCAACTGGATGAACTGATGGAAGAAATCGTCAGCATGCACCAGCAAATCCAAGCCGAGTACGACATTATTATTGTTGAAGGCATGACGCCATCGCGCCAAGCCAACTATGCTGAGCGGATCAACGCACATCTAGCCAAAACCATGGACGCTGAAGTGATTTTAGTCAGCGCTCCAGACAGCGATGATCTGAATGTCCTGTCCGATCGCATCGAAATGCAAGCGCAACTCTTTGGTGGCACGAAAGACCCTAAAGTGCTTGGCGTAATTATCAACAAAGTCAGCGATACGCCTATTGCGGGTTTCGTTGAGCGCTTAAAAAGTCATTTACCAGCCCTGCGCAAAGGCGATCTACATCTGATTGGTTGCATTGCCGCCAAAGAAGAACTGAACAATGCACGTACCAGTGATTTTGCTCAACTGATCAAAGCTAAAGTGCACAACAGTGGCGATATTGAGCACCGTCGCGTACAAAAAGTTATTTTATGCTCGCGCACCGTGGCCAATATCGTACCCTTGCTGCAACCCGGTGTATTAGTGGTGTGTCCAGGTGACCGCGACGATATTATTTTAGCGACCAGCTTGGCGGAAATGAATGGCGTACTGTTGGCAGGTTTACTGTTAACAGGTGATCTCACGCCCAATCCAAGCATTATGGACATTGGCGAGCGCGCCCTTAAAGGTGGCCTCCCGGTCATGAGCGTTGCCACGGGCTCGTACGATACCGCCTACAACCTAACCCGTTTGTACAAAGGCATCCCGATCAGTGATACCGAGCGCGCTAAAGCCGTCACCGATTACATTGCTGGCCAACTGGATCAAGACTGGCTAGCAGCACGCTGCAGTACAACCCGTGAACTATTGTTGTCGCCACCTGCGTTCCGCCACCAGTTGGTGAAGCGTGCGCAAGCAGCCAACAAGCGCATCGTTCTGCCAGAAGGCAACGAGCCACGCACCATTCAAGCCGCCGCGATTTGCCAAAAACGTGGCATTGCCCGCTGCGTACTGTTGGCCAAGCCTGACGAAGTGCATGCGATTGCTAAAGCGCAAGGTATTGATTTACCGGCTGACTTAGAAATTATTGATCCAGAGTCTATCCGTCAGCGCTTTATCGCACCGATGGTTGAGCTGCGTAAAGATAAAGGTTTAACTCCACAACTGGCGGCAGTACAACTGGAAGATACTGTTGTTTTGGCTACCATGATGCTGGCTGAAGATGAAGTGGACGGTCTAGTATCTGGCGCGGTACACACCACCGCTAGCACCATTCGCCCCGCTCTGCAGTTGCTCAAAACCGCACCGGGTTACAACTTAGTGTCATCCGTGTTCTTTATGCTGCTACCGGACCAGGTACTGGTCTACGGCGACTGCGCCGTGAATCCTGACCCGAGCGCAATTGAACTGGCTGAGATTGCTCTGCAAAGTGCGCAATCAGCTCAAGCTTTCGGTATTGACCCGCGAGTGGCAATGATCAGCTACTCAACGGGTGACTCAGGTACTGGCGCAGAAGTGGAGAAAGTGCGTGAAGCGACACGTATTGCTCGTGAGCGCAATCCCGATATAGCAATCGATGGTCCGTTGCAATATGACGCCGCCAGTATCGAAAGCGTTGGTCGTTCGAAAGCGCCAGACAGCTTAGTTGCTGGTCGAGCGACGGTGTTTATCTTCCCTGATCTAAACACCGGTAACACCACCTACAAAGCGGTACAGCGTAGTGCTAACGTGATCAGCGTGGGTCCAATGCTGCAAGGCTTACGTAAACCGGTTAATGACTTGTCACGCGGTGCACTGGTTGATGACATTGTCTTCACCATCGCGCTGACTGCGATTCAAGCGGCCAACCAACCTCAGTAACACCGCTCTCAGAGTCACTGTCGCACAGTGCGCAGTGACTCTTGAGTGTCATGCAACACTTGCACTCCCCCGCTAAAACGATAACCCTATCCAGACAAAAAATAGATTCTTGCTGCGCTAAGCGCATTGTCTTGAGGTATTGCTTATATGCTGCACTCGCTACCGTCCTTGTTACGAGGCATTATTGCCTCTCTTATGCTGACTCTAAACACCCTCTTTTGGTGCTGGCCACTCTTTGCCTTGGCCTTATTAAAACTGATCCTGCCCTTCCCTGCGGTACAGCGCGGCTTACGTTTCGCCATGCATTGGATTGCCGAGTCATGGATTGCGGTTAACTCGTTTTGGATGCGCTTAGTACAACACACTGAATGGGACATTGAAGGCTTAGAAAAACTCGATCTGACCCACTCATGGTTAGTCACCAGTAACCACCAAAGCTGGGTGGATATTTTGGCACTGCAATACCAATTCAATCGTCGTTTGCCCTTGTTAAAGTTCTTTTTAAAGCAAGAACTGATTTGGGTGCCGGTGATTGGTCTGTGCTGGTGGGCGCTGGAGTTTCCTTTTATGAAACGTTACAGCAAAGCGTACCTCGCTAAACATCCAGAAAAACAAGGTCAAGACTTAGCCACCACACGTAAAGCCTGTGAGCGCTATAAAACCAATCCTGTCTCAGTATTTAACTTTCTCGAAGGAACACGTTTTACCCAAGAGAAGCATGACCAGCAAAACTCTCAATTTGAGCATTTACTCAAACCCAAAGCGGGCGGTATTGCTTTTGTGTTGGATGCGATGGGCGAGCAATTACATGGCTTGGTCAACGTCACTCTATATTACCCAGAAGGCCGTCCTAAGCTATGGGATCTGCTCAGCGGACAGATCAAACGCATTGTCATGCGCATCGAAACCATGCCAATCCCGGAGCAATTCATTGGTCAAAGTTATGATCAAAACATGCTGTATCGCGCCGAATTCCAAGAGTGGGTTAATCAGTTGTGGCAAGAAAAAGACCTACAATTGGATCACTTAATGGCTGCCGAACGTCTTAAGCAAATCCGTTAAAACATTCTTTGCCACCATAGTCGATAGCCTGTGACTGTTCGTTTAGCAGTGATGCGCGCTATACTTACCGGCTTATTAAGCACCTGCACTGTACGTTAAGCCTGTTTTAGCGTGCCCATTGCCTGCTCATCTACACCGAGTCTGCTGGTTAAAAGCACTTGATGTTCCCTTCACATTAGAGGAGCGTTTCATGACCGTTATTAAGCAAGATGATTTGATCCAAAGCGTTGCTGACGCCTTGCAGTTTATTTCTTATTACCACCCGCTCGACTTTATTGAAGCCATGCACGAGGCTTATTTGCGTGAAGAATCTGCATCCGCTAAAGATGCCATTGCGCAAATTCTAATTAACTCACGTATGAGTGCTACCGGACATCGTCCTCTGTGCCAAGACACCGGCATCGTGACTATTTTTGTTCGTGTCGGTATGGATGTTCGTTGGGATGGCGCGACCATGAGCCTTGATGACATGATCAACGAAGGCGTGCGTCGTGCTTACAACTTGCCTGACAACATCCTCCGCGCGTCAATCTTGGCTGACCCAGCCGGTGCGCGCCGCAACACTAAAGACAATACTCCAGCAGTGATTCACTACTCCATCGTTCCGGGTAACACTGTTGAATTTGATGTTGCAGCCAAAGGCGGCGGCTCCGAAAACAAAGCCAAAATGGCCATGCTTAACCCATCTGACTCAATCGTTGATTGGGTACTGAAAACAGTTCCAGAAATGGGTGCTGGCTGGTGTCCACCAGGGATGCTCGGCATAGGTATTGGTGGTACGGCTGAAAAAGCAGCCTTGATGGCTAAAGAAGTGCTGATGGAGTCAATTGATATCCATGAGTTGCAAGCACGTGGCCCACAAAACCGTATTGAAGAACTGCGCTTAGAACTGTTTGAAAAAGTTAATCAGTTGGGTATTGGCGCGCAAGGTTTAGGCGGGTTAACCACCGTCCTTGATGTGAAAATCATGGATTACCCCACCCACGCCGCGTCTTTGCCGGTATGCATCATCCCAAACTGTGCGGCGACACGTCACGCGCACTTTATCTTGGATGGTTCAGGCCCTGCAGTACTGGAAGCACCATCACTGGATGCTTTCCCAGATATCGTTTGGGAAGCTGGTCCTTCAGCGCGTCGCGTCAACCTTGATACGATTACGCCAGAAGATGTACGAAGCTGGAAGCCAGGCGAAACTGTTTTGCTCAACGGCAAAATGCTCACCGGTCGTGATGCTGCACATAAGCGCATGGTCGATATGCTCAATAACGGTGAAGAATTACCGGTTGATCTTAAAGGTCGCTTTATCTATTACGTTGGCCCAGTTGATCCAGTCCGCGAAGAAGTGGTTGGCCCAGCAGGTCCGACTACCGCAACGCGGATGGATAAATTCACCCGTCAAATCCTCGAAAGCACAGGTTTGCTAGGTATGATCGGTAAATCCGAGCGCGGCCCAATCGCTATTGAAGCGATTAAAGATAACAAAGCCGTGTATCTAATGGCCGTTGGTGGCGCAGCGTACTTGGTTGCTCAAGCGATTAAAAAATCACGTGTGGTTGCGTTTGCTGAGTTGGGCATGGAAGCGATCTACGAGTTTGAAGTCGAAGATATGCCTGTGACCGTTGCCGTTGATACTTTAGGTGAATCAGTGCATATCACCGGTCCTGCACTGTGGCAGAAAAAGATTGCTGATAGCTTAGCGGTTGAGATTAAATAACGAATCGCACGCCTGTTTGTTTAGGCACCATTGAGGCCGAGACGTTGTTCTCGGCCTTTTTATTGATACCTTTCTTTTCTACGTATACCGAGTCGAGCAGCAGCATCAACGTCGCGGTATCGACTTTAAACTTTGTGAGCATATCGTGGCTAATCGTCGTTACAGTTGCATCGCCTTAAGCAACCCAAAATCACCCACCAATGTTGGCTCAATTATGCGTGCAGCAGGCTGCTATGGCGTCAATAGCGTCTTTTACACAGGTACGCGCTACGATCGTGCCAAAGATTTTATTACCGACACCAAGAAAGTCCACCAAGATGTACCGCTGATCAATATTGATGATTTGCGCAAGATTTTACCGCTAGGCTGTACGCCAGTAGCCATTGAACTGGTTGAGGGCGCACGCCCATTACCGGAATACACTCACCCTGATCGAGCGCTGTATATTTTCGGTCCGGAAGATGGCTCACTGGATAAAGACATCCGTGACTGGTGTGAGGATGTTGTCTATATACCGACCAACGGCTGCATGAATTTAGCGGCAACGGTGAATGTGGTGCTGTACGACCGCCTAGCGAAAGGCCTCAATACCCGCTCAGGACCACTTTTTAAATAGCCAATAAAAAACGGCTTGAGGACAGCGCGTTTAAACACCACCCTCAAGCCGTTTGGGCTGGAAAAATTACAGTTTGCGATGGAACTCTGCAATTTCCTCTTCAGCCTTTTCTTTGGTCAAGCCGTAACGCTCTTGAAGCTTGCCAGATAAATACAGGCTATGGCCTTCAACCACATCCAAGTCATCATCGGTGAGCTTGCCCCAACGGGTTTTAATGTGACCTTTAAGTTGTTTCCACTTACCTTCAAAAATATCCGTATTCATAAAACACCTTAGTTTGTTAAAAGTTTAATTAATAACTGACTAACTAAGCTTAACGACTGGTTTTCAAAGCATCCGCAGCAATATTTTTAACACCTTTAATCTCTTTGGCTTTAGCGATTGCCAAATCACGCTCAGCGACAGTTGGCACTTCACCGGACAGCGCAACGACACCGTCAACAGTTTCAACTTTAATATCCAAGCCGCTAATATTAACGTCACTTAAAAAAACCGACTTCACTTTACTGGTGATCCAGCTATCGGAGACAACGTCTTGAACTTCACTCATGGTTTCGTTGGCCACTGCGTGTGTTAATGGCATACCTAAAAGAGCCGTTAGAACTGCAAGTCCAGCGTATTTACGGGTTAATGTTTTCATCGTTATGCACTCCGTACACATTATTTTTATGAATGGCTTATCTTGATAAGCACACTTAATAGACGACGCTACAAGGTGTTTGTTCAATTTTTTTAAAAATACTTACTCTACTTTTTCGTAGACTATAGTAGCCAAGATACCCCTAATTGACGAAATTCACCCTTTGCTAGAGCTGTACATGCTTAACAGTAAAAGTGTCAGCCGAGTCACAATGCAAAGCTTTAAGCAGCAATGTAAGACTATTGTTTAAAGACCAACAAGAGGCTGTTCTTGCATAAAAACTAGATATAAAAAAACGGCCTGAGAAGGACGTATTTAAACATCCATCTCAGGCCGTTTAGGCTGGAAAAATTACAGCTTGCGATTAAACTCTGCAATTTCTTCTTCAGCTTTTTCTTTGGTTAGGCCGTAATGCTCTTGCAGCTTACCGGCTAAATACATACTGTGACCTTCAACCACATCCAAGTCATCATCGGTGAGTTTGCCCCAACGAGTTTTTACTTGGCCTTTCAGCTGCGTCCACTTACCTTCAAAAATATCCTTATTCATAGATCACCTTGTATATAAAAAAATTTATTAAACTCAAAACTCACTGCACATTAATGGCTAGCTTTTAAGCCATCCGCAGCAACGCCTTTAACGCCTTTAATCTCTTTGGCTTTAGCAATTGCTAAATCACGCTCAACGGCTGTCGGTACTTCACCACTCAAAGCAACAACGCCATCAACGGTTTCTACATGAATAATCAAGCCACTGATATTCTTGTTACTTAAAAAAACCGATTTCACCTTACTGGTGATCCAACTATCAGAAATAACTTCCTGAGCTTCAGTGACTGTTTCGTTAGCAACAGCGTGGGTCAGCGGCATACCTAAAAGAGCTGTCAGAACAACAAGTCCTGCGTATTTACGAGTTGATATTTTCATTATTATGTCCTCCGTACATGTGAAAAGCTTAAGTTAGCTTACGATTCATGCACACTCAGTAGAGGACTCTGCGGGACTTTAGTTCAACTAAGGTGACCAACGGTCAATGTGTTGTCTTTATTGGCTTAGGGAATTTGCGCAATCGCCAAGCCGGCCACAGCGCTAATAAAAAAGCCAAACCTAACATTATAAAAGTGCGCTCAAACGCCCGTGTTTCGGCGGCAAAGTCACCACCCAAGGCGTGGTGTTGCCATTCAAGAAAAACTGTTAACAAGTTAATCCCAAAAGCCCCACCCAGCTGGCGCACAAAAGTCACAGCGCCAGCACCATACGGCAGCTCATCTACGGTGAGACTGTCCAGCGAGGCGGTGCTTAGCGCTGGCATAATCAAACCAATGCCCATACGCCCTACTGCAGCAATCACACACAACCAAAGAAAACCGCTACTCGCGCCCCAAATTCCATACCATACGGCGGAAAATGCGAATAAAAACAAACCCGCACAGAGCAACCAAACAATCGCTATTCGATCACAGAGCCAACCACTGGCAAAAGATGCAAGGCCCAGTAAGATCCCCGCGGGCAACAATAAAACCCCAGCATGACCTGCGCTGTAGCCGCTAATAGTTTGTAAAAACAAGGGAATTAAATAGGTTGACCCATAAAGACCCAGCCCCAGGGCTAAAGCCACCCAACTGGCTCGTCTAAATGCGGCTAAGCGCCATAAACGTAAAGATAAAATAGGTTGCTTGCTGCTTAATGTGCGTCGAAAAAAAATCGCACTGCAGACGACAGTGGTCAATGCCAAAGCAGTCACTCGCCAATCACCCCAAGCATAACGTTGTGCTTCAGAGATGGCCGCGAGGCCTGCGAAGATAGCCACAGTTAGCGTGACAAATGACAACACATCTAAGCGTTTAGCATTTGGATTACTTTCATCAGGCAGCAGCCAATGTCCCGCGACCATCAGCACAAAACATACCGGCAAAGGCAGCCAGAATGCTGACATCCAACCGAAATGATCAATCAGATAACCGCCAACGGTAGGGCCAACACTGGGCGCAATCATCAACCCGAGGCCGTATACACCCAGCGCGGCACCACGCCCACCTCCCGCATACACACGGAAAATCAATACGGTAGCCAGCGGCTGAATAATCCCCGCCGACGCGCCTTGCAGAATACGCAAAACAATCAATTGCCAGCCTTCAGTCGCCATCAGCGCAGCAATTGAGCACAGCACAAATAAACCAATACTGGCCTGTACCGTTAAACGTGAACCAAACTTAGCTTGCGCCCAAGCAGCCAATAACAGCCCAGAAGTCATCGCGGCTAAAAAGCCCGTCGCCAACCACTGCGCCAACGGTCGACCCATGGCAAACTCATCCATAATCGCCGGTAGTGCTACGTTAATACTGGTAGATGAGAGTACCATCACCATACTGCCCAGCATTAATACACCCAATAACCAGACACGATAAAGCGCACCAAAACGTGCATTTAAACTGGCTAGATCACGCTTCATATATTTTTTCTAAATTAGCCAGCATGCGCGCATGGATCTCTTGGCACTGCTGGATATCATCTTCGGATACTCCCGCAAAAATTTCTGTGCGCAACGTTGTGGCGATGGTTTCAATTTTTTCAATAAGATCTCGCGCCGCATGTGTTAACGCAATTTTCTTAACACGACGATCACTTGGATCAGGTTGACGCTCGATCAGTTGCTGAGCTTCGAGGGCGTCCAGCAGTCGCGCTAACGTTGGATTTTCAACGCCAACACTGCAGGCTAACTCCCCTTGTGTGGGCAACGGCTTATCACGAGCGAGATGCAATAAGACCAACCAACGTGCTTGTGACAGGCCAAGCCCAACTAAACGTCTATCCAGTTCAGCACGCCATGCGCGTGATAAATGCGTGAGTTGCATTCCAAAACGGTGCTGTTCGTACATGGCTACGCAGTCTCCAAGCTAGTATTTAGCTCGCTAAGTATACCAATATTCAAACAACCTGCTAGAACAGAACCCCGTCTTATATCGAGCAGGCGACAAGACGGGCGATCACACGCATTTACTTAACGATAATACGTGCAGTATTTAAATAGGCTGGTGCCGCCTCTTTTAGCGCATCACGGTTAAAGGTTTCTGAGGCAACATGTACTTTTTCTAAAGTGTTGGCGAGCTCTTCTAAATCAACATTAATTTTCTCTAGGGCATTTTCCAAGGTGTAGGTCAACTCATGCACCTTCACCAGATCCATATCAGTTAACTCACCACTGAGCACCTCTTCTAAACGCTTATTGTACTCAGAGAAATGAGCGACTGCAGTTTGCAAATCCGGCGCAGCCAAGCCTTTAAAGTGCGCAGTGCTTTCATCGGCAATCGCGCCCCCAGCAACGACCAAGCTCACTGCTAATACCGCACCTTTAAATATGTTTTTCATAACGAACCCTGCTCTAGAATTAAGATGCGAACAAAATTAACAGAGACGCATCTTAATAACAATCATTATCATTGGTATTTTGCCTGTGACAAAACACCTCAGGAGTAACGGAACTGATCAGCACGCTCTCAGTACTATTGCATGACTCATCAATGACGTTTAACAGGCAAAAAAATACCCCGAACCAGTCGGGGTATTTTAATAGTAATGATCAGCTAACCATCACAATGCCGCCTTTTAGTGATCTTGCGCACCAGAGCGACCGATACCTGTTTGACTACGCACAGTCAATGCGGTGAACGCATCACGCTCTTTAACCGCTCGTGCACTCTTATCAGTGACTGAGAAGAACCAGATCGAGAAGAACGCTAATGGGATCGAGAAGATACCTGGGTTAGGGAACGGGCTGATTGGTTCAGCGTTACCAAATACATCAACCCAGACCGTCTTACTCAGAACCACCCACAGGGTTGCAAAGGTTAAACCTAAGAAACCACCAATGGTTGCGCCGCGCGTGGTACAACCGCGCCATGAGATCGATAACACTAATACGGGGAAGTTAGCACTTGCTGCAATCGCAAAGGCTAAACCCACCATGAAGGCAACGTTTTGATCTTCAAAAACAATACCAAGCAGTACCGCCAAGACACCTAATACCAGCGTAGAGATCTTAGAAATACGCATTTCTTGCTTTTCAGTTGAACGACCACGAGCAATCACGTTGGCGTACAAGTCGTGCGCAATTGCCGCAGCACCAGCCAGTGCCAGACCTGCTACAACGGCAACGATGGTTGCGAAGGTGACTGCAGCCAAGAAGCCTAACAACAAGCTACCGCCAACAGCATTAGATAAGTGTACCGCTGCCATGTTGGTGCCACCGATCAGTGCAGTCAGCATATTGTTGCTGCCTGCACTGAGGTCTAAGTTGTTATAGAACTCAGGGTGACGAACCAGTAGCGCAATTGCACCGAAACCGATGATAAAGGTCAATAGGTAGAAGTAACCAATAAAGCTACTGGCCCAGATCACAGACTTACGCGCTTCTTTCGCACTCGAAACAGTAAAGAAGCGCATCAGAATATGTGGCAGACCCGCAGTACCAAAGGCTAACGCCAAACCAAGTGACAGTGCGTTCAATGGGTTACTACTGACCGCAGCACCCGGCGCCATCAACTCTGCACCCGATGGGTGTACTTTAACTGCTTCAGCCAGCATGGCATCTGGATTCCAGTTAAACGCCATCAGTACCAGAGCGGCTAATAAAGTACCACCTGCCAGCATCAGCACCGCTTTAATGATTTGTACCCACGTCGTCGCCGTCATACCACCGAAGAACACGTAGATCATCATCAAGGTACCGATGATTACCACTGCCACTTTATACTCAAGACCAAACAGCAGTACGATTAATTTACCCGCACCGACCATCTGTGCAATCAAGTACAGAGCAATAATTAACAACGATGCACTCGCCGCCAGAATACGCATCGGCGTTTGTTCTAAACGGAATGCGGTCACGTCAGCAAAGTTAAAGCGGCCCAAGTTACGTAAGCGCTCAGCAACTAAGAACATCACCACCGGCCAACCAAAGAGGAAACCAATGGCGTAAATGATGCCGTCAAAACCACTGACGTACACCATACCGGCAATACCTAAAAAGGATGCTGCAGAAATATAGTCACCAGCAATGGCTAAACCATTCTGGAAACCGGTAATTCCACCACCTGCGGTGTAGAAGTCTGATGTGGTTTGCGTTTTACGCGCAGCCCACCAAGTAATAACCATAGTCCCTGCAATAAACACGAGGAACATCACAATAGCAGAGGTATTGGCTTGTCCTGTTGCCGCGAATGCAGGCTGCGCAATCATCGACAACAGGGCGGTGCTCAGTAGAAACTTTTTCATTACTCTACATCCCTTACAATAGCATCCAGCAATGGATCAAAAATCTTGTTTGAGAAATAGACATAAAGTGAAATCATAATAACCGCACTGAATACAACTAAAATCCCGGTCAAAACACCCACGCTCATCGTCCAATCTGGACCGAGTGGCTGTGCAAATACCTCTGGCATATAGGCCAAAGTCAAAATAAACCCAGAATAAATAACTAAAGCGACGGCGAAAAACGCCATACTTACTCGAGTTCGGCGCTGAACCAGCTCAGCATATTTTGGGTGCTTAAGCACCTTCTCAACAATTGTATCTTGCATAGATATTTCTCCTACTCAACCGAACACGCATAAAGCTGCGTACTCTTGAGCATGTTTTATTGTTAACACTTACATGCAGGATACGACCAACACCGCTTACCGCTAAGTATTGAACGCATACACTTATTGTGATTGTTTTGACATTTTCTCTGACTTTAGGAATGAGCGCAAAAAAATACAGAACGCCAAACTCTAAAAACACTTTCGAACACCGTCCTTAGCAAAAGAGATTGTATTCAGCACACAGTTCCAACTGTTAAGTGCTGCAGACAAGGACAGCTAATGTAAAGATTGTGGCGCTGAGGAACAACCGACTTTCGTCTAAACCACTGCTTTTATTACAAAAAACAACAATATCTAATGAAATAATTGCAATGCAGGTCACATAAAAGAGTGACGAACGAAAAGTAAACCTAGGCAAGGCAGCGATCTGCAGCACCTAGGTTTGGCGTCGAATGCTTTAGAAGAAAGGATTGTTAAGTACGAAAACGACTCAGCAACTCTTGCAAGGTGCTGGCCAGACGCGCCACTTCATGACTGGCTTGTGTTGTTTGCAAAGCACCCTCAGTGGTTTCAGTCGTTAAATCATTAATGGCGACCACCGAGCGAGTGATTTCTTCACTGACAGCACTCTGCTCTTCAGCAGCACTGGCAATTTGCACATTCATATCATTGATGGTGCTAATTGCATTCACAATCGACTCTAAACAAGCGGTAGTTTTCAGCGTTTGCTCAACACCTGCCAAGGCTTGTTTACGTCCAGTGGCCATGGCATCGACAGCTTGTGCCGCACCGCGCTGTAGACGTTCGACCATATCATTAATTTCTTGGGTCGATTTTTGCGTACGCAACGCTAAGGTACGCACCTCATCAGCGACCACGGCA
>Ga0172382_10007085_pt1 | contig 16051 bp, 14 predicted proteins | sample Leawel138RmetaG_FD_122245 | JGI IMG/M metagenome (GOLD analysis project Ga0172382, IMG submission 122245) | Leachate microbial communities from a municipal landfill in Southern Ontario, Canada - Leachate well 138R metaG | ecosystem: Engineered > Solid waste > Landfill > Unclassified | place...
AAATCACAATCGAAAATGACGACAAGGTCATATCAATAATTTATCTTTCCCCTGAAAAATCAAAATGGCAGTTCAAAAGTGGAGGAATTGAGTTCTGGGCAGAAGTTCTAGACTCAAAATTCCTTGACAAAATGAAGGACAAAAATCTTGATGATATTATTGATCTGAAATTCACCGCAACAGTTGAAACAACAACAACAAAAGAAGCCCACACCAAACAAGTCAAGGTGTCCCGCACTATATCCAATTTTATAATGTTCAGTCCGCCAAAACAACTCGATTTGCTCTAGCACCAGGAGGAGCGAAGAGCTCCCCACACCTCCGGGCCCCCCGCCCCCGGGCGCCGCGCCAATAATCTATTGGTCTTGACAACAGCCCCGGTTTCGACAACAAACGAGGAACCCGGCGGCACAAGCCGCCACGGGAAGCGCCCCGGCCCGGCCGGGCACCCGCAACCACGACCACGCCCCCCGCAGGAGGACGCGCATGACCCGCACCGCCGCCAACGCCCTGGCCCTGGCCAGGCCCCGCGCGGTCCGGCGTGCCCCCGTCCCCCCCGGCGCCCGCCGCGCCGCCGCTGCCATCCCCGCCGCCACCGCCCGCCCCCTGGTCCAGCGACTATTCCGGGGCGTGACGGGTACGGGCGGCATCTTCCAGTTTAGCCGCTAGGTCCCCCGGCTTCTTCGGCAAGGACGCGCGAGCCCCGGCCCGCCGTCCCGGTTCCCTTTCCGCTCACCGTTTCGACCAAGGGAGTCCCGCATGAAAACCGTGCGCCTGTTCGCCGTCCTGGCGGCCGTGTGTCTGATGACCCTGTCCCTGGCCCCGGCCCGCGCGGCCGAGCCCGTCAAGATCGGCGCCGTGCTCTCCGTCACCGGCCCGGCATCGTTCCTGGGCGAGCCCGAAAAGAACACCCTGCTCCTGTTGCAGGACCGGATCAACGCCGCCGGGGGCATCCTCGGCCGTCCCCTGGAGCTTGTGATCTACGACGACGAGACCGACGTGAACAAATGCGTGCTCGCCGTGGACAAGCTGCTGAAAAAAGACCGCGTCGTCGCCGTCATCGGCCCCACGGTCTCGGGCAACACCCTGGCCGTGATGAACAAGTTCCCCGCCGCCAAGGTGCCGATGATCTCCTGCGCCGCAGCGGAGAAAATCACCCGGCCCGTGAACCCCTGGGTCTTCAAGACCCCGCAGTCCGACCGCCAGGCCGTGGCCCGCATCCTGGACCACCTGCGCCAGGCCGGGCTCTCGCGGGTGGCCATCCTCACCGTGTCCGACGGCTTCGGCCAGGCCGGACGCGCCGTGCTCGCCGAGATGCTGCCCGCCGGGGGCTTCACCCTGGTGGCCGACGAAATCTACGGCCCCAAAGACACGGACATGACCCCGCAGCTGACCAAGATCAAGGGCCTCGCCCCCGACGCCATCGTCTGCTGGGGCACCAACCCCGGCCCCGCGGTCATCGCCCGCAACCGCGTGCAGCTCGGCATCCGGACCCCGCTGTACATGAGCCACGGCGTGGCCTCGAACAAGTTCATCGAGCTGGCGGGCGAGGCCGCCGAGGGCCTGCTGCTGCCCGCCGGGCGCATGGTCGCCGTGGAGCAGATCGAGGACGGCAACCCCCAGAAGGACGTGCTGGCCGCCTATGTGGCCGACTACGCCGCGCGCTTCGGCGCCCCGCCCTCGACCTTCGGCGGCTACGCCCACGACGCCCTGGCCCTGGTCCGGGCCGCCATCGAGACCTCCGGCTCCGCCGAGCCCCGGGCCATCCGCGACGCCCTGGAGGCCACCACCGGCTTCGTCGGCGCCACGGGCGTGTTCAACTTCAGCCCCGAGGACCACAACGGCCTGGACCCCTCCTCCTTCGTCATGGTCGGCATCGAAAACGGCGCCTGGAAGGTCTTGCGGTAAGCCCATGGACACGGCCAGCCTGCTGCAATACCTCGTCTCCGGCCTGACCGTGGGCAGCACCTACGGCCTGACGGCGCTGGGGTTCACCATCATCTTCAACACCACCGGCATCATCAACTTCGCCCAGGGCGAGTTCGTGATGCTGGGCGGCATGCTGGCCGTGATCCTCGGGCAGGCCCTGGGCCTGCCCCTGGTGCCCGCCGTGCTCGGCGCCGTGGCCCTGACCACCCTGGCCGGCGGGCTGGTGGAGCGCCTGGCCATCCGCCCCGCCCGGGGCGCCAGCCCCATCCAGCTGGTCATCGTCACCATCGGCGTGTCCATCCTCATCCGCGGGCTGGTCATGCTCCTGTGGGGCAAGGACACCTTCGCCCTGCCCCACTTCTCGGGCATGCGGCCCATCCTCTTCGCCGGGGCGGCCATGCTGCCCCAGAGCCTGTGGGTGCTGGCGGTAACCCTGACCCTGCTGGCCGCCCTGCGCGCCTTCTTCACCGCCACCATCCACGGCAAGGCCATGCTCGCCTGCTCCCACGACCCCGGGGCCGCAGCCCTGGTGGGCGTCAACGTGCGGCGCATGGTCCTGGCCTCGTTCATGCTCTCGGCCCTGGTGGGCGCCGTGGGCGGGGTCATCCTCGCCCCCCTGACCATGACCGCCTACGACGTGGGCATCCTCCTGGGGCTCAAGGGCTTCGCGGCCTGCATCCTGGGCGGGCTGGGCAACCCCTTCGGCGCCGCCGCCGGGGGGCTCATCCTGGGCGTGCTCGAAGCCTTCGGCGCCGGGCTCGTCTCCTCGGCCTACAAGGACGCCATCACCTTCATCATCCTGCTGGCGCTGCTCTTCGCGCGGCCCACGGGGCTCTTCGGCGCAAGGAGCGCCGACAGGGTATGACTGCCGGGCGCGGCGCCGGGAACCTGGCGGCCCTGGCGGGCTTCGCGGCGCTGGTGGCCGCCGCCCCCTGGCTTTTGCCCAACGACTACTACCTGTCCACCCTCATCCTGGCCTTCCTGAACGCCATGATCGTCATCGGCCTGAACCTGCTGCTGGGCTACGCGGGGCAGATCAGCCTGGGCCACGGCGCGTTCTACGGCCTGGCGGCCTACACCACCGCCGTGCTCACCGCCGCCCACGGCTGGCCCGTGGGCGCGGGCTGCGCCGCCGGGGTGGCGCTCACCGCCGCCGTGGCCTACCTCATCTCCATCCCCACCCTGAAGCTGGCGGGCAACTCCCTGGCCATGGCCACCCTGGGCTTCGGGCTCATCGTCCACATCGTCTTCAACGAGGCCATCGCCATCACCGGCGGCCCCAGCGGCTTCGTGGGCATCCCGCGCCTGGCGCTCTTCGGCCGCGTCTTCGAGTCCGACCTCGAGTACTATTTCCTTGTCGGCGGGGTGCTCGTCCTGCTGGCCTGGGCGGCCCTGAACCTCATCGACTCGCGCGTGGGCCGCGCCATGCGCGCCATCCACACCAGCGAGCGCGCCGCCGAGGCCGTGGGCATCGACATCACCGGCGCCAAGCGCTTCATCTTCGTGCTCTCGGCGGCCTACGCGGGCCTGGCCGGGGTGCTCTATGCCCACTACCTGTGCTTCGTTGCCCCCTCGTCCTTCGGCTTCCATTTCTCGGTGACGCTCATCGTCATGGTCGTGCTGGGCGGCATGGCCAGCGTCTGGGGCGCCGTGGCTGGTGCCGTGTTCCTCACCGTCCTGCCCGAATTCCTGCGCGCCTTCGAGGATGTGGAAACCCTGCTCTACGGGGCCATCCTCGTGCTGTGCGTCGTCTTCGTGCCCCAGGGCATAGCCGGGGGCGCCTCGCGGCTGGGCCGCGCGCTGCTGGCGCGCCTGGGCGCGGCCAGGAGGCCCCATGCGCCCTGAGCCGCTCCTGCGCTGCCGCGAAATCACCGTGCGCTTCGGCGGCGTCACCGCCCTGGCCGACGTGGCCCTGGACGTGCGCCCCGGATCCATCACCAGCATCATCGGCCCCAACGGCGCGGGCAAGACCACCCTGCTCGGCGCCATCACCGGCATGGTCCGCACGGCCTCGGGCTCCGTGGCCCTGGCCGGGCGCGACATCTCCGCCCGCCCCGCCCACGCCCGCGCCCGGGCGGGCATCGTGCGCACCTTCCAGAACCTGGAAGTCTTCACCAACATGACCGTGGTGGAAAACGTCATGACCGGCTGCCACCGCCATGTGCGCTACCCCGCCCTGGCCGCCCTGCTGCGCACCCCGCGCTACCGCCGCGAGGAGCGCCGCTGCCTGGACCACGCCCTGGACCGGCTGGCCTTCGTCGGCCTCGGCGAGCTGGCCGACACCCCGGCGGCCGAGCTGGCCTTCGGCCAGCAGCGCGCCCTCGAACTGGCCCGCGCCGTGGCCGCCAACCCCTCGCTGCTGTTGCTCGACGAACCCGCCGCCGGGCTGAACATGGCCGAAACCCGCGCCCTGGGCGCCCTCATCCGCCGCATCCGCGACGACCTCGGCGTCACCGTCGTCCTGGTCGAGCACGACATGGACCTCGTCATGACCATCTCCGACGAGATCATGGTCCTCAACCACGGCTGCAACCTCGCCCTGGGCACCCCCCGGCAGATACAGAAGAACCCCGAAGTCGTGCGCGCCTACCTGGGCGACGACGACCTCTAGAGGCCGCCAGTGCTGACCCTGCGCAACATCGACATCCACCACGGCAGGATCCACGCCGTCAAACGCGCCTCCCTGCATGTGCGCCCCGGCGAGATCGTCGCCCTCATCGGCGGCAACGGCGCGGGCAAGACCAGCACCCTGACCACCATCTCCGGCCTGCACCGCCCAAGCGGCGGCGAAATACTCCTGGACGGGCGCGACATCACCCGCGCCGCCCCCGACGCCATCGTGCGCCTGGGCCTGTCCCACGTTCCCGAGGGCCGCAAGGTCTTCAAGCCCATGCGCGTGGAAGACAACCTGAACCTGGGCGCCTACCACCGCTGGAGGCGCCGGGAACGCGCGCGCATCGCCGAGGACCTGGACGCCGTGTACGCCATGTTCCCCGTGCTGCTCTCCCGGCGCGCCCAGGCCGCGGGCACCCTCTCCGGCGGCGAACAGCAGATGCTCGCCATCGGCCGCGCCCTCATGGCGCGCCCGCGCATGCTGCTCCTCGACGAACCCAGCATGGGCCTTGCGCCCCAGGTCAGCCGCGAAATCTTCCGCCACGTCCGCGAACTGCGCGAGCGCTTCGGGCTCACGGTGCTCGTGGTCGAACAGAACGCGCGCCTGGCCCTGCGCGCCGCCGACAGGGGCTACGTCCTGGAAACGGGACGCATCATCCTCCAGGGCCCCAGCGAGGAGCTGCTGGAAAACCGCGACGTGCAGCGCGCCTACCTCGGCCGCGACCTGGACGCCGGGTAGCCCGGGGCACCGCGGCAACACGGCGACACGGGGCGCCGCCCCGGACCCCGCCAGGGGGCGCCGCCCCCTGGACCCCCGCAAGGGGCCAACGGCCCCTTGACCCCGCACGCCGGTCCGGGAATGCTGCGGCCCGGGGCCGCCGCAGCATTCCCGGACCGGGGGGCCAGGGCGGGCTGTCCCCGGGCTGCCCGCCCCGCGGAGCGCCGCTTCAGGGCAGGGGGAAAGGGGCCGGGAGAGGGGGGGGCGTTTCAGGCACCCGGGACGAAATGGGGGGAAGCCGCCCCCGGTGCGCAGCGGCGAAACACAAGACACCGCCAAGGAGCAGCGACCATGTACTTCGATGCCGAATACGAATGTATGCCGCGCCGGGCGCTGGAGCAGGTGCAGCTGGAACGCCTGCAATCGACCCTGTACCGGATTTCGCGCAACGTGCCGTTCTACCGCAAGAAATTCGAGGCCATTGGCCTGGACACCGACGATGTGCGCGACCTGGCCGACCTGCGCAGGCTGCCCTTCACCACCAAGGATGACCTGCGCCAGAACTACCCCTACGGCATGTTCGCGGTGCCCATGCGCGAGGTGGTGCGCCTGCACGCCTCCAGCGGCACCACGGGCAAGGCCGTGGTGGTCGGCTACACGAAAAACGACGTGCGCCGTTGGGCGCGGCTGGCGGCCCGCGTGCTCACGGCGGGCGGGGTCACCAAGGACGACGTGGTCCAGATCGCCTTCGGCTACGGGCTGTTCACCGGCGGTTTCGGCTTCCACTACGGCGCGGAGCTGCTGGGCGCCTCGGTGGTGCCCAGTTCCCACGGCAACACCCAGCGCCAGATCCAGATCATCCAGGACTACAAGACCACGGCCCTGGTCTGCACGCCGGGCTACGCCCAGTACCTGGCCAGGCGCATGTACGACGCGGGCGTCAACGCCAACGCCCTGACCCTGCGCCACGGGCTGTTCGGCGGCGAGCCCTGGAGCGAGGCCATGCGCGGCGCCATCCAGGACGGGCTGAAGCTCACGGCCACGGACAACTACGGCCTGTCGGAGATCATGGGGCCGGGCGTGGCCGGGGAATGCCTGGAGCAGAACGGGCTGCACCTGAACGAGGACCATTTCCTGGCCGAGATCATCGACCCGCACACCCTGGAGCCCGTGGCCGAGGGCCAGGTGGGCGAGCTGGTGCTGACCACGCTGACCAAGGAGGCCTTCCCCATGCTGCGCCTGCGCACGGGCGACCTGACGCGCCTGCTGCCCGGGGGCTGCCCCTGCGGGCGCACCCACCGCAGGCTGGACCGCATCCAGGGCCGCACCGACGACATGTTCATCCTCAAGGGCGTGAACGTCTATCCCCGGCAGGTGGAAAACGTGCTGGCGACCATCGAGGGCATCGACCCCTGCTTCCAGATCGTGCTGGAGCGCGAGAACGGGCTGGACCGGGGCACCGTGCTGGTGGAGGCGGGCGCGGACGAGTTCTTCGACGAGATAAAGAAACACCAGATGATCTGCGCGCAGATCCGCGGCCGCCTGGAGTCCGTCCTCGGGGTGGGTTTCGCGGTGCGCATCGTCGAGCGCGCCAGCCTGTTCGAGGGCCAGACCTGCAAGACCCGCCGCGTGGTGGACAAGCGCGCCATCTAGCCACGCCGGGAGCCGGACGCGACGAGGCCGCGCGGCCCCCCCCGGGGGGGCCGCGCGGCCTCGCTGCGTCCGACGCGTGGCCCGGCTAGCGCTCCACGCGCTCCAGCTCCGCCTCGCGGTCGGGGGCGAGATCCACGGCGGCGAAGGCGGGGGTGGCGGGCAGCGCCAGGACCAGGGTGGTGGTGGTGTCCAGCTCGAAGGTCACCGGCCCGGCGAAGCGCACGTCGAGCATGTGCCCGCCCGCGCCGCGCGCGGCGTCCAGGTAGTGCAGGTGGAAGCCCGGCACCCCGGCGGCCTTGGCGAAGGGCGGGCCGTAGAAGCCAACGATGTCCCCGCTGGTGCCCGCCAGGGAGAACTCGGGCTGGGAGGCCGCGACCTGGGCCAGGGGCCTGTAGGGCCGCGACTGGCGCGGCACGCTGCGTGTGCGCACCAGCTCGAAGGAGCCCCGGGCGCGCACGGCGTAGAACATGTTCGCACTGGGCAGGGCGGCCCCCAGGCGCGCGGTGAGTTCGGCCAGGGAGCCCACGTTGTCCAGGGTCACGCGGAAATCGGGATCGAAGGGCGTGACCTGGGCGAAGGGCGTGGTCTCGTCGGCGGGCACGGGCCGGGCCTTGCCGTCGGCGCCCACGCGCCAGGCCGCGCCGTCCAGCACGACCATCTCGCCGTCCAGGGCGTCGAAGGTGCCAAGGCCCAGGTCGCCGTGGCGCAGCAGTTCGCCCACGGGCACGGCGCCGTCGTAGACCCCGGCCAGCAGGGCATCGATGGTGGAAACCTGCCACAGCGCATCCCGGCCGGAGTCGGCCTCCCCGGCGCGGACCACGGCGGCGGAGGCCAGCACGGCCAGCATGTACAGGACTATGCCCAGCAGGATCTTGATGATGAGACGGGTGCGCTTGCTCAATGGAAACCCCTCGGGTTCGCGAAATCGGCGCCTTTTTATCAGCACCCGGCTCAAAAGAAAAGCGGCGCGTGGGCCGAAGCCCCGGCTGACAACAGGAAGAACCGCCTTCCGGGGGGGCGGAAAGGCGGTTCTTTTGGGGGGGAGGAGGGGGCGCGTCAGGTGGGGGCGCCCCCTCGCGGCCCCGGCGGCTGCGCAGGATATGCCGCCGGAGCCAGGGGAGAAAACGATGCCCTAGGTGCGCGGACCCTCGGGGCGCGGGGCCCCGGAGCAGGCCGTGCAGCGGGCGTCGACCATCTCGAAGCCCTTGAGCAGGGGTGCCAGAAACAGCCATTGGCGGGCGCCGCATTCCGGGCACTCGTCGGCCACATGGACTGTCCAGCAGACGGTACACAGGCGCGCGCTCTCCAGGGCGATGCCTTCGCTGGAGGCCTTGCGCGCCAGGCTGAATATGGTGTCGACGGTGGTCATGGTCAATCCCTCCGCCCACTCCTAACAAGAGCCGTGCCAAAAACGGCCCGCCCGGCTCCGCGTCCCTTTACGGTGCGAAACCGGGGCGTTGGCATCGCGGCCTCCGGAGGGGGCCGACGGCGTGCGGGGCGCATTTTGTCCATTTTAATTGGACTTGTCCATATATCCAGGACAGTATCCAGGCAAGCAGGACGCGCGGGACTTCAGCGTCGGCTGAGCCCGTGCTTTTGCAGGATCTGGTACAGCCGGGCCCGCGAAACCCCGGCCTCGGCGCAGCAGCGGCGCACGTCGCCGCCGGTGCGGCGCAGCAGGTGGGAGAAGTACTCGTGCTCGGCTGCGCCGACCACGGTCTCGCGGTAGTCGGACCAGGACCCGGCGGCGGCGGGGAGCGCCGCCGGGGCCCCGGCCTGCGGCACCACGCCCGGGGCCCGGGGCGGCGCGGGCGGCGCGGACTGCGAGCCCGCGCCGTCGCGGGAAACCAGGGTCCGCGCGTAGCTCACGCGGACCTCGTCGGGCAGGTGCTTCAGGTAGAGCACGGCCTCGGGCCCGGCGGCGGCCAGGGAGCGCTCCAGGCACTGCACCAGCTCGCGCACGTTGCCCGGCCAGGGGTAGGCCGTGAGCGCCTCCATGAACTCGGGCGAGAAGTCCTTGCGCCCGAAGCGGCCGCCGGAGGCCAGCTTTTCCATGTGCAGCGCCACGATCTCGGGGATGTCTTCGGTGCGCTCGCGCAGGGCGGGCAGCTCGATGCTGAAGGAACGGATGCGGAAAAGCAGGTCCTTGCGGAACTCGCCGCGCTCGACCATGGCCTCCAGCTGGCGGTTGGTGGCCGCCACCAGCCGGAAGTCGCTGCTTTGCTCGGCCTTGGCGCCCACGGGCCGGAAGGTGCGGTCTTCCAGGACGCGCAGGAAGGCCCGCTGCATGGAAAACGGCAGCTCGCCCACCTCGTCCAGGAACAGCGTGCCCCCGTCGGCCAGGGCCACCAGGCCCTCGCGGGCCTTGTCCGCCCCGGTGAAGGCGCCCTTGACGTGGCCGAAGAGGATGGATTCCACCAGGGTTTCGGGCAGGGAGGCGCAGTCCACCACCACGAAGGGCCGCGCCGCGCGCGGGCTGTTGGCGTGGATGGCCCGGGCGAAGAGTTCCTTGCCCGTGCCCGTCTCGCCGGTGATGAGCACGCTTGCGCCGGACTCCCCGGCCAGGGCCACGGTGTGCATCAGCGCGCGCATGAGCGCGCTGGACCCGGCGATGCCCTTGCGCAGGATGGTCCGCTCCTGGTGGCGGGAGCGCCGGTCCTCGCGGTAGCGCACGGCCCGCGCCAGGGGCGCCATGACCGCGGCCATGTCCAGCGGCTTGGCCACGAAGTCCCAGGCCCCCTCGCGCATGGCCCGTTCGGCCACCCGCTCGTCGCCCGCGCCGGTGATGACGATGACCTCGGGCCGCCCCGGCGAGTCCAGCAGCCGGGGCAGGATGTCCAGGCCCGTGCCGTCGGGCAGGTACACGTCCTGGAAGACCACGTCGTAGGGCCGGGCCTCGGCCTCGGCGAGGCCCTGGGTCAGGCTGCCCGCCGTGGCGCAGCGGTGGCCCTGGTCCTCGACCATGTCGCAAAGCATCTCGCGGACCATGCCGTCGTCGTCGATGATGAGCACGTTGGCCATGGTGTCGTCCCGCCCCGGGGGCTATGGCTGGGCCGCGGGCAGCGTCGCCGTGATCCGCGTGCCCGCGCCGGGTTCGGAGTCCAGGGCCAGCCGGCCGCCGTGGCTGCGCACCACGCCCTGCACGATGGCCAGCCCCATGCCGGTGCCCTCGCCCGAGGGCTTGGTGGTGAAGAACGGGTCGCAGGCGCGGCGCAGCACCTCCGCAGGCATGCCCCGCCCCGTGTCGGCGACCTCCAGGACAACCTGCGGCCCGGGGGGATCCTGCCCGAGGGCGTGCCCCGCGTGCCGCTCCAGGCGCACCGTCAGCCGCCCCCCCGCGGGGCGCATGGCGTCCACGGCGTTGGTCACCAGGTTCAGGGCCACCCGGTGCATCTGGGTCGGATCGGCGCGCACCAGGCAGGGCTGCGCGGGGGGCCGGTAGTCCACCTCCACCCCGGGGGGCAACGCGGCCCGCACGCCGTCGAGCACCTCGTCCACCACCGCGCGAAGGTCCACCGCCTCGCCCCCGGTGGCGGCGGGGCGGCTGAAGTCGAGCAGCAGGCGCACCAGGGAGCGCGCGCGCACCCCGGCGCGCAGGATGCGGTCGAACATCTTGTGCAGCGGGTCGGCCTCGGGCGCGCGGCGCAGGCCCATTTCGGAGTAGCCGATGATGGCCGACAGGATGTTGTTGAAATCGTGGGCCACGCCGCTGGCCAGGGTGCCCACGGCCTGCATTTTCTCGGCCTGGCGCAGGCGCTCCTCCTGGGCGCGCAGCCTGCGCTCGGTGCGCGCGCGGTACAGGGCGGTCTCCACGGTGATGCGCAGGTGGGTGTGCTCGAAGGGCTTGACCAGGTAGCCGTAGGGCGTGGTGGGCTTGACGCGCTCCACGGTCTCGCGGTCGGTGTAGGCGGTGGAGAAGATGACCGGAACGTCCAGTTGCTCGCGGATGGCCGCCGCCGCGGCGGTGCCGTCCATCGCCCCGGCGAGCATGATGTCCATGAGCACCAGGTCGGGGCGCTCGCGCAGGGCGAAGGGCACGGCGTCCTCCCCCCGGGAGATGACCGCCAGCACCTCGTAGCCGAAGCTTTCCAGCGCGTGCCTGATCTCCCTGGCGATGATCGCCTCGTCCTCGACGATGAGAATCCTGCCCTCGGACATGCCAGCTCCCTGTTCCCCGGCATCCGCCGAAGTCGTCCAGCGGAAGTACACACCGCATATCAAAAAAGTGGACAAAGGCAAACGGCCGCCCGGCCAAGGCCCCCCGGGGCCCGGCGCCGGGGAGAAGCCGCCCCGGACCGGCCGCCGCCCTTGAGCTCTTGGCCGGGACGCTGTATGAGGAGGGCCCAACGGGGCGCGCCCCCGGGCGGCCCCCCAACAAACACAACGAGGTAGCGATGCAGGCCGGACGCGTGGTATACGAAGGCTGGATCTACGGCGTGGGCGAGTGGCAGTACAGCAAGCTTTCCAAGCTGCTCAAGCGCGCCTTCGAGACCGTGGAATACGTCTACCTGGAAGAGAACACCGGAGCCATCCGCCTGGAGGGCCCCAGCGCCATGTTCGAGGAGAGCGAGGAGAACCTCGCCGCCACCTTCGACCTGCTGGCGGACCAGATCACGCCCCAGGGCAGGGGCCTTGTGCTGGCCCGCCAATGGGACCAGCGCGGCACCGCCCGGATCGAGGCCTTCGTCTTCGGCCACGAGTCCTGGTCCCGCCGCGTGCTGGAAGCCTAGCGCCCGCCCGGCGGGCGCGCGCAGACCTGGCCGTCCCGGTAATATCGTTGCCGCCCCGCCTGCCCGGCGGGCGCGCACACCGCCGCGCGCGCCGCGCGCAAGGGGGAATCATGATCGCGACCCGGTTGCGCCTGGCCGCCGCCGCGGCCCTGCTGAGGCTCGTCCTCGGCGCGGGCCCGGCCCGCGCCGAGGTGGTTTCGGCCGTCCTGTATCCCGGCTCGGCCCTGGTCACCGAGGAACAGACCCTGACCCTGGTCGCCGACCAGGGGCTGGCCGTCGGCGTGCTGACCCTGCCCGCCGGGGCCGACGCCGACACGCTGGGCCTCCAGCCCCTGGGTCAGGGCGCCCCCGCCCTGGCGGGGCTGGAGGCGCGCCCCGTGCGCCGGGTGGACGAAGGCCGCCTGCGCGAGGTGCGCGCGGCCCTGGAACGCGAGGAAGCCAAGGCCCAGGCCCTGGCCGACGCCCTGGCCGCCCGCGAGGGCGCGGCCCGGTTCTGGAGCACCCAGGCCACGGCGCCCCTGGAGCGCCCCGCCGAAGCCGCAGCCCTGGCCGCGGCCCTGCGCCAGGGCCTGGAATCCGAGCTGGCCGCCGCCTCGACCCTGCGCCGCGACCACGCCGCCCAGGCCAAAACGGTGGCCGACCTGCGCGCCGAACTGGAGCGGCTGACCGGCGGAGCCGAAACGGTGCTCGAGGTCCGCGCCGCCTTCCGCGCCGAGCCGGGTGCCCGGGTGCCCGTGCGCCTGCACTACCGCCTGCCCGACGCGGGCTGGAGCCCGGTCTATGTGCTCGACGCCCGCCCCGCCGAGGGCGTGGTGCGCTTCTCCTGGGACGCCACGGTCTGGCAGGGCTCCGGGCGCCCCTGGAAGGACGTGCGCCTGGCCCTGGCCACGGCCGAGTTCCGCACCGGGGCCACCCCGCCCGAGCTGCGGCCCTGGGAGCCGGGGCCCGCCCAGGCCGCCTGGGCCAAGGCCGAACCCGCCATGCTCACGCGCGCCGCCGCGCCGCAGGCCCAGGAGAACTACGCCGCCGCCGACGCGGCCCCGGCCCCGCGCACCGAAGGCGCGGTGTTCGACACCTACGACGCGGGCCGGGCCACCCTGGCCTCCGGCGACCGCACGCGCCTGCCCATCGCCCGCCAGACCTGGAAGGCGGATTTCGACTACCTGGTGCGGCCCTACGCCGAGCCGCGCGCCTACCTGCGCGCCCGGCTGGCCCTGGGCGACGCCCCGCGCATTCCCTCCGGACGGGCCGACCTGCTCCTGGAGGGCGCCCTGGTCCAGCGCGTGCCCTTCGAGCTGGCCCGGGCCGAGGCCGACCTCTTCTTCGGGGCCGACCCGCAACTGGCCGTGACCTTCCGCAACACGGACCGCGCCTCGGGCGAGGCCGGGCTGTTCGGCGGCCGGGGCCGCCACCGCTGGGCCTGGACCGTCGAGGTCCGCAACGGCAAGGCCGGGCCCGCGCGGGTCAGCGTGCAGGACCGCCTGCCGCGCCCCGGCGACGAGCGCATCAAGCTCGAAAAGACCCTGGCCGAGGGTGCCCGCGAAAAGGACGACGCCGTGATCTGGGACTTCGAGCTGGCGCCCGGCGCCGCCCGGACCATCGATTACGGCTACGCCCTCACCTGGCCGGGCGACATGGACATGGACCTGGGGGGCCGCTAGGCGGGCGGCCCCTCCGGGCCGGGGCACTTTTTTTCGGCGCCGCCGCTTCCGCCCGCCCCGGGAATGTGCGACCATGGCCGGAACCGCAATCAGGAGTTCACAGGCCGTGGCCAGAATCCTCATCATCGACGACGACGAGCCCATCCGCGAGCTGCTGTGCGCCGCGGTGGAGCGCATGGGCCACGAGGCGGCCGCCGCCGGAGAGCTGGCCGAGGCCTTCGCCCTTGCCCGCGAGGCCAGCTTCGACGCCATCTACCTCGACGTGCGCCTGCCCGACGGCGACGGGCTGGGCGCCCTGCCCGCGCTGTGCCACGGCGCAAACCCGCCCGAGGTCATCATCATCACCGGCGAGGGCGACCCCGACGGCGCGGAGCTGGCCATGCGCAGCGGTGCCTGGGACTACATCGAAAAGCCCTGCTCCCTGGAACGCATGACCCTGCCCCTGGCGCGCGCCCTGCAATACCGCGCCGAAAAGCGCCGCGCGGCGCCCCTGACCCTGCGCCGCGAAACCATCATCGGCTCCAGCCCGGGCATCCGCGACTGCCTGGACCAGGCCGCCCGGGCGGCCGCGGGCCCCGCGGACGTGCTGGTGATCGGCGAGACCGGCACGGGCAAGGAACTCTTCGCCCGGGCCATTCACGACAGCACACCCGGCGCCCGGGGGCCCTTTGTCACCGTGGACTGCGCCGCCCTGCCCGAAACCCTGGTGGAGAGCCTGCTCTTCGGCCACGCCAGGGGCGCCTTCACCGGCGCCGAGCAGGCCCGCGTCGGCCTGGTGAAGCAGGCCGACGCGGGCACGCTGTTCCTGGACGAGGTGGGCGAACTGCCCCTGCCGGTGCAGGCCAAGTTCCTGCGCGTGCTCCAGGAGCGCACCTTCCGGCCCGTGGGCGCGAGCGTCGAGGAGCGCAGCCGCTTCCGCCTCGTGGCCGCCACCAACCGCGACCTGGAGGCCCTGGCCGCGCGCGGCGCCTTCCGCACCGACCTGCTCTATCGGCTGAAGACCGTGGTCCTGGAACTGCCGCCCCTGCGCGGGCGCCGCGAGGACCTGGGGCCCCTGGTGCTGCACCGCCTGGCCGAGCTGGGCAGGCGCCACGGCCAGCCCGCCAAGGGCCTGACCCCGGAGTTCCTGGAGGCCCTGTGCGCCCACTCCTGGCCGGGCAACGTGCGCGAGCTGTTCAATGTCCTGGAGACCGCCGTCATCGCCGCCCAGGGCGAGCCCACCCTGTTCCGGCGCCACCTGCCCGTGGACCTGCGCGCGCGCATCGCCCGCGAGGCCGTGGCCGACCGCCGCAGGAGCCCCCGCCGCCCGGCCCCGGCCCCCGAAGCCCCGGCCCGCCCCCTTCCCGGCGCCGCGGGCGGCGACGAGGGCTTCCCCTCCTGGCGCGACCACCGCGCCAAGGCCCTGGCCGAGGTCGAACAGCGCTATTTCTCCGAACTGCTGCGCCGCACCGGGGGCGACCGCCAGGCGGCCTGCCGCCTGGCCGGGCTGCGCCCCGCCCGCCTCTACGAGCTCCTGGGCAAGCACGGCCTGCTCGGCCCCCGCTAGGGGTACGGCCGCGCCCCGGCGGACGGCTCCGGCACTGCCCCGCGCGCCGAAACCGCCCCCGCCCCGAATTTCCCGTTGACCGGACCACAAGAAAAGCTATCATCCTACTATAGATCGGTCGCTTCCGCTCACCCCCCCTCGCCCCAACCATCCGGGACCGTGGGCCCGCCCCGCGACAGGCTCCCGCCGTCCGGCCCGTCGTCCGCGCCAAGGAGGAAAGATGCTTAAGAACATGAAACTGGGATTCAAGCTCGGCCTCGGCTTCGCCCTGGTGCTGGCCCTGACCGCCGCCGTGGCCGGCCTGAGCTGGAACAGCATGCTCGGCGCCAAGAACAGAAGCGCCAAGGCCGAGGACATGAACGCGATCAATATCGCCATGTTCAGGGCCCGCATCGCCGTCTACAACTACTTCCTCGAACCCGGCGACCAGTCCCGGGCCCAGTTCTCCGAACACATGGCCGCCCTGGAAAACACCGCCAAGGCAACCCGCGAAACCTACCGCATCCCCGCCGACCGGGCCTCGGTGGACGCCATCCTCGGCCAGGCCGGGACCTACGGGGATCATTTCGACGCCTACTCCCGGATGCAGAAGGAGCGCGATGTCCAACTGGGCGACGCGGTCAAGAGCGCCCTGGCCCTGGAGAACGGCCTGGACGACCTGCTCGGGCGCCTGCGGCCCCAGGCCCGCCAGGGCCAGGGCTTCGACGCCTTCGACGCCGCCGCGCAGGCCAAGATCCGCTTCCTGACCCTGCGCGGCCTGGCCAAGGACTACCTCGTCTCCCTCGACGAGCGCAGCCTGGAGCTCGTGGAGCAAGACTTCGCCGGGCTGCTGGACGATCTCGGCGCCCTGCGCGCGGCCGCGCCCGAAGAGCAGCGCCAGGGCGTCGACGCCCTGACCCGCACGGCAGAAACCTACCGGGACGGGTTCCTGGCCTACGCCGGAACCACCGGGAGGCAGATGACCATCCGCACACAGATGACCGCCGCCGCGCGGGAACTCATCGGCACAGTCGACGACTTCGGCGCGCGGCAGAGCGAAATCATGCGCCAGGGGCTGGATTCCGGCCTGCGCCTGATCCTCACCGGCGCAGGCGTCGCACTGGTGATCGGGGTGCTCGCGGCGCTGCTGATCACCCGGGCCATCACCGGGCCGGTGCGCAAGGGCGTGGGCTTCGCCCAGGCCATCGCCGCGGGCGACCTG
>Ga0172382_10007086_pt1 | contig 16050 bp, 19 predicted proteins | sample Leawel138RmetaG_FD_122245 | JGI IMG/M metagenome (GOLD analysis project Ga0172382, IMG submission 122245) | Leachate microbial communities from a municipal landfill in Southern Ontario, Canada - Leachate well 138R metaG | ecosystem: Engineered > Solid waste > Landfill > Unclassified | place...
CACCAGGGTCTCGAAACCGGCCTTGACCAGCTCCACGGCGCCGCCGCACAGCACGGCCTGCTCGCCGAACAGGTCGGTCTCGGTCTCGTCCTTGAAGGTGGTCTCGATGATGCCGGTGCGGCCGCCGCCGACGCCGGCGGCATAGGACAGCGCGGTGGCCTTGGCCTTGCCGGAGGCGTCCTGGAATACGGCGATCAGGTCGGGGATGCCGCCGCCCTTGACGAATTCGGAGCGCACGGTGTGGCCCGGCGCCTTGGGGGCGATCATGATCACGTCCAGGTCGGCGCGCGGCACGATCTGGTTGTAGTGGATGGAGAAGCCGTGGGCGAAGGCCAGGGTGGCCCCCTTCTTCAGGTTGGGCTCCACCTCATCACGGTACAGCTTGGACTGGAATTCGTCCGGGGTCAGGATCATCACCAGGTCGGCACTGGCGACGGCCTCGGGCACACTCTTCACCTTGAGACCGGCGTTCTCGGCCTTCTTGGCGGAGCTGGAGCCCGGGCGCAGGGCGACGGTCACGTCGACGCCGGAGTCCTTCAGGTTGTTGGCATGGGCGTGGCCCTGGGAACCGTAACCGACGATGGTCACCTTCTTGCCGCGGATGATGGAGAGATCACAGTCTTTGTCGTAGTAGATATTCACAGCATGGTTCCTTTCGATAGTTGCAAGTTACAAGTTACAAGTTGCAAGTAATAAGGCTCTCCTGTTACTTGTCACTTGCCACTTGGGACTGGTTTTTAAATCCGCAGGGCCTTTTCACCGCGCGAAATGCCCATCACGCCGGAGCGCACGGTTTCCAGGATCAGGCCCTTGTCCAGTGCCTGGATGAAGGCATCCAGCTTGGTGCTGTCGCCGGTGACCTCGATGGTATAGGTGCTGTCGGTGACGTCGATGATGCGGCCGCGGAAGATGTCGGCCATGCGCTTCACTTCATCGCGCTGCTCGCCGCCCACCGCGCGCACCTTGATCAGCATCATCTCGCGCTCGATGTGCGGCCCTTCGGTCAGGTCCATCAGCTTGACCACGTCGATGAGCTTGTTCAGCTGCTTGGTGATCTGCTCGATGATGTCGTCGGAACCGCGCGTCACCAGGGTCATGCGCGACAGCGAGGCGTCCTCGGTGGGCGCCACGGTGAGCGACTCGATGTTGTAGCCGCGCGCGGAGAACAGCCCGGCCACGCGCGACAGCGCGCCGGCTTCGTTTTCAATCAGGATGGAGATGATGTGCCGCATCGCTTACACCAGAATCATTTCGTCCAGGCCGGCACCGGCCGGGACCATGGGATAGACGTTCTCCGTCTGGTCGGTGAGGAAGTTCATGAACACCAGACGGTTCTTGTGCTTGGTGAAGGCCTCCTTCAGGGCCGCCTCCACGTCCGCCGGCTTGTCGATCTGCATGCCGACGTGGCCATAGGCCTCGGCCAGCTTCACGAAATCGGGCAGCGATTCCATGTAGGAGTGCGAGTAGCGCCGGTCATAGAAGAACTCCTGCCACTGCCGCACCATGCCGAGGAAACGGTTATTGAGGCAGATGATCTTGATGGGCAGACCGTACTGCAGGCAGGTGGACAGCTCCTGAATGTTCATCTGGATCGAGCCTTCGCCGGTGACGCACACCACGTTGGCCTTGGGATGGGCGAACTGCACGCCCATCGCCGCCGGCAGGCCGAAGCCCATGGTGCCGAGGCCGCCGGAGTTGATCCAGCGGCGCGGCTTGTCAAAGCGGTAGAACTGCGCCGTCCACATCTGGTGCTGGCCCACGTCGGAACAGACGAAGGCGTCGCCCTTGGTGATCTTGTGCAGGGTCTCCAGCACGTACTGCGGCTTGATCAGCTCGGAATTCTTGTCGTACTTGAGGCAGTCCTTGGCGCGCCACTCGTCGATCTGCTGCCACCACTTGGCCAGCGCCTCGCCGTCGGGCGTCTCGCCGGACTCCTTGATCAGCTTGAGCATGTCCTTCAGCACCTGCTCGACGCTGCCGACGATGGGCACATCCACCTTCACGTTCTTGGAGATGGAGGACGGGTCGATGTCGATGTGGATGATCTTGGCGTGGGGGCAGAACTTCTGCACGTTGCCGGTGACGCGGTCGTCGAAACGGGCGCCGATGGCCACCAGCACGTCGCAGTGCGACATGGCCATGTTGGCCTCATAGGTGCCGTGCATGCCCAGCATGCCGACGAACTGCTTGTCGCTGGCCGGATAGCCGCCCAGCCCCATGGAGGTATTGGTCACCGGGTAACCGAGCAGGCGGGCAAACTCGATCAGCTGTTTGGAGGCATCGTTCAGCACCACGCCGCCGCCGGTGTACAGCATCGGCCGCTTGGCCCCGACGATCATGCCCACGGCACGCTTGATCTGGCCGGTATGCCCCTTCACCACCGGATTGTAGGAGCGCATGCTCACCGTCTTCGGGAACACGTACTTGGTGCGGTTGGCAGTGACGTCCTTGGGGATATCCACCACCACCGGACCGGGACGGCCGGTCTGGGCGATGTAGAAGGCCCTCTTCAGGGTGCTGGCCAGGTCCTTGACGTCCTTCACCAGGAAATTGTGCTTGACGCAGGGACGGGTGATGCCCACGGCATCGACCTCCTGGAAGGCGTCGTTGCCGATCAGGCTGGTGGGCACCTGGCCGGTGAGCACCACCATGGGGATGGAATCCATATAGGCCGTGGCGATGCCGGTGACGGCATTGGTCGCGCCGGGGCCGGAGGTCACCAGCACCACACCGGGCTTGCCGGTAGAGCGGGCATAGCCGTCGGCGGCATGGGTTGCGGCCTGTTCGTGGCGTACCAGGATGTGCTTTACCTTGTCCTGCTTGTACAGGGCATCATAGATATGCAGGACCGCACCACCCGGGTAACCGAACAGATGTTCGACGCCCTCGTCTTGCAGAAAACGGACGACGATTTCGGCACCGGTCAGCTCCACCTCAGGAATCCCCCAGAAAAAAAGCCCGCAGAAACGGGCAGGTTACGAAAAGAATACGGTCAGAAGGTGGGAAGCTACTGAGATTCGCCGCCGAGGTCAAGAGCGGCGGGGTTTTGCGACACATTCCCCTTGTCGGCCACCGTGAAAAACCCATAATGTGGCCATGACGCCGGTACGGCGCCCTCCCAAAAGGATTAAATCGTCATGCGCAAAGGAAACTCCCCCTGGCTTCATCTAATGCTGAGCGCCGCACTCCTGGCCGTGGCGGCCAGCGGCCAGGCGGCCGGCCTCTATAAGTGGACCGACAGCGAAGGCAACGTCCATTACACCCAGTCCCCCCCCCCGCAGGGCGAGTTCAAGCAGCTGACCGTCCCCAAGACTCCGCCCGCGCCGCCCCCCCAGGCGGAGAGCGCCCCCGCCGCGCCGCCGCAGGACAAGGGCGCAGAACTGGAGGCCGAGCGCAAAAAGCTCGAGGCCAACATCGCCAAACACAATTGCGAGGCGGCACGCAAGAATCTGGAGATCTACACCATCACGCGCCGCGTCCTGAACGAGCAGGGTGAGGTGGAGGTTCTCGACGACGACGTGCGGGCGGCGAAGATCAAGGAAGCCAACGACATGATCCAGCAGTACTGCCAGTAATGCCCTACCTGCTGCTCAAGACCAATGTGACCCCTGCCGCCGGGGCCGGACAGAAGCTGCTGCAGCAGGCCTCGCGGCAGGTGGCGCAGGCCCTGGGCAAGCCCGAGGATTACGTGATGGTGGCGCTGGAACATTCCTGCCCCATGCTGTTCGCGGGCAGCGACGCCCCCCTCGCCTACCTGGAATTGAAGAGTATCGGCCTGCCGACGGCGCGCACGGCCGAGCTGTCGGCGCAGCTGGCAAACCTGCTGGAGCAGGAGCTCGGCGTCCCCGCCGCGCGGGTCTATATCGAATTTTCCGACGCCGCCGGCCCTCTCTGGGGCTGGAACGGCGCGACGTTTTAATCCCATCTCGATTATCATAGGCAGCCCGCGCCGTGCTCACGGCGCCTACCGCATTGTCATCCACGGAGAATTAGCTTCCCATGCGCGCTTCCCGCACCCTGATCGCCACCGTCAAGGAAACCCCGGCGGACGCCGAGGTCATCAGCCACCAGCTCATGCTGCGCGCCGGCCTGATCCGCAAGCTGGCCGCCGGCCTCTACACCTGGTTGCCGCTCGGCCTGCGCGTGCTGCGCAACGTCCAGGCCATCGTGCGCGAGGAGATGAACCGCGCCGGCGCCCAGGAGGTGCTGATGCCGGCGGTGCAGCCGGCGGAGCTGTGGCAGGAGTCGGGCCGCTGGGACCAGATGGGCGAGGAGATGCTGCGCCTGAAGGACCGCCACCAGCGCGACTTCTGCTTCGGCCCCACCCACGAAGAGATCATCACCGACCTGTGCCGCAACGAGCTGCGCTCCTACAAGCAGCTGCCGGCCAACTTCTACCAGATCCAGACCAAGTTCCGCGACGAGCGCCGGCCGCGCTTCGGCGTGATGCGGGCGCGCGAGTTCCTGATGAAGGATGCCTACTCCTTCCACATCGACGAGGCATCGCTGAAGGAAACCTACGCGGTAATGCATGCGGCCTACTGCCGCATCTTCGACCGTCTCGGCCTGCAGTACCGCCCGGTGCTGGCCGATACCGGCGCCATCGGCGGCACCGGTTCGCACGAATTCCATGTCCTGGCCGACTCCGGCGAGGATGCCATCGCCTTCTCCGACCAGAGCGACTACGCCGCCAACGTGGAAATGGCCGAGGCCCTGGCCCCGAGCGGCAACCGTCCGGCCCCCAGCGAGGAACTGCGCCTGGTCGATACCCCCCGGGCAAAGACCATCGCCGAGCTGGTGGAGCAGTTCCAGCAGCCCATCGAGCGCACGGTGAAGACCCTGGTGGTCTACGGCCGCGAAGGCGGCCTGGTGGCCCTGCTGGTGCGCGGCGACCACGAACTGAATGCCATCAAGGCGGCCAAGCTACCGCAGGTGGCGAGCCCGCTGGCCATGGCCAGCGAAGCCGACATCCGCGCCGCCGTCGGTGCCGGCCCCGGTTCCCTCGGCCCGGTGAAGCTGCCCATGACCATCATCGCCGACCGCGCTGTGGCGCAACTGGCCGACTTCTCCGCCGGCGCCAACGTCGACGGCAAACATTATTTCGGCATCAACTGGGAGCGTGACCTGCCGCTACCCGAGGTCGCCGACATCCGCAATGTGGTGGAGGGCGACCCCAGCCCGGACGGCAAGGGCATGTTGCAGATCAAGCGCGGCATCGAGGTGGGTCACATCTTCCAGCTGGGCAAGAAGTATTCCGAGGCGATGAAGGCGGCGGTGCTTGACGAGGGCGGCAAGGCGGTGACCCTGACCATGGGCTGCTACGGCATCGGCGTGTCACGCGTGGTGGCCGCCGCCATCGAGCAGAACCACGACGAGCGCGGCATCATCTGGCCCGACGCCATCGCCCCCTTCCATCTGGCCCTGGTGCCCATCGGCATGCACAAGTCGGAGCGCCTGGCGGCGGCGGCGGAAAAGCTGTACGCAGAATTGCAGGCCGCCGGCTACAGCGTGCTGTTCGATGACCGCAAGGAGCGCCCCGGCGTGATCTTCGCCGACCTCGACCTGCTCGGTATCCCGCACCGTCTGGTGCTGTCCGAGCGCGGTCTCGACGCCGGCAGCATCGAGTACAAGGGACGCCGCGATGCCGAGGCACAGGAGCTTGGGATGGCGCAGCTGGCCGAGTTCCTGCGCGGCAAGATCAGGCGCTGATGCCATCCTGGCGCGTCATCGGACTGGCCCTGCTGCTGGCAGCCGCGTCAGTCCATGGCGCGCCCCCGCAACTGGATGAAGACCTGCGCCTGCGTCTGGCGCTGGCCATGGCCGACGACGGCAGCGTGCAGGATCGCTTCGAGGCGGAAGTTTGGCTGACCGACATGTCGACCCGACTCGCCGGGCGGGTGCCGGATCAGCATGAGCGCCTCCACCTGCTGCGCCAGGCCTATCTGGAGGCACGCCGCGCCGATCTGCCGCCGGAGCTGGTGCTGGCGGTGATTCAGGTGGAGAGCAATTTTGACCGTTTCGCCATCTCGTCGGCCGGGGCCCAGGGGCTGATGCAGATCATGCCGTTCTGGCTCAAGGAAATCGGCCGCCCCGACGACAATCTGTTTCACACCCACACCAACCTGCGCATGGGCTGCACCATCCTGCGCTACTACCTGGACAAGGAGCGCGGCGACCTCACCCGTGCCCTGGCCCGCTACAACGGCAGCCTGGGCAGCGTCAAATACCCGCAACGCATCTACACCGCGCTACGCACGCGCTGGTACCAATGAAAGGTGTTGGAGAGGAGTCAAGCAACGGGATTGGCGCGGCATACCGCCAGCGGGCGGCCCACCATCGCCTCACGACGCCACCGCGAGGCGGTAACGCTAGAGTTATTCCCCGCGCTCCTTTGCGGTGAAGTCTTTCAAAGGGTATGAAAACCGGCCGGGGCCACGTCCGCCGCCGGGGCGCATTGCACATCGGTCACCTCCGCCGCGGGCGGTCCCTGCCACAGCCAGTCCTGCAGCTGCCGCAACGCCGCCGTCTCGCCACAGGCCAGCACTTCGACACAACCGTCGGGGAGATTGCGAGCGTAGCCGCTGAGCCCCAGCGCAACAGCCTGGCGCTGGGTGGAGGCGCGATACCATACCCCCTGAACCTTGCCGGCAACCAGGCAACGCAGACAGGACATCAGGGCAGCACGACGACGACGCTCTGCCCGGCGCGCAGGCGCTCGTTGCGGGGATACTCGAACAGTACGTCGGCCTCATACTTGGCGATGCCACCAGCGGCGATCACCGGCTCCATGCCGAGGCGTTGTACCGTGCCACGGAACGCCTTGCCGCCGGCCCTTACCTGCACCTCGGCAGCAGGGTGCAATGCGGCCAGTTCCTGTTCACCGACCTCGATGCGGGCCAGCATGCGGCCCGTCTCGGCCAGCACCAGCAGCGGCACACTCTGCAGGCGTGTCACCACGGTCTGCCCCACCTCGGCACTACGCGCCAGAATCACGCCGTCGAACGGTGCGCTGACCCGACTGTACTCCAGCTCCAGACGCGCCAGGGTGCGCTCCGCTTCAGCGGCCAGCAGATCCGCCTGCGCATTGCTGAGGGCAATCTTGGCCAACTGCAACTCGTGATCGGACAACAGGGTACGCTCGTACATTTCAGTGGTGCGCTCCAGTTCACGCTGGGCCTCGTCACGTGCCTCCTTGCCGGCCTGCACGCGCGCCTCGGCTCTCTTCACCAGCGCATTGAATCCGCGCGGATCGAGATTGAGCAGCAACTGGCCCTTCTTCACCTCGTCGCCGCTGCTCACCGCCACCTGGCTGATCAGGCCCGACACCGGCGTGCTCAACTCCACCCGCCGCACCCATTGCAGGCTGCCGGTCACCTCGGCCGCCTGCAACACGCTGCTGCCCAGCATGCACAGCAAAACCATCCCACGCATCGTCTTCATCGTCGCTTCAGCCTTATTGTTGTACCGCAACCGCCTCGGCCGGCAGCGCACCGCCGGTCAGCGCATCCATCCGTTCCCACGCCAATGCCGTGGCGAAGCGGATATTGGCTTCATCCAGTTGCGCCTCGGTCAGGCGCACCATGGCATCCCCCAGATCGGCATTGACCTCCATCTCGTACAGGGCGCGGCTGCGATCCAGATACAGATCGCGGTAATTGCGCTGGACGGCGGCCCGTTCAAGCTCGATACGCAGGTTGTTCAGTTCCGTCCACTGCGTCAGCACCGCCTCGCGCAGGGCATGTTCCGCACCGCGCAACTGGGCCTGCGCGCGGTACAGTTCCGCCTGCTGGCGCGCCACTGCCGAGTTGGTGGTGCCGCCATCATACAGTGGCACTTCCAGATAGAGGCTGGCGCGCATCTTGTCGTTGGAGCCCATGGAGCGGGAATATTCCGATGCCTCCAGCTCCCCGCTCAGACGCGGGCGGCGCCCGGCATAGGCCGCCTCCAGCCGCTGCTGAGCCGCCTCAGTGCGCTTGCGCAACGCCTGCAGGCGCGGATTGTCCAGCATGGACTTGGCCAGCAGCTGTTCATACTCCGGCAGGCTGCGCCGCACCTGCGGCAGCTCCGGCGGGGTCAGATTGGAGGGCAGCATGCCCGGACGATTAAGAGCAATGGCCAGCTGCGCGCGCGCTACGCGCATGCGATTCTCGCTGACCACGCGATTGCGCCGGGCCTTTTCGTATTCGTTCTCCATGGTCAGGATCTCGAGGTCGGAGACCTCACCCAGCTCATGGCGGTTGCGCAGCCGATCCAGGGTGACATAGGCGACCGCCATTGCCTCGTCGTCCCGGGCAAACTCCATATCGGCCTGCAGCACATCGAAATAACGCTGCATCACCGCTATTCTGCGCAGTCGGGCACTGTCGATATATGCCTGCTCGCTGCCCGCCAGCTCGGCCTGCGCCGCGGCCTGCTGCGCGCTGCTGCGGCCGAAGTCATACAGATTCTTGCGCGCCAGCAGACTCACCTTGTGATCATCGTTGGAGTCATCTGACGTATTGTCCGCCGGCTCGATCCAGCGCGCCCGCCCCTCGAACCACACATTGACGCCGTCACGCGCCTCGGCCTCGAGCACGCCGGCACGCGCCAGCTCCACCGCCGCCTGCACCTCCTGCATCGCCGGATCGGCCTCATCGGCCAGAACCAGCGCCTGCTCCAGCGTCAGCGGATCCGGCAAGGGGTCGGGGCCCTCCTGTGCAGCAGCGGGCACCGCCCATAGCAACGACAGGCACAGCGCCGCGCCATACATGGCGTCACGGTCAAAGATGGGCATGGGCACGGGGCTTCTTATTTTTTGAGCTGTTCGCGTTTGTAGACGGTGAATTTCTGGCTCTTGTACAGTCCATCGGCGACAAACCTGCCCATCAGCATGAATTCATCGATCCCCGAGGTCCGACCGGTGTGGCGGAATATCTCTTTGCCATCCAGATCATAAAAGGCAATCACCGGGGTGGCGCGCACCCGGGCGACCTTGGCGAAATCCTTCTGCGTGGTCGTTTGGCCGGAGAAGTCGGTAATCTCGATGTCACCCTCAATATCGACGATTAGATTGACGAACTGCTCGCGATAGTAGTCCTGCACCGCCGGCTGGTTCAGCACGTTCTGCTTCATGAAGTGGCAAAACGGGCACTCGTCCATTTCATAAAAGACCAGCACGCCCTTTTTGCCCTGCGCGCGCGCCTGCTCCAGCTCCTCGGAAAAATTACCGAAGGTTTCATTGAAAAAATGGGTCAGCGGATCACGGCCGGTAGCCGCCGTCGCGGCCGTCGCCGGCAACAACAACACCAGGCACAAAACCATCAGTAGACGCCGCATCGTAATCTCCTCTGTAGCCAATGCCGTGGCTATTTGCTGTTCTTGATAAACGTCTCAATGCCCGTCGCGGTCACGCCCCCCACCTGGCGTGCCACCAGTCGCCCATCGGGTGCCACCAGATAGGTGGTGGGTAGCCCCTGCACCGGGCCTACGGTACTCATGGAAGAGGAGCCGGGCAATACCGGATAGGAGACAAAATTCTCCTCCACGAACCGGCGCAGCTTGTCCATCGGCACCTGTTCCATGTTCACTCCCAGTACCACCGCGTCCTGATCCTTGTGCCGGTCATGGAAATCCACCAGTTCGGGAATTTCTTCCAGGCAGGGGGGGCACCACGTCGCCCAGTAATTGACCACCACCCATTTGCCACGGTAGTCCGACAGGCGGTGTGCCTTGCCGTTGAGATCCAGCAGGGTGAAATCCGGGTTCGCCACAGCGCCCCCGCAGAGCAACAGCAAGACCAGCAACAGGATCGGGCGTGACACGAGACAGGTTCCTCCATTCATTATGTTGCGCCACCCAGGGCACTTATTCCCCCACCCAGGCGGTGCCCTCAGCGTCATTGTAGACAGCCGGAAACGCGGGCCGTTCCCGCACCGGCTTATGGCAATTTTGCGTCACAAAAGCAAAGAGCCCCTTGCGGGGCTCTTTGGTTTTCCCTGACTGCGGGAAGAGTTACTTGGCGAGATAGGCCGAGTCGGAGGCTTCCACCGCACCCAGCGACCACGCACCGCGCGTCTTGGCGTGATTCACTGCGGCCTCGATATCGGCGCTGGAGGCGGCGCGATCGATGGCGAACACCTGACCCGGATAAATCAGGTCGGCATCCTTGATCTTGTCGCGGTTGGCCTTGTAAATCAGCGGCCACTGGTAGGGGTTGCCGTAAATTTCGCTCTTGCCGGAAATGCTCCACAGGCTGTCACCACGGACAACCTCGTAGCTGTCGGCACCGGCAGTGCCGGCGCCCATGCGGGCCATTTCGGCTTCGTGCTGGGCCAGGGCGGCTTCCGCCTGGCTGCGTGCGTTGTTGGCCAGGGAAACGGCCTTGGCGCAATCGCCAGCCTTCAGTGCTTCCTCGGCCTGCTTGATCAGGCCATCGGTATCACGCCAGGCAGCACCGGCAGCCTGGGCCTTCTCTGCCGCCAGCTTGGCTTCATTGATGGCGTTCTGTGCATCCACGCACACGTCCTGGGCAACAGGTTCAGCCGCAGCCTCTTCCTTCGGTGCGCTGGCGCAGCCAACCGCAACCGTCAGCACCAGGGCAGCAAGACCGGAATACTTAAGCATGTTCTTGATTTTCATATTCATGGCTCCATGCATTATCGAATTATGCTTCCCACGCAGGAAAGGCGGCAAACTTCCACACAAGCTAACACCCTGATAAAAAGGGTGTCAAGTCACGCTTATTAATATTATCAGTCACTTCTGGCGCAATATTGTGTTAGTGAGGTCACAGAATACCCATATCGCAATTCCGCCCCGTCGTGGCCCATCTCGGCAACTGCCGCTAGAATGCCGCCACAGCAATGAATACGGAGGCACGCCCCATGCCGATCATCATCTACCACAATCCCCGCTGCTCCAAGTCACGCCAGACCCTGCAGCTGCTCACCGAGCGCGGCGTGGAGGCAGAAGTGATCAACTATCTCGATACGCCGCCCAGCCATGCCGAGCTGGAGCGCATCCTGCAGCTGCTCGGGCTGCAGCCGCGCGAACTGATGCGGCACAAGGAAGCAGAGTATGCCGCCCTCGGCCTGGATGATCCGGCACTCAGCCGTGACGCGCTCATCGCCGCCATGGTGCAGCACCCGCGACTCATCGAACGTCCCATCGTGATCCGCGGCAAACAGGCCGTCATCGGCCGGCCGCCGGAAAAAGTGCTGGAGATCCTCTAGACCATGAACGAAATCCTGGTGCTGTACTACAGCCGTCACGGCGCCGTGGCAGACATGGCGCGCCATATAGCCCGCGGTATCGAAGAGGTCAGCGGCATGGGCGCGCGCCTGCGTACCGTACCGGCGGTATCGCCCGAATGCGCCGCGGTGGCCCCCGAGGTCCCTGCGGAGGGCGCACCCTATGCCGAGCTGCGCGATCTGGAGGAATGCGTCGGTCTCGCCCTGGGCAGCCCCACCCACTTCGGCAACATGGCGGCACCGCTGAAATACTTCATCGACCGCACCAGCCCGCTGTGGCTGTCCGGCACCCTCATCGGCAAACCGGCGGCCGTATTCGCCTCCACCGCCAGCCTGCACGGCGGTCAGGAAAGCACCCTGCTGTCGATGATGCTGCCCCTGCTGCACCACGGCATGGTGGTGCTGGGCATCCCCTACAGCGAAACCGAGCTGCTCCATACCCGCAGCGGCGGCACCCCCTACGGTCCCACCCATCATGCCGGCGCCGACGGCACCCTGCCGTTGAGTGAGGACGAAAGGCGCCTGTGCCAGGCCCTGGGACGGCGCCTCGCCCTCACCGCCAAGGCACAGCTGACCGGCGGCAACATACCGGCGCTGCGCCCATGAACCGGCTGCTGCTGGCACGCACCGCGACCCTCGCCGGTCATTTCGGCCTCATCGTCCTGCTGCTCGCCTGGCAACTGTGGCTTTCCCCCTCCACCTTGCCGTCCGGACTGGTCCTGCTGGTGCTGGTAGGCCCCCTGCTGCTGCCGCTGCGCGGCCTGCTCCAGGGGCGGCCCAAGAGCCACTTCTGGGCCAGCGTCCTGGCCCTGCTCTATATCCTGCACGGGGCCGGCGAGCTGTTCGCCACGGTACAGGACCGGCCGCTGGCGGTGATGGAGATCGTGCTGGCGCTGTGCCTCTATGTCGGCGCGCTGTCCTATGTGCGGCTGCGCGGCGGCGTGATCCCGCGCAGACAGCGCGGCGAGTGACGCCGGGGCTGGCTAACTGATGATTTCGCGTACGAAGGGAATGGTGAGGCGGCGCTGTGCGGCCAGGGACGCCTGGTCCAGCCGCTCCAGCAATTCAAACAGGGCGTGCATATCGCGCGGACAACGCCGCAACAGGTAGGCCCCCACCTCTGCACCCAGCTCCATGCCGCGCGCCCGGGCCCGCAATTGCAGGGCGGCCAGCTTGCCGGCATCGTCGAGTGACTGCAGCTGGAACACCGGTCCCCAGCTCAGTCGTGACCGCAGGTCTGCCAGCTGCACCCCGAGGGCGGCCGGACCGGCATCGGCGGCCGCCAGCAGGCGTCCACCGGCATCGCGCACCCGATTGTAGAAATGAAACAACCCTTCCTCCCAGACTGCCTGACCGGCCACGGCCTGCACATCATCCAAGCATACCAGCGACATCTGCTCCAGCCCGTCCAGCACCTCCGTCCCGGCATGCGCCAGCGCGGCCAGCGGCAGGTAGGCGGGACTGCCGCCACGCCCGCCTTCGGCATGGCAGGCAGCCTGCAACAGGTGACTGCGGCCACAGCCCGGCCCGCCCCACAGGTAGACGAAAGGCTCGTCGCCCTGCTGCAGCAGGTGCAGCGCCGCCGCGTTGTCGCCGACGAAGAAATTGGCGAAGGTGGCGCTGTCGCGCAGGCCGACGCGCAGGGTCAACTGCTGCTCCACATCACCCCCGATTGGCCGCCGAATAGAGCCGGCTGTCCAGATAGCGCTGATGGGCATGGCGCAGCAGGACCACCACCACCGCCGCTACCGGCAGGGCCAGCAGGACACCGAGGAAGCCGAACAGCTGGCCGCCCGCCATCACCGCAAAGATCACCGCCACCGGATGCAGCCCGATGCGCTCGCCCAGCAGCCAGGGGGTGAGCACCATGCTCTCCAGCAACTGCGCGACGCCGAACACCGCCAGCACATACAGCAACGGCATGAATTCCTGAAATTGCAGCAGCACCGCAATGCCGGCGGCCAGCGCGCCGATGACGAAACCGAGATACGGCACGAAGCTGACCAGCCCGGCCAGCAGGCCGATAAGCAGGGCCAGGTCCAGCCCCACCAGCCACAGGCCGACGACATAGAACACACTCAGCGCCAGCATCACCAGCAGCTGGCCGCGGAAAAAGGCGCCCAGCACCTCGTCCACCGCCTGCGTCAGCTTCACCACCTCGGGCTCCACACGCCGCGGCACCAATTCGTGCAGCCGCTGCAGCAGAGGCTGCCAGTCGCGCAGCAGATAGAAGGTGACCAGCGGCACCAGCAGCAGATTGGCCAGCCAGCCGAGCAGGGCGAGGCCGGAACGGGAGACCGAGGCCAGCAACTGCGCGGCCACACCACCGGCCGACTGCCAATGCTCTGCGGCATACCCCTTGAGCGCACCGAGATCCGGCGCCCCGGCCTGGCCGAGGTAACCCTGCAGCCAGGGCAGGGCCCGGTGTTGCAGCCAGTCCAGCAGGGCCGGCAGCTTGGCGACGAGCAGTGCCAGCTGCCGCTCCAGCAGCGGCACCAGCACCAGCAGCAGCCATGTCGTCAGCAGCAGCAGGACCAGAAATACCACCACCACGGCCAGGGTGCGCGACAGGCGCCAGGCGGCCAGACGGGCGACCAGGGGATTGCCGATATAGGCCAGGATCGCCGCCGCGGCAAAGGGGGCCAGCACCGGCGCCAGCGCATAGAACAGCAACCCGCCCAGGGCCGACACCGCCAGCAACAGCCATTTCTGCGATTCGCTCATCATTCCCTTCCCCCCGCCAGCGCGCGCCGGCTCCATTTCCAGACATACAGCATGCCGCTGGCCAGCGTGGTCGCCGCCACCGGGTACATCAACCAGCTCGGCGGCAGCGGCCACACCTCGCCCAGCCACAGTGTCCCCAGTACCGCCAGCACCAGCACGATCTGCAGCAGGGTATTGAGCCGGCTGACCGGCAAGGGCTCCATCTCGCAGCGGCCGAACAAGCGGTAATAGGCCAGCGCCCCGGCAACGATAATGCCATCGCGCGCCAGCACCACCGCCACCAGCCACCACGGCAGGGCCGCCAGCCAGCCCAGGGCCAGATAGGCGGACAACATCAGCAGCTTGTCCGCCAGAGGGTCCAGCACCGCCCCGAGCTGGCTGCGCCAGCCGTAGTGCCTGGCCAGAAAACCATCCACGCCGTCGGAGGCGCCGGCCAGCAGAAACAACGCCAGGGCGCCGCCGTAACGGCCCTGCAGCAGCAACCACAGAAACGGCGGGATCAGGAGAAGGCGCAGGCCGGTGATGAGGTTGGGCAGGAAACGCAGCATTGCCCCGCCGCCCGCCGCTACGGCAGCAGCCGATAGTACAACTCTGCCGGCAAGCCATCCGGGGATGCGGAAACGGGACCTGCCACGGCCAGCGTGGAACCGAGGCCGATGGTGCGCGTGACCGCTGCGGTCGAGCCCTCCAGGGCCAGGCGGCAAACCACCGTCTGCGCCCCCACCTCGGTGACCTGCACGGCCGTGACGCCGCTCAGCGCGCCGAGATAAGACAGCAGCCGGGCATAGTCGGCCAGGGTGGCGACATCCGCGACACGCAGGGTGACGGCGCTGCCGCCGGCCAGGTCAACGACCTGGGCAAAACGCATGGCCAGGGTATCGGCACTCGCCTCCACGCCCGCCGCCATCACCTCATCGGGGGTGGCTCCGCTGTTGTCCCAGTGCGTCACCTCCTCGCCTACGCGCAAGGTCCAGCGCGCATGCCAGAGACCCTGGCGATCCGGATGCAGGCGTCCGCTCAGCACCGCCTGCGGCTGATAGCGCGCGGAGGCGGCCATGAGCGGCTGCTGAAAACCGCCCCAGATATCGGCTGCGGTAATGCGCGTCTGGTCTTCCAGGTCGAGCAGCGGCAGGCGCAGCGGCAGACCGCGGCGGCGCGCGGCCGTCTCCAGTCCCTGCAGACCGGCACCCTCCGCGGCGGAGACCAGACGCCGCTCGGCGCCGCTCTCTACCGCCAGCCACACCAGCAGCAGGGGCCGCGCGCTGCCCCATACCGGCTGACCGCGCTCGCGCAGGGCCCGACCGATGGCATTGGCATCAAATGACATCCACAGCGCAATGCCCGCAGGCGCAGTAGCCGTCGCCGGCACGGCACGGTAGCGGTATTGCTGGACGTAACGGGAGGCGTTGTCGAGCAGATCGGCGAGGGCGGGGTCGTGGGCGGTGGCGCTGTAGCCGGTGGCACGGACCAGCACCTCGGCCAGGCCGGCCCGCATGGCCTGCTGCCGGGCCTCGCTCTGCTGGTCGACCACGGGAACCTCGGTCTCGTAGAGACCGGCCACCTCCGCCGCGACGGCGGGACCGGCCAGCCAGCACAACAGAATCAAGGTATAGAGAGGGAGTCGCTTCATGCCCGCGCACGCTATGTCACCGTCTGCCGCAAGTCAAGCCGCGGGCCGGGGCGGGGACGCGCCGGCGCCCCGGCGGTCACGGCACGGCGCCAGACCGGAATCCCCGCGCCCCGCCGCGCCAACAGCGGCGAGAAATCCGGGGCGAGTTCCGGTTACAATAGCGCCCTTTTCGCGCGGCGGGCCGTACCCCGCCGTGTACCACCAGCCTCTGCGGGGACTACACGTGAGCAACGACAAGCAGCACAGCGGCGCCGGCCTCAGCTACCGCGACGCCGGGGTCGACATCGACGCGGGCGACGCCCTGGTCGAACGCATCAAGCCCTACGCCAAACGCACCCAGCGCCGCGAGGTGATGGGCGGCCTGGGCGGCTTCGGCGCCCTGTTCCAGGTGCCGCTGGACCGCTACAAGGAACCGGTGCTGGTGTCCGGCACCGACGGCGTCGGCACCAAGCTCAAGCTGGCCATGCA
>Ga0172382_10007089_pt1 | contig 16047 bp, 19 predicted proteins | sample Leawel138RmetaG_FD_122245 | JGI IMG/M metagenome (GOLD analysis project Ga0172382, IMG submission 122245) | Leachate microbial communities from a municipal landfill in Southern Ontario, Canada - Leachate well 138R metaG | ecosystem: Engineered > Solid waste > Landfill > Unclassified | place...
GAAATCAAGATGGTAGTGGATATACAGTACAAACAGGAATATGTGATATTGTTGATTACTATATAAGACTGTACGGTAATCAAGCCAACCTAAGAGGAGAGGGAGCAAATATAAAAGCTGTTGCTTCTGGAAGAGTATACTACGGAGTATATACAACAAAGATGCCTTCAAATCCAACTAAGTATGCTTTTGTAAAACATAACGATGGAAGGACATCCTTCTACTTACATATCCAATAATAACTCTTTGCTAAAAATAAAACTTTCTGTTAAACTCATCTAAGTTAAACTATAAGTTAGATTAGTAATCAATATTTAATCAAAACTTTAAGTATATTTTAATTTTTCATACAGAGCCTAATGGCAAAAGCTAAATCTAAACCAGTAAAGACAGAGAAGAGTAAAGGTGTAACTCTTAGAATAAAGAAACCTACTATCCCTAAGGTTAAAATTACAAAACCTAAGTTAGAAAACTATAAGAAATTTATTAAACCAGCAATAGTAGTATTGGTAGTTATAGTATCTTTCTTTTTAATAGATCTTGCTGTTCAGTACTTAAACAATGGATACAGTGTAGCAGTTGTTAATGGAGTAAGGATAAGTAACAATGAGTACCATAAGAAATTAGAGAAACTTTATGGACAATCCACTGCTAAGCAGTTAATAGATGAGGAGATAATTAGACAGGAAGCAAAAAAGGCTGATGTTAAGGTTGAGGAAGAGGAAGTACAGGAGAGATTAGATGAAATTATTAGCAGTATTGGAGGACAGGAATCATATGAAGCTGCACTTGTTGCTAACAATTTAACAGAGCAAGAATTAAGAGATCAAATTGAATTAGACCTTATTCTTAAAAAGATTTTAGAACCTTCTATAGAGTATACAGATGATGATGTAAAAGCTTTCTTTGACCAGTACAGTGCAGTTATCTTCCCAAATGAAACAGCAGCATTAGAAGATGGAGAGAAATTAGATTATGAGCTATACAAAGATAAAACATTGGATGTTTACCTACAGCAAGAGGTAGAGAACAAGAAATATACATGGATAGATGGTCTTTACGGTGAGTATAGAATACAGGATAACTCAGTTGAGAAACCTAAGTACGGTGTATTTACAACAACAGTAAATATCATTAAGAACTTAACAGAGAAAGCTAATAGCAATGAGAGTGAGTAATTAGAAAGGTAATGAAAGAGGGGCTTAATAGCCCCCTTTCTTTTTTATAATATCCCGTTGTCTGCTGGCTCTACCAATCCGTAATCTCCAGTATATCTTCTATATATCATAGAGATTTTTCCTGTTTTCTTACTTCTAAATAGAAGCTGGTCATAACCTAATAGCTCCATTTTCTCTATAGCCTCACCCTCTTCTAAAGGGCTCATATCCTCTATCTTTTTTCTTACAGATATACTTGGTACATAATCTGAATAGTCATCTACTACCTCTACTGGTCTTCTGAGTTGTGCATTAGCCTCTAATACCTTCCACGGTGTAGCACCTTCCCAATATGATTTCTTATCTATATATCTCTTAAGCCTTCTTGCAAGTGTATCTGATGCTTCATCAATATTTGCATACATATCAGGACCAGACTCCTCTACTCTAACTGCACTGTTTGGTAAAAAGACATTTATATCTATTCTAAAATCATGCTCAACTCCCCTACTGTAAACAGTATCTTTAAGAAATACCTCTATAGAGGTAGCATCTTCCCAAAGATGTTTATGTTTCTCTATCTTCTCTACTACATATTTCTTTAAAGCATCAGTAGGATCCATACCTACAAATGTAATCTGTATATCTTCTATATTCATAACTAAGGGAAATTTATAATTTATATATCTCTCTATCTATATTGTACGATATTAAGCTCTTAAGTTAAAACTTTACATTGAGGAGATTAAATACATATAATAACCTATAACCTTATCTATTAAACAATCATGGAACAGAGAGATAATAAAGATGAGATAGGAATATTTACCTCAAATGAAGATATTCTAAGAGAGTATGGAGATATATTTGAAAAAGAGAGTGTAAATGATCTAGACTTCTATTTTGAGAAAGATTTTGGATTAGATAAATATGATCCTTTTAGATTTATAATTACACCGAGTGGATTAGTAGCTCTCTCAACATCATCAGCTATACCAAACAGTGTCAAAGATGTATGGGCTCTTTCAACAAAAACTCCAACTGTAGGCTTCTTCTTACAAGCACTTGATCATTTAGTAGAAATGAATATTGGAAATTACAATCTTAAAGATTTACAAGGCTCTACTTTCCAATCAATAGGTTATTACTACAGAATATATCAATACAATCATAAAAGAGATTCCGAAATTATAAAGAGTGTATTAGATGAAAGAAGAATGGGATTTCTAATGTATAAAGCAGGGAGGGATACTTTAGGAGAGTAAGAGTGTTGCAGAAATAGATGGTAGTATATATAATAATCAAGTCAATCCGCGATAGCTCAATGGTAGAGCGAACGACTGTTAATCGTTTGGTTCCAGGTTCGAGTCCTGGTCGCGGAGTACTTGCTATAATCTACCCTATGCTAAATATCCAAAAAACATTAAATAGGTACTCTCTTAATCCAGGAAACTGTATTGTAGTAGGTTCTGGTATTTTGAATGCATTAAAGCTGAAAATTAGTAAGGATATTGATATTACAGTTAAACAGGAAACATATAACAAGCTATTAAAACTCTCTGAATTTAAGGTAGAGAAAATGTACGGATTGGAAATTCTTAAATCAGGAAATTTAGAAATAGGCACTAGCTTAAACCTAGCCCCTTCAAATTACAGTTATGAATTTGATGAATTATTCCAAAACTCAATCATATTAGATAATGTAAGATATCTTACATTAGAGTTTCTATTAAAGATAAAGAAAGAATGGAATAGAGATAAAGATAGAAAAGATATTGAAATTATAGAAAAATATCTACAATCTCATTAAATATATCATTACAGTAGCACCACTATTACATTGGTTACGGCCTAATCTTTTCTAATAGCTGTTGTAGATATGGAAAGCCTCCTAAAGATTGTAATATCTTTGTAATAATAGTAACTAAAACAGCTAATACGATAGTACCCCCTATTACAGTACCAATACCATTTAAAATAGATATAAAGAAATTTCTCTTAAAGGAAATCCTTTTATCAATCTTCCTATTTAACTTCTTAATATTCCTATTAAGCTTCTGTACATCACTCTCTTCCATATTTAAATATTACATGCTCAGTATAAATTTGGAAAGATACTATGAAATATTTAACTCTTCAAAAACATAAACAGTACATAATAATATGTACACTCTTATATCTCTAACAAGGAAATTTAATTCTCAAAAATATGAGGGTAACTTTCAGTCATAACACGATACTTCTCACCTGTCTCATCAGAAATAAAAACTATTTCTCTAACTAATTCCTGATCGCACATACACCATACATTTCTACATCTTTCATCTGTATTTCCCGACATGTTTTCTTCAGTATTCATCCTGTCTCTTAATATGTCGTAAGCTAACATCTCCCTAAAAGAGGCCTCTAATCCACACCTATTTAAAATTGATGATATTTGATTAGGAGAAATTCTTCCGTTAAATTTGAAAATATGAGGAAGTGAGAGAACTGTAGTCACCACATTGTACTCCTGCTCAGGTAACTTTCCTCCTGAATCTAGGTACTTTTGATACTCTGTACTGGTTAATAGTTCTGTCCCTTGTTCTAATAACATAGTAGATGATACCATTCAATATTTTAAAATCAACACTTTGATAATCTAACATTTATATCTATATTAAATATATTACTATTCCCTCCCCCATAGTATTAACACTTACTTTATATTATAATAACAACACATAAACACTGTTATGAATAACAGTATCTATAAAAGCTCTTAGCTTTTTAGCTTATGTATCGCACATTAAAAATCTATATTTCAAAAGGAGGAAGAATGAATGTTGTTCACGGATTCTTTTCGTTAGTTTGTATCTATATGATGGCATCAATCTTGTTCATACTAATTTTCTTTGAGAACAAGAAGTTAGCACTTCGTTTCGGTCTTGTTACTCTCTTTATTACAGTAGTACAGTTCGTTTTACTCAATATGACTCCCTTATCTAATACGGTAAAGGACATCATAATGGTAATCACTATCTTACTACTAGCGATATTAGTAACAGGTCAGATTTTAACAATCTTAAAAGAAGAAAAAGTTATAGAAAGGAAAAGATAATGGAAGCAATAGATAGTAATGTATTAATAATGTCTTTTATATTAACAATGGTAGTTTTCTTCTTAAATACTATGCTTAAAAGTGGGAAGGTGATGTTTATGACATCAATGCTTATCTCAATAGGCATACTCATTCTTCAAATGTCCATATTTTCAAATTGGATAGAGCCAAGACAGTATTACCCCATTATTAACCAAATTTCTTACGCTCTGTACTATGTACTCATAGCAGGATTGCTAGTTAATAGGGCACTTAGAGCAGTATGAGAATAAGGATAGTATTAATATATATCTTTTGAAATATATTTTCAGTGCTAAAGGGTCAAGATATTAGATCTTGTAATACTTAATGTGTATACATTAAACTACAAAATCTTTTAAATTGACCCTTCTCTCTTCTACCTATATACTTTACTATATGACTAACAGTAGACTCCTACAGGAATCTCTACTACCTGAATATGTACCATCACAAGAGGTAGAAGATAAAGAGAGGAAAAGGAAAGAACCATCCAATGGTTCAAGATTAAACCTCTCACAAATAGAGACACTCTCTACACTGTATGCTCTGTACAAAGAATCTAAGAGTGAAAGAGAGTTCTTCCAAGAGATAAGTGAGTATAAAGAGGAGGAGAATATACTTGAAAATGCGAAATCCTCTATATATGGAACACAGATGCACTCTTTACAGTACTTTACCCTACTCTTTCATAGGACAGCATATTACAACAGAGTACCTAATATCGATGATTTTAGACATACCTTTTTACAGAAAAAGATCGAGTACAGTAACTCTCTCTTGAAGGTATTAAATATTTCGGATTGCTCTTTTAATGACAACATCTTAGATACTTCACAAAGCTATTGGAATGAGTGGAGAATGAATGGACAAGATTTTACACCCAGTAAGCATAAAAATTACACCGTATCTCCATCAGAGATTAGAAAGCTATGGGAAAGTGGAGTAATACCACTAGAAGATATATCCCTTTTTAAAAAGAACTTCCTTAAAACACCCCCTGAAAATCTTAATCCTGAAAAAACATATATATTAAATGAAACACCTCTAATCTTAAATATATATTTTCATGACTCTAATCTCTTAATACCAACAGTTATAGATGAAATTTGTATACCTAGAGATTTCCCTAATACCCCTATCAAGATTGTTGATTACAAAACAGGCAGTCAATTTAAACAACCAGGATTTAAAGAAAAGATACAAATATTTTTAATGCTTAACTCTGTAATTCTAAATCTAAAGGATAGGGTAAAAGATATTAAGTTTGCACCAGATCTATGGGAAATAGCTCATAAGAAACATGATCTTACTTTACCTCACTTCCAAGGTAAGAATTCAAACAAGAAATTCATAGAATCAATATTCTCTACTCAATTAACAAGTATATTGGAAACATATAACAGCTATGTACAATACTCATATGTAAATCCATTAACAGGAGAAAGAATAGATATAGATTTAGATACTCTTGGTATAAAGAGTAAGGGTGATATAGAGGAAATTATTCGATATCTTAATAACATTAGTACCTTCTACCTTGAATATAAAGATAAACTTAAGCATAGAATAGATAGTAGTAAATCCCCATATACACTACCTACATTCCCTATAAAGAATTTTACAAAAGAGAACGGTTTTAGTAAGGGAGTACAGTTACCATTCGGTATATAATTATCTTTCTTTCCATATTGACAATTAATGCTTTAGATATAGAATTAATAAGATATGAATAAGAAGAAAGAGAAAGTAAAAACCAACAAAACAATCAACTACATACTACTGTTACTTCTTTTCATTACTGGATTCTTTCTAGGTTTTCTTTTTAATTCCTTCTCTCAAACAGAAGATAGTAATACTTTCACACAGAGTAGATTAAAAGGCTATGTATATATCAATCCACTAATCGATTTTGAAAGTGTACAATCTGCTAAGGTAGGTGAGATTGTAAAACTGGAGAGTGAATTAAAGAGATATATAAGTCAGAAAACTACAGAGTATACAAAAAGCAATGTTACACATATATCTGTATATTATAAAGACTTAAACTCAGGAGCGTGGATAGGAGTAAATGAAGAGGAGAAATTTGCTCCTGCTAGTTTACTAAAGCTTCCAGTTATGATTGCTGTTTACAAGATATCTGAAAGTAATCCTAGTTTTCTTACTAATAAAATACAGTTTGAGAAAGAAGATATAGCGATGACTCAGAATATAGATCCTAAATTACATTTAGAAGAAGGGAAGGAGTATACGATAGATGAGCTAGTAGATAGAATTATAAGATATTCGGATAATGACTCTTTAACTGCAATACTTGATACAATCTCATATGAACAATTAGTAGAAATATACTCTGAATTAGGACTACCAAATCCATATGAGCGTGACTCAATAGATACATTATCTGTTAAGGAGTATGCCTCTTTCTTTAGAATCCTTTACAACGCTTCATACTTAAATAAAGATATGTCTGAAAAAGCACTAAAGCTTCTCTCTACTACAGAGTATGATGAAGGCTTAGCCTCTGGTATACCTAGTGATGTGAAGATTGCGAATAAATTTGGAGAAAGAGAGAATCTAGATGACCTTACTCTTGCAAGAAAGCAATTACATGATTGTGGAATTGTATATCATTCTAGCAAACCGTATATACTCTGTGTAATGACAAAGGGTGCCTCTTTTAACTCTTTACAAGCTGTATTAAAAGATATCTCAAAAATAGTGTATGAAAAAGTAGATACGAAGTAATCTCTTTGATTTGGTATAATACAAAGTTAAGAAATTTCAGTAACGATATGAAGAAAAATATTCTCTCTCTAATACTTACAATTACAGTACTACTACTCTTTGGAATATACCTATACAGTAATCCTCAGATATTAATCATATTAAAAGATATCTCCCCTCTCTTTCTAATCATCATTATGTTCCTTTTCCTTCTTCTCTTTCTTCTAGAGGGTATCTTTATTAAAGTAGCATTAAATATATTTGATAAGCATATCGATCTGAAAGAATCTTACTACCTATCTACAGTATCAAGAATAGGTAACTACCTACTCCCTATGAGAGCTGGTGCAATATTTAGAGCTACATATTTAAAGAATAAGTATCAGTTTGAATACTCTAAATTTCTCTCCACTTTATATGCATACTACATATTACTCTTTCTTTTAAATGCCATACTAGCTCTCTTTGTATTACTTTTTAAATATCTTTCACTCTCTATCTTCTACCCTATAATAACTCTCTTCTTCATTCTGCTTCTACTTGGCACACTCTTTGTAATACTTTTTAGAAAAACTATACCTACAAGAGAGGGTAAGGGATTAAAGTATATTAATAAAGGGATAGGGATATTTAATAAGTTTCTAACTTCATGGGATATGATTGTAAAAAGAAAGAAGCTTTTCTTCTCTCTACTTCTTTTAACCATGGGAAATATCTTAATTAATGGAGTAATCTTCTATGTAGAGTTTCTTTCATTAAAGATAAATATCAATATATTAGATATAGTACTGTATACATGCCTATCAGGTGTATCTCTTCTAGTAAGTATTACACCCGGCTCTCTTGGTCTAAGAGAGGCAATCTTTCTCTTTACTTCAGAGTCCATAGGACTAAGTCAAGATCAGATTATGCAGTTAGCTTTCTTAGATAGAGGGGTTCTCTTTCTACTACTTTTGATACTGTTAATAGTTATTACTGTTTTTGTTAAAAAATTTAAATTAAAAGACATATTCTTTGTTAAAGAGAAAACTGAGTAAACAAAATATTATACTTGTAGTACTACTTCTAATCTTTATCCTTTTTACAGGATATTTAGCATTTAATGTAAAGATGGGTATCTCATCTGACTCATGGTATCACTTAAGAGTATCTCAAGAGTACTCTACAACTCTTGGAATACCCCCTAATACAGAAGACACATATCAATGGAGAGATATTACAAATATCCCATACCTATACTTTTGGATTAACGGTAGGATACTGAATATAAATGAATCTACATTTGGATTTAATCAAGTTTTACTTCTAAGAATTGTTAATATCATCTACTCTTTTATTACAGTAATAGGAGTGTATCTACTCTCTAAAGAATTCTTTAAAAATAGGTGGGTACAATTAATACCTGTTGTACTGCTTACTAACACATTGATGTTTCTTATGCTCTCTAGCTCTATTAATTACGATAACTTAGGGAATATGTTTGCTACATTAGCTATTCTATTTTTTGTTAAAACGGTAAAGAACAAAGGTATACTGAAATACCCTCTATTAGTAATCTTAATGCTTTGTTTAGGAACACTTACTAAGTTCACTATTATGCCCTTAGCTTTCATTATGGTAATTCTATTACTGTATGAACTATTTAAATATCGTAAAGAGTGGTTTAAGAATTTAAAAGGTAAAACCCTACTGCTCCTTATACCTATACTACTCTTTGGAGGATTGAATGTACTTTTATACGGTAACAACCTAATTAAGTATCAAGAACTAACACCTAGCTGTGAGAAGATTCTCACACATGAACAGTGCTTATCTAATGGAGTATATTACAGAGATATTGTTACAATACCAGAAGTAGAGGTTAATGTTATAGATATGGTACTCAGTGGAGAGCGACTAGACCCTATTAGATATGCAGGGGTATGGATATGGGAGATGACAAAGAGAGTAGTAAGCATTATGGGAGATAGCAGTTTATTTCATAGTGATACTGTAGTATCAATCTTTGTTGTACTGTTTTCTATAACAGTACTCTTTGGAGTAATAAATTGGAAGAAGTTAAGTAAAGAGGCCAAATATTTAGGAATAATTACACTCTTCTATTTACTTGTACTAATGCTTGTACAAAACTACGATATGTATTTAAAGAGAAGCTATCCTGCTCTTGCTCTACAAGGCAGATATATGTTCCCTGTAATATCCTCTCTCTATGTATTAATAACTATGTTTTGGATGAGTATTAAAAATAGGTACATTAAGATATTGCTAATAGCACTCTCCCTTGCACTACTAATCTCTCTCTCTATACCCTTCTTTTTACTAAAGGTAGATCCTAATTGGTTTGGTACTATCACTTACTAACGGTATCCTCCCTTTAACATATCAATTGTATCCTTTAGATCTTTAATATATAGAATACCCTCTAAACCCATATATCCCTCTCCCCACTTAGCATCTTTCCATACAGATCTCTCAAGAGCGTGTAAGTTATTTCTATTGTAACTAATAATACCTGATATAAATTTCTTCTGACTAAATACTCCTGTAGAAAGATATTGCTCAGCGTAGGAGATCTCTCTTCCCTTACCAATGCTGTACGGTCTCCAAGGAATAAATATTGTAGGATAAGTTCCTGCTTTATTCTTCTTCTGCAATCCTTTATCAGAGATATTAATAGAAACATCTAGAAATCTTGCCTCTATCCCATTATCAATCTTAAAATCAACACCCCATATATCTTCTTCACCAGTAGTAGGAGTACAATTTAAATCCATTCTACGACAAGATTCCATAAAGAATACCTCTGCTATAATGCCATTAGGAAGACAGTTAATATCAGAAAGGTTATCTAAAAAGGGCATATCCAAAAACTCTTGCTTATCTGCTATATAATAATCTCTATACCATTTTTCACCAGAAGCGTATTCTAAGCGATAATCGATAAGAGAACACACTTGATTTCTAATTTCATTCCATCTTCTTTGTACACTGTTTTCTTTAACATCGTACTCTACAAATTCTAAGTTTCTAGTTTCTGTTCTTAGCAAGATCTCTTTTTAAAACGTTATTCCATATTCTAAATAAATATACCCTCTTTTACAACCTCAACCTATAATGATAATATTTAAATATATAAATTTAGACATATATTAATATGGCTAAGAGGGGCAATATATTTAAATGTGAAGTGTGTGAACATGTTATTCAAGTTCATCATGAGGGAGTTGGTACACTTGTTTGTTGTAACAAACCTATGATTTTACTAGAAGAAAAGAGTGAAGATGAAGGATTAGAGAAACATGTACCTATAATTGAGCTAAGAGATGATACTGTAATGGTGAGTGTAGGAGATGTACTTCACCCTATGGAAGAGGCTCACTATATAGAATTCATTGAACTAATAGTTGATGATGAAAGATATATTCAGTATCTAAAACCTCATCAAGATCCTATAGTGGCATTTAAATTACCATCTCTTGAGTATCAAAGAATAGAGGCTAGAGCATATTGCAATATACATGGACTGTGGAAATCAGAGTAGATATTTAACCTAAGAATATCTGATATCCAAAATAGCCTATTCCTGCAAGTAGCAGTACTATTATTACTACCAATACAATTATTACAACACTACTATCCTTCTCTTCTACAGTACTCTCTCCTAATGTACTTACTACTTCCTCATTAGCTTGCACTGTAGGCTCCTGTGGGGCATCCTGAGCAGTAGAAAATGGTTGTGAGAGGTTTGTAGACATATCGGGTGTACTCTGTGCTACCTCAGCTTCAGAGGAAGGAAACGCAGGTTGTGAAGCTTCACTATCAAGAGTATGCATACTATCCTTTTGCATTGTTGTAGTACCAATATCTGTTGTCTCATCTACAGGAATAGGCGTAATAGGGTCATTCTCTATAACAGGGGGTTGCTGATCTTGCATAGGTGAAGGAGTAGATTGCACAGTATCTTGCACAGGCTCAGCCAAAGGATCTGCCATAGGAGGAGTTTCAACTATTGGTGTAGTCTCAAATTCTACAGGAGCGTTATCCATAACTGTAGGAGTGTCCATTGTTGGTGCACTTTCTGGTTGTACTGCTGCACTATCCATAACTGAAGGAGTGTCCATTACTGGTGCAGTAGTAGATTCAACAGTAGGCGCTGCTACATCTTCTTGTAAAGAAACTTCAGCTGTTGGCTCTGGAGTAGATGTTTCCATTGATTGAACTAACTCTTCCATAGCTAATCCCTGTTCATTTGGTCCTGTACTACCAATAGATGGATTCTGTTGTATAGCGGGCTGTTCCTCTACAACAGGTGTTTGTGGTGTACTTAGATTAGGATCATCTACAACAGTATTAGATTGAGGCTGTATAGAGTTGTAATCATTAGTAGGAGGAGTACCACTGTTATCGTTTAAAGGGTTAGGAGTATTTAAAACTCCACTATTGTTTAAATTATCCACAATGTCAATATAAAAATTTATACACTATTCAATATATCAGAAACTCCTTGCACTCTTCAACAACTCTAAAAGTAATTTACCCTCAGTTTCATTTGCAACCCTAGGAATCAAGTCCCTATCATATATAGTAGGTGTTAATTCTGTTTGAATTACTTTACCCTCTAGTAAATAGAGAGAGAGAACAGTACCCTGCCTTGTTCCAATCCATTTATACTGATCAAAATACAGATTACCTAAACCGTAATAAATTACCCCCTCTTTATAAAGCTCATATGTCTGTGGCTGATGTGCCTGTGTACCAACTACGACATCTGCACCAAAATCTATTGCACTTCTAAACACACCCTTCTGATCTGGAGTGGATAGAGGTTTGTAACATATTGGATATATTACATCAGAGGGAGGATAGCTATAGCACTCTTGAAATTGAAATGTCACTATCACAACATCTGCATTCTCTTTTGCTTCCTTAATATCACTCTCTACCTTACTTTGAGAGTAATGATTCGCACCTGCCCTATTCTCACCTGCAATAGCCATTGTATTTAGCATACTGTCATAGTAGTTATATCCTAGGAATGCAACTTTACTTCCCTTTACCTCCTTGTACAGTATCTTTTCTGAATCCTTCGTATTTAGACCACCTCCAAAGTAATCCCAACCCAACGCCTTATACATCTCTATACTCTTACTGTTATTCTCAGCTCCAAAATCATTGTTATGATTCCCTGTTAATTCAACAATATCAATACCGCTAGCCTTTAATGTTTCAATATACTCTGGTCTTGAACAAAACCTCATACCGCTATACACAGCACAGCCCTCTACAAAAGAAGCTTCATTAGAGGTATGGGTTAAATCTGCATCAGCAAGAAACTTACCTAAATCTCTAGCAGGGTATGCATAGTTACCAGAGCTATCCATTTTAATGGCAAGACCCCTAGACATAGCGGTAACTCCTGTCATATTAATCTTCAGTAAAGAATCTCTATTTAAAGTATCAGAAGATATTCCTTCTACATTCTTTTTAAGAATAGAGAGTACAAAATCAGATCTCTGATCTCCCTCTAGAGAGTATGAAAGTAAAAGTGAATCATTACCCTCTTTTAAAACATTCTCTTTGTCTAGAGAAAGTATCTTTAGCTCTTTAGATATTTTAGATGGATATATCAACCCTATACTCTTCTCACTCTCTTTAAGCTCTAATGGTAGTGACTCAACTAATCTTACATCTACATCCCAAAGTCTTTCTATATACTCCTTAGCAAACTCATACTCCTCTCTCTCCATTAATACTTCTTTCAACTCTTTACTATTAACAGTATCCCTAATCCAATATATGTGACCTACAGGTAGTAACTCTTTAGAAGCAACTACACTCTCTTTAGAATTTGAAATAGCTAGTACAAAGTCTGCACTCTTTTCATCTACAAACTCAAACCTCTTAACATTATTAAAAACAATATCATCTACACCCTCCTCTATTCTTTTTTTACTGATATCGGATATAGAGGGATCTATGTATATATTAAAGGTCTCATATACTACCTTCGGTTTATAATCAAAGAGTAAACTCCTAATTAGATATATTGGAGATGTACTAAAGAGTAGGAAATAGAGAAAAAAACCTAAAAATGGTATAATGATAAGTATAGGAAGAAATATTTTAATATATCTTCTATCCTTTTTAATCCCCATTACTTTGTATTGCATATTCACAGATACATAGTATCACAAAAAATGCTTTCTACAAAAAGAAAACTATGGGATATGTTGTTTGTATTAATTTAAAACATAAACATGAATAAAAATATTGGTAAGAAAAATATATTAGCAGTAATAGCAGGAATACTCTTTACTGGATTAATATTAAATACGATTAATGAAATCTCACCAACAGAGGTTATGAGTAATAATCAAGCATATCTTTTTAATATTAAGCAGGAAGATATTAAAAACTTAGACTCAAATGAGATTAAAGAAAGAATACTTGAAGAGGCTGTATATACAAGAGTAGAAAGTAGTGAGAGTATAATGAAGGTGGAGAATGTGAGAGCATATCTTACAGCAAGAAACTCTCCACTTGCTATACATGCACAAGAGATAGTAAAAGCAGCAGATGAGCACGGAATTGATTACAGATTACTACCTGCAATCTCCATAATTGAATCTAGTGGAGGTATTCATACCTTTAGAACTCACAATGCATGGGGTTGGGGTAAGAAAAACTTTAGTAGTTGGGAAGAGGGTATATGGGCAGTATCTAAAGGATTAGGTAACTACTACTCTAGAGGTCTTAACACCCCTCAAAAGATCAGTGTATATTACTGTCCTCCATCTGCAGGTGAGTGGGCAAGAAAAGTTTCTTTTGTAATGCGTGAGATAGGGGAGTAATGGATATATAATATTCTAATGGAAGAAACTAAGTTAGGAAAATACAGTATCAAATATATAAACAGTATTGAATATCACTCTATCAAGAGAGAGATCTGGACTCAAAATTCATACTACTTTGAAAGTAAGAAAGAGAACCCCTTAATTATAGATATAGGTTCTCATATCGGTATATCAGTTTTGTATTTTAAATCTCTATTCCCAAATAGTAAGATATTGGCCTTTGAACCAAACCCAATTACTTTTAAACTCCTAGAGGAGAGTATAGAGAGTAATGGAATCCAGGATGTAGAAGTTATTAATAAAGCAGTGTGGAAAGAGAACAGCATTAAGAAATTCTATATAGATGGTAAAGAGAATAGTTGGCACTCTAACTCTAGCTTTCTAGAGAGTAGCTGGACAGGTAAAGAGATTACAAAGGAGATATCTGTACAAACTACTAGATTAGATGAATATATAACTGAAGATATTGATATGCTAAAGATAGATACAGAGGGTAGTGAGCTATCAATACTTAATGCACATAAAAGGTTTCTAAGCAAGATAGAGAATATAGTAGTAGAGTATCATCCAACTAAGAATTACAAGGTAAATGATTTACTCAACATATTAAAGCCGTACTTCGAATTAGAAATTCTACATAATGGTAAACCAGAAAAGCATATATCAAGTGGAAAGCTATTAACGATAAAAGGAAAGAAATGTGTGTAGTGTAGACTTCCATCCTTTTCTAAATATACTGTAAAGAGATTTTCCAAGCTTTGATGAATCATGCCTTACTAAACTTCTTACTAAGGTATCTCCCTTCTCCCTCTTTATTGCAGAGTTAGCAACTAAGTCTGTCCTAATTATTACCCTACTAGAATCAGTATCATCTAAATCATCTTTAAAAAGATTCTCTCCATCCTCTAAATATCTTTTATATGCATACTCAGGGATCTTCCCATTGTTAAGTAGGATATAATCTACCTTTCTACCGATATATCTCTCCATAATCTTAACCATATCCATATGTGTAAGATCTCTTGTTTGCCCTATCTTAGACATAAGGTTTGGTATTAAGATAATCTTTGCTTTACTCTCTTGTAACGCCTCCGGTATTCCATCTACAACAATGTTAGCTAAGGTTGTCGTGTATAAGTCACCTGGACCAATAATTATATATTCTGAATTAAGTATTGTATCTACCGCCCCTTTGTACGCTTTAGCTTTACTATCTAAATAAAATTTCTTTATCTTTAAATCTTCCCCAGGCTCATCTATTAAATGCTCCCCTACTACCTTTGTGCCATTACTGTACTCTGCAACCAATCTAACCTTATCTAGTGTAACAGGCACAATATTACCAGTCACATTAAAAAGATATTTAAACATCTCAATAGCCTCTACCTCTGAGCCTGTAATATCAGTCATTGCAATCATAAGGAGATTTCCTAAGGTATGACCTTTTAGACCATCACCTTGTGAGAAACGATATATAAATAGATTCCTTAAGATATCTCCCTCCTTCTCATGTGAGAGAGCTATTATAGATTTTCTTAAATCACTAAGAGGTAAAAGTCCAAACTCATCTCTCACAACAGCATTACTACCACCATCATCCATCATTCCAACTATAACTGAGATATCTAAATCTCTATGATTTTTTAATCCCTCTAATACGGTTGTAGTTCCAGTTCCCCCTCCTATTACGGTTATTTTCATAGATGAATTTTATCTTAAAAGATGATATAATTAAATGTTTACTTAACAATTATACATCATTATGAACTTCAAGATTGGATCAAAAGTTTTCTACCCTTCACACGGTGCTGGATGGGTTAAGCAGGAGAAAGAGATAGAGTTTAATGGAGAGAAGAAGCAGTATTTTGAGTTTGAGTTTATCAACAGTGCTATTACAATCTCTACCCCTATCGAGAATATCGATAACTTAAGTGTTAGAGCTGTAAATAGTGCTAAGGATATTAAAGAGAAGATAGCTGTATTAAAAAAGAAACCTATTAAAGATCCAAAGACTACAGATTTTAATAAACTTATGGATCTATTTAAAAACCTTGAGAAAGGTGCGAATATCGAATCTGCTATAGAGACTATACAGTACTGTAACCATGTTAAAAGAGGGAGAGAGAAAGATGGTAGATTAATACCAGTTACAATAGAAAATGAGCTTAACAGAGCTATTGACGATATTGTA
>Ga0172382_10007094_pt1 | contig 16039 bp, 11 predicted proteins | sample Leawel138RmetaG_FD_122245 | JGI IMG/M metagenome (GOLD analysis project Ga0172382, IMG submission 122245) | Leachate microbial communities from a municipal landfill in Southern Ontario, Canada - Leachate well 138R metaG | ecosystem: Engineered > Solid waste > Landfill > Unclassified | place...
TCACCATGACCATCAGCGTTTGGTGGTCTGGTTTCTAGACGAACCACATGCGTGTGCTTAAGCTGTAATTCCGCTGTGTCCTCAATAGTGACAATACGCTCGCGCTCATTAATCAGCCGACTGAGCATATTTAGCATGGTTGTTTTACCAGTACCGGTACCACCGCTGATCACCACATTGCAACGTTTCTTGACCATCAAAGTAAAGAATTCAAGAATATTATGGTCAATAGAGCCTGAAGCAATAAGGTCATTACTGCTCATCATATCTTGACTAAACTTACGTACAGACAGACACGGACCATCTAGAGCAATGGGAGGAATAACAGCATTGACACGGCTGCCATCCGGTAGACGTGCATCAACCATGGGTGATGATTGATCGAGTCTCCGACCTAAGGGCGCCAAAATACGCTGAATCACCCGTAATAGGTGATTATCATCCATAAAGCGTAGCTCGCTTTGATAGAGAACGCCGTGACGCTCAATAAAAATACGATGTGGACCATTAACTAATATTTCAGTGATTGTTGGGTCGCGTAACAGAACTTCCAATGGACCAAAGCCGGTCAATTCGTCGACCAACTCTTCGGTCAAGCGGTCCACTTCATAACGCGATATCGGCATTTGCCGCTGGCGGGTATAATCATGAACTTTATCGCCCACAAAATGAACTAATTGAGCACGAGGCCCTTCTAGAAGGTTATCTCCATCATCTTCTAGAGCATCAATAATATGCCTATGCAGCACAGATTTAAGATCTGTGTCTACGCCGCCAACTTTTATGGTCATTGACTGACGCTTCACTTCGTTAACTCCAAGAGTCGTGAGAGTAAGCCTGTGGGAGCAGACGTTTTATTACTTAATCCGACCTCCAACAAACTCACTAACTCTTTGCTTAAGGGGTCACGTGGCGCCAGTACAAATATTGACTTACCTTGATTGATCGACTTTAAGCGCAGCTCGGGATTGTGCGATAAAGTCCCACGCAAACTCATCCCAAAGGTTTTGCTGAGTGTTCGCGCATCGGGGGCCACTTGAGCAACATAACGGTCAACAATTAAACGCGCTTGATCAAGCTTCATGCCGCTATCACGCCAACGGGCTAATAAATCAAGGTTGCGACGGCAAGTCGAGATACTGGTATTCGAGTACCAGTTGATATCGTCGGCATAGCCAACCAAGGTACGCAAAGCCTCGCAATCAGTCTGTCCGCAAATATTCACAATAACTTTGTCAAAGTTCTGGCGCAAAGCTGACATCAGTAGAAAAAGTTCAGAAGAGTTATAGTGATCTAAGCTTGCTCCGAGACCGCCAATAGGCAGAACAGTCAATCCAGTTTCTTCATGTTTAATAAAAGCATTATCAATTAGACTGCGATCAATTCGGCGCAAGTTACGCATAGCATCATCAAAGGTAAAACCGGGTTCCAAACCTAAAATATCAAGGCTTTCGCCATTAGGGATGCCAAGATCCACTAAAAGAACTCGATCACCTTGCTTTTGCATTAACAAAGCTAAATGCACCGCGACAAATGCGGCATCGGCATCAGGTTGATTACCAACCATGACACTGAGCTCGCCTCGCTCGCGGCGAGAAGGCAGTTGCGGTAAGCGATCAGTTATACGCCGGACCAGACCCAGAACTTCACTGCTGCGCTGCCCATAGGTAATAAAATCTCTTGCCCCGGCCCGCATTGCGGAAATAACAAGCTCATTATCAAAACCATCACCCACCACCACCACAGCAGTTAATGGCCGTGCTTCCAACAAGCTTTCAATCAATGCACACTGACCAATCAAATTAGTGCGATCAATATTTACAAATATCAGTGTTGCACCTGTTGCCTCAATTAATCCAATTAAAGAGTCTAGGTTTTGTGGCGTACGTAACACCTGGCCCATTGTCGAAAGGCTGCTTTGTAACCAGTTGATATCTTCATCATCTGCTACACAGGCGAGAAAAGTCTGTTCCATCATTTTTTAAGCCTCACCATGACAATCCATTACGACGGTCAAAACTACCATCTTCTAACAACAACATTTCAAATGCTGAAGGATCATATTCACGTAGTGCCTCACCGGGTAATTCAGGCAAATTTACATCTGCAGCGAAAGGGTTTACCAAGTGCGGAGTCACAATCATTAACAGCTCACGTTCTTCAGTACGATTTTCTGTATTACGGAAAAAAGCGCCAAGAATTGGGATATCACCTAGACCTGGAAGTTTATTTACCACAGCACTGTTACGCGTGCTCATGAGACCACTGATGACAAAGCTTTCACCGTCCGCCAAGGAAACAGTGGTATCAGTGCGACGTACAGTAAATGACGGCACAGTAATACCATTAATGACAATACCATTACTCGGATTGGTGTCTATCTCGCTCACTTCAGGAGCGACTTTTAGGTAAATACGATTTTTGTCGATTATCGTCGGTGTTAGATTGAGCTTTACACCATAAGGTTTGTATTCAATAGAAATAGAATCACTGCTACCTGAAGGAACAGGTACTGGAAACTCACCACCGGCTAAAAAGCTAGCGGTTTGACCACTCATAGCAACTAAGCTCGGACGCGATAAAGTATAAGCAAAACCGCTTGTCTCAAGGGCATTCAATGCGCCTAGATATTTTTTACTGCCACCACCCCAAGCGATATTAAAACCATCACCTAGTACATTTGAGCCAAGTATCGAACCCGTCGCAGCATCAACGATAGCGCTGCCAGGACTGGTGATGACTTTACTATTAGATCCTTTACCATACAGTGATATACCAATCTCTTTCAGTTTGGTGCGGTTGACCTCAACAAAACGAATATCCGTCTGTACCTGATTTGGCAGAGGCGCTTGAGCATCATCAACACCAATAGGCTTAGTCAATGCTGTTAATGCTTCACCTTCAATAAACAACATGCTTTGCCGTGGCGTTTTTGCACACTGCGTCCACACACTAAGATTGGTAACACCGCTCGCTAACCCTAAAACAAGAAAGCTATTACGGCTGGTTACTTTAACATCTGCTATTTCAGGGTTACCCACTGCAAGCCTGCGAATAGGCACTGGCAAATGAAACTCTTGATGCACGCCTTGACGTAACTCTAATACAGCTGGAGCGGGCTCTAATGTAGAGCAAAGCGATGCTGCAAAAAGCGCTGGGGAGACCAGCACGCTCAGCGTTGCAAACAAAACGCCGTAGCCTAAATTGTGGATGATCTTACACTTCATGGTCTGCTACCTTGCAATTCAGGGGGTTTGGCGGGACATTGAACGGCCACTATAAACAGGTATACCTGTTGCTTGACGCGACGGCGAGGCTGCCAATCCTGACTGAGGACGCTTTCCCTGCCGAACTGCTATTTTTTCAAATTGAAATAATTGGCGCTTCAGCTCTTCAACTTCAACACTTGGCGCTTCACCACTTTGATAGGCTGCCAGTAATTTCTCATCAACACTACGAACGGCTAGACGTAAGGTACCCACCTGCGTAGCGAGCATAAAACGAGTTAACAAACTTTCAGGGATAGCCAGCACTGCTGTACGCGGGAGATCAACCCGTTTTGAGCGTGCTGTTTTATTACTCTCGTCGTCAGTCTCAGGCAAAGTGAGTGGCTCACCTTGCGTTGATGCCCCTAAAGTACTACCAACACTTAATACCCGCAGTGCCGGTATCACAACCTGCGCAGTACGATCACTATTGAGATTGTCATCACGCAAGAATAATAATGCATCAACGTAGTCACCGGGCTGCAAATGCCCGCCAGCCGAGGTCACTTCATCAATATTAATAGCTAAAGCGCGCTCTGTCGGCCTGATCATCCGTCCTAACGGACCACCCACGGCAAAACTTGCCTCATTGAGCACAGTTCCAGCACTAAGGTCGCGCCATACCACCGAACCTTCTAATTCCTTAGCATTAGTAAAACTACCAGGAGGCGCAATTCTAAGCATCTCTTCTGCAAGATCTTCTGCTTCAATTTTAGCCATCGCTTTCACATCGCGTACCAGCACTACCACAGGTACACGTTGCACCTCATCAGCCTTGCTACTCAAAAGATCATTGAGTGCTTTATTTTCTGCAATACTGGCAAGCAGCTCAGCCTGGGTGTTAGACGCCGTTTGATCAGTCGCAACTACGTGCTCAGCAGCAGGCTTACTCATCATTACGCCCCAGTACCCAGCAGCGATTGCCGCAAAAAATAAAACGACCGCCAAGATCATGGTTAAACGACTACTCATGTGCCGCTCTCCTTAGCCCTAGATTTAAGTTAAAAAAATATTTTACACTCATTATAAAAATCAGGCACATCAGCCAAAATAAGCCTTGAATACTAGCACGCAAAAACCACTCAAGAAACACCTATAACTACTTAGCCTGACTATACAGTTATTACTAACACTTAATGTATATAGACAAGAATAAAGATTATCTTTATTATAAAAACATAACATGATCATTAAGAGAGGGACCCTACGATGTTAAGTAAATTAATTTTATTACAACTAAAAATCAGCTCATTTTTCAAGCGCGAAGATGGTGCTACAGCGATTGAATATGCGATTATTGCGGGATTGATTTCTGTGGTTATTATTACTGCAGCAACAAACCTTGGAACAGAAATCAAGGCAATATTTGAAGAAATATTAGCTGGCCTTACAGATCGGTGATAATAACAGAACAAACAGAACAAAAAGGATTTTTTAAATTCTGTTTGTTCTGAAGTATAACTATAACCTAATAAAATATTATCACTTAGATAACAATATTATTTATATGATAATTTTATTAAAAAAATCTTAGTACAAATAAAATCAATTAAATCACATCATATCTGGCTCTTTGGTAACGGCAAGCAGTCGATACTTAGCCAATCTTTTAAATATTTTAAATAGTTGTCACGCTCAAGCTTAATTAGAAAAAAACAATCCAAACAAAAAAGGACCTTAATAAGGTCCTTTTTTTATTACATATAATTTTGATAAAACCTACTAACCAAATAATGTAAAAACACAAAAATAAGACAGCGAGCTTTATCCAAATAACAATCAGTCCAGACGCGATCAGTTAAAGACTGTAACTCATTATCACGCCATAACGCATGCTTCGATCTTTGCTATCAATCGCAGCTTCACCAAGCGGACGTGCGACCTCAAGACCCAAGTTATAGAATTTCTGGTCAGCCAAACGCACACCCATCGCCGCAGAAGACAAGTTTGAGGAAGCACCGCTGAGGTTATACCAAGAACGCGCGGCATCAACCGCAGCATACGGCTGCACCAAGCGTAACCAGTCTTCATCAAGCTTAATACTGTAGTTTAGCTCATAACCAACACCCCAACCTTTATCACCATAGGCTTGGTCACTGGGGTAGCCTCGGCCAAAGTTGCGATCACCAAAGACCACTTGCTCACTTTCAGGCAACGTATCTTCTGACCAATATAAGGCACCAGACGCCACGCCCTGCCAAGCTTCAGCAAATCTATTACTCTGCATACCACTCAAGCGTACACGGGTGAAATCAATATCAGTTGGATCTTTAAGTTGAGTGCCAAGCGCATTCAAGCTAGTTTTTGCACCAAGCGCATTTAAGCCTTGATAAATACCGGCACTTAACAAGCGCATTTGCTGCTTTTCAGCTTGGCGCCAGTCACCCTCTAAAGCGAGCGCCCTAATCTTGCTGGTTTGATGATAGGCATTCTTAAAGATCCCCACCACCGGCAACGTAGACAGCAGATTATACTTACGCTCATCATCAACAGCATAAAGTCTTGCAGAACCGGTAATAATTTCTTTACTGGATATTCTAAATGGATGCGTCAACCCTATAGAAGCACGATCATTTTTACGCGAAGAATAATCTAACGCATTATTAGGGGTTAATTGAATAAGGCGCTGCGCAGGGTCGCTACGATAACTTGACGCATACGCTTCAAGTCGAGTTCCATTATTTGTCACATATTGGCTGTAATCGACACGGGCATAACGCTCATTATCCTTGCCTGGTGGCAGCAAAGCGGTTACCGCAACCTGCTCACCCAGAGCCGTCTGAGAGTTGCTGATACCTGTCGCTATAATTTGAAAATCATCACCCTTCTCTTTCACTAAACTCGCAGTAGCATCAAAAGGTCGACGACGCGCTTCAGTAATAAGAGTCACGGCACCATCCGTTGTTTCCGGCGGAGCCACATTTGCCACCAAAGACACACCAGGAATTTGCGACATCAAAGAGGTGTATCGTTCAAACGTTTCACGTTTTAACGGACGCTCATTCAATAACGGCTGCACCATCGCGGTAATACGCTCTTCAACTGGCCCCACTGCACCCAGCATTTCATGCTGACTGATATAACCTTCAACTAAAACAATAGTTATGTCGCCACTTAAAAGATTCTGTTGCGGCAAGAAAGCATAGGACAACGCATAACCATCTGATTGATATCGTCTAGTGATCTGTTCAGTGATAGTCAGGATATCTTTTAACGTCACTGTGCGATTAATTAAGCTCGCAAATAATTCAGCGATCTCATCAAACTCATAAACAGTACCACCCTCAATCTGCACACCTTGTAAATAGATCAGCGAAGCAAGGGGTAACTGCTGCTGACGAGGCATTGAAATATTAGTCTGCGGGATAGCGGGTCTATAGGAGTCTGCGGGTAAATTAGGCTGTGGCAATGCGCTATCAACGTCGTTGCTATTTAGAAAAGCTGGCATTTGCGCCGAGACTGGAAGTGACAACAGCATTAATACAGGAAGGACCTTGTTACGCATTCCCTTCTACTCCGTTTTAAATATCATTGGTATTAGCAAGGTAGTATTAACCAAAACTATAATTAACTAAAGAGTTAACATTGAAATCTTTAGCACACCATTATAAAAAACGCCCACTTTCGTGGGCGTTTGACAGAAATTTATTCTGCTTTAGGCGTGCGCTGACCACCGAGCAAACCACCACCCAGGAGGCCACCGAGCAAGCCGTTGTTAGCAGCTCCCGTTTGCCCAGCTGCGCTACCGCCGGTCAAGCCACCCAGCAAACCGCCTTCGCCACCGACTAAGCCACCGGTTAACCCAACGACTAAACCATTAACAGTGCCCACTACTGGCGTAAGCACACCATTTTGACCCAGCAAACCATTCGTTAATTGACCTACCGGCGCTAACGGACCACCCGCACCCGTCAGGCCATCCACCAAACCGGTTACTGGAGCAAGCGCCCCGACCTGTGGATCCACTAAGCCATTGACTAAACCACCAACAGGCGCCAAAGCCGTGCCATTAACTAATGCACCCACGGTGCCTTGCACATGAGTGATGGTTCCGTCTACAGATCCTTCGCCACCGCCCAGTAGGCCACCTTGACCGCCGGTTAAACCACCGAGTAAGCCACCTTCGCTACCCGTCAAACCACCAAGTAGACCACCTTCACCACCGGTTAAACCACCGAGCAAGCCACCTTCGCCACCCGCTAAGCCGCCTGTTAGACCGCCGACTAAGCCATTAACAGTGCCGACTACTGGTGTCAGTGCACCATTTTGACCCAGCAGACCATCAGTCAGTTGACCCACTGGCGCTAACGGACCACCCGCACCCGTCAGTCCTTCAACCAAGCCTGTTACCGGCGCAAGAACTCCGCTCTGCGGATCCACTAAGCCATTGACCAAACCACCGACAGGTGACAAAGCCGTACCATTAACTAATGTGCCCACGGTACCTTGCACATGAGTGATGGTGCCGTCTTCTGAACCTTCACCACCCAGTAGACCACCACCGGTTAAACCGCCGAGCAAACCGCCCTCACTACCCGTTAAGCCGCCCAGCAGACCGCCACCAGTTAAACCGCCCAGTAGTCCGCCGTCACCACCAGTCAAACCACCGAGCAAGCCACCTTCACCTCCGACTAAACCACCGGTTAGACCACCCAACAAACCATTAACAGTACCTAATACAGGCGTAAGCACACCTTCTTGGCCTAACAAACCATCAGTCAGCTGACCCACTGGGGCTAATGGACCACCCGCGCCAGTTAGACCTTCAACCAAGCCTGTTACCGGCGCAAGAACTCCGGCCTGTGGATCCACTAAGCCATTGACCAAACCACCGACAGGTGCCAAAGCGGTACCATTAACCAAGGTACCAACAGAGCCCTGAACATGAGTGATAGTGCCGTCTTCCGAGCCTTCACCACCCAATAGTCCGCCACCGGCTAAACCACCCAGCAAGCCACCTTGGCCACCGGTTAAGCCACTCAACAAACCGCTTTCACCACCCGTTAAGCTACCCAGCAGCCCACCTTCGCCACCCACTAATCCGCCAAGCAAGCCACTTTCTGGGCCAACTAGACCAACCAAAAGAGTGTTGGTTACATTCACCACAGGAGCAACTAAGCCTTGCTCGCCGATCAAGCCATTGGTTAATTGACCCACAGGTTGAAGCGCACCACCATTGCCGGTTAAGCCATCAACTAGACTCGTCACAGGCTGTAAAAAACCTTCTTTAGGATCAACGAGGCCATTCACTAAGCCGCCGACTGGTTCTAAAATCGTACCGCCGACCAATGCTCCAACAGTTCCTTGCACCTCATTAATGGCTCCAGTACCAAGCTCACCGCCCGCTAATCCTGTAGTGATGCCACCAACCAATGAATTAACACCACCCACAACAGCACCGACACCATCAGTAACCGGTGCTAAACCAAGCTCACCTACCACTTGGTTAACCAAGCCGACAACCGGTCGTAATGCACCATCATCACCAAGCAACGCACCCGTTAACTCACCGACAGGTCTTAAAACACCTGACTCACCGGTTACACCATCGAGTAACCCGGTAACAGGTGATAATAAACCTGTTGCTGGATCAATAAGAGTGCCTGCCAACTCACTAACGGGCGCCAGACCGCCTTCAGTACCCGTTATAGCACTGACGGTTCCTTGTAGCTGAGTCACCGTGCCTGTCCCTACTTCAGCACCCGCTAAGACGCCATTCAAAAGACCAGTAACAGGGGTTATCGCTCCACCAGAACCCAGCAATCCGTTCACTAAACCGCCAACAGGAGCAAGCGTACCTTGTTGCCCTGTCAAGCTGTCAACAAGACCCGTAACTGGAGCCAAAAGCCCAGTCGAAGGATCAACTACATTGTTAATAAGGTCAGCACCGGGTTGTAAAATAGTATTACCAGCAACATGACCTACAGTTCCTTGTACCGCACTGACTACACCACTGCTGCCACCAATGCTGCCACCAATGCTGCCACCAATGCTGCCGCCTGTACTACCTGTACCACCGCCAACAGTGCCAGTACCTGACGTGCCACCACCAATACTTCCACTACCCGTGCCTGTGCCTGTACCTGTGCCGCCCGTAACGCCACCAATACCGCCAGCAGCATCATTAGTACCACTAGTACCGCCAGTACTAGGATTGCTTGGCAAGACAGGACTACTTGGTGTAGATGGTCCGCCGGACATGTAGTATTTTTTACCTGTTCCGCTGCAACCAGCAGCAATAGACAAAGACACCACTAGTGCCAGCGTTGTTAAGCTATGCACTACTTTCTTTTGCGTTTTCATGATCTAGATATCCCTTAGAGCAGTGATATTAATTTTGTGTTCAGATACTTTTTCTTTTACTGGTTATTATATTTAATAGGACTAAAAAAAAATCCACAACGCTCTAATTAGTACTAGGCTTTATTTTATAAAACTATTTATAGGGTATTCGCTTTAGATTACCAGCGCATTAAACGACCAACATATACCAACAAACTACATACAAGTATATATAGCTCAAAGTCACTAAATAAGATAAAATACTAGATTATTTAGTATCTCATGGAAAGGTTTACTTAATGTCTATAAGCACTAGAAGACAAGAAGGAGCAGTAAGCATCGAGTTTGTGATTGTTTTTGTTCTTTTTTTTATGCTGTTTTACGGCATGGTAACTCTGGCCTTTCCGCTGCTGTTAAGCGCCACCTATGAAGAGCTGTCCGCAGAAGCTCTACGCGAAGCGATAACATTTCGTCCTTATCAATACACTCCAAACCTTGAAGAAACGGTACATGGCGCAGTCAATGCAGTGATTGACAACAGTTGGCTACCGAATCAGTGGGCTCAACACTGTAAAAACTCTGATAGTTTTCTAAAAATAAACGGTTCTGTTTGGAGTGTATGCATCAGTCATAACAATCCATCGAGCATACTTCCAAAAATTTCATTACTTGGTTTTGATATAGTCAATTTACCAGCTGAAATACGTGGTGAAGCGATTATATCTTTTTAAATCTCTATATATCTGCAAACAAGGACAGGTGATCATTATGAGGCTTTCTTTAAGCTCTAGCAGACAAAGTCAGCACGGTGCCTTTAGTATTATGGCTGCAGCAACATTGCTTATGTCTCTACTTTTCCTTGTTCTCGTCCTTGATAGTGGCCGGCTTTATTTAGAGCAGCGTCACTTACAAAAAATAGCGGATACTGCTGCACTAGAAACTATAGCGAAAGTAACCAACGGCAATTGCTCCAGTGATGACATCAGTGTTGTGGCCGGATATGCTGAAGGCAATGCCAGTCGGTATGGTTCTAGTGGCGAAACACTCATTACCCAATGCGTAACAGTCTCCAGTATTAATGGTTTACGACAGGCAACGCTGGATAGTGAAAATGGTCGAGCTGTAAAAGTTACTACAGCCAAAACTGTTCCAGCAAGCTTGGTGATCAAGGCACAAAGCCTCATCGGTAACATTCCCTCGACTATTAGATTACAGGCGACTGCTGTTGCAGAACGCGGAGAGCCAACGGCAAGCTTTACTGTTGGTTCTCAGCTGCTTCGCTTAGAAAATAGTCGCCTGCTTGGACAACTGCTAAAAACTGTAGGGTTAAATCCCGAGCACTTAACTGTTTTAGATTCCAAGGGCTTAGCCAATGCGATGATTACGCCAGCAGGGCTTCTCAAAGCACTTGGTATTGACGTAGGTATTCATGAACTCAAGGCTTTAAGCCCACAAGGCTTAATTGATTTAGTAGACACCAAGATCGGTTTAATCGGTATCGATGAACTCTTAGCAGTATCTGCCGAGGTTGTGAGCGACTCAGCACTTGGTGTTGATCTAGATGTACTCAGACAAGGTATTCTGTCATCACCCTTATTAAAGGATATAAAACTTAATCTATTAGGTGATGAAACTAGAGCAGGACTGTTGAATCTTACATCAAACACTGAAGGACCATTAGGATCAGCTCTGGATGCGCAAGTTAACCTTGGCGATATTATTTCCACATCTATATTGCTTGGTGTCCACGAGACAGGACAAGGTTTATTGATACCAGGATTAAATTTACTCGGACAAAGGGTTGAGTTAGGTATTGTTGAACCGCCTTCAATAGGTGTAGGCCCTGTGGGCACCACAGCCTACAATGCACAAGTTAGACTTTATATTGGTGTTGATACCAATAATCTTCTAGGTGGTGCATTGAGGTGGCTCACTGAAACAATACTTGGCACTCGTATTAATTTACCGATCTGGATTGATGTGGTTTCAGGACAGGGCACTTTAGAAGAAATAGACTGTAATAGTCAGCCTCCTACTGTAGATATTTCAGTAGAATCGAAAATTTTAAATGTTTGCATTGGCAAACTCCCTGATGATTTGAAATGGTCTACATCGGCAAGCTGTGAATCTAATCTCCAAGACCTTGAGCTAATTAAATTATTACACGCTCGTATTCTTTTTGGAAAAACACATATTCCTGCATTAGAACACGATGACATGCTGCGCGACATGATTGCTGGAAGTACCGCCTCAACGTCACCCAACAAACTGGATTTAGGCAATACTGTTGAAGGCATCGTTAAGGGCTTACTTGATCTGCTTAGTGGATTATTTCGTAGACCTGACGCTATGAATAACAACCCAAATCTAGACTACAGCCAAGCTGGGCAAGATAGGTTGATAGAAAGTCTTGCAATACAGTATCTACAAGCAACAGCCGTTACCCCTGGCGGAGCCTATAATGTCAAGAATGTAACTGATTTAATATTAAACGGAGGAAGTGAAGTTGATGAGAATGGCAAACAGATTCTTCCTAAGCTAGTAGATAATGACTGGTTTATACCTAACAGTATACCGACGACCTGCTTAGTAGTCACTTGCCCTCCAAACATGTGGAAAGATGGATCTTTTACAGAAGCATTTAAAGCTTACAGTGAACCGCACAGCTTACTCGGCTTAATATTGCCCTCTTCAGGCAAAGGTTATCGTTTTTGTGGGAATTTAATAGGCGCTCTTGTTGACTGGAATGACTGTATTGCACATAACTTAACTAAGCTTTTACAAGATAAGCCAGGTGGCATCAATATTAGCAGCAGTACCGATGGAATAAATATTGCCGATCCTAATGTCAGCGTTGATACGATGCAGTGTAAGGGTATTTTATGCATATTATTAAAACCTGTTGTTTTACTGCTTAAACCTATTCTTAATGGTGTCGGCGGCTTACTTAATCTTGTTCTTAATGATCTTTTAGGAATTGAACTGGGCCGTACCGATGTTACTGTTGGTTCAATCAACTGTAATAATCCTATGCTGGTGAGGTAATCTCCTTTGTTCGAAAACTTAACTCAACAAGCAGGACGCTTGGCTAAAGGGAGACGCGCAGCAACGATGAAAAAGCAACGTGGCGCTATTGCTATAGAATTTGCAGTACTTTTTGTGGTCTTCTTCGTGACCCTGTATGCAATTATTGCCTACAGCATTCCGCTATTACTGACCTTAACCTTTAAACAGCTAAGCAGTGATGCAGGACGCGCGGCCATTAAAGTTGACCCCGGTCTCGCTGATGCTGAATATACTGAAGTGATCAGCAATGAAGTGACGCGAGTTATCGATGCCAGTTGGCTACCGAGCGACTGGGTCAGCGGCTGTTCAACAGCTCAAGGAGCCGGCACCTGGAGCAAATTGCCTGTCGGCACAGGGTCAACATCCTATGGCTTTCTCGCTAAAGAAATCTTAGATGAAAAATCTAATAATTATCGATATGTGTTACAGGTTTGTTTAGAGCGAAAAAAAGCAATTATTCCAACGCTTAATATTATGGGGATACAGGTTCCGAAGTTACCTGAAGAAAACGGAGAAGTGGTTATGCGCAGCTACACCACTGTAAGGCTATAATTAAGCATTCAGTTACTAAAGTACCGCACTAACAACTTTTATTTATTAATACTCTAAATAATTAAAAGTTGTTATTTTGAAGTGAAACCAGCCCCTAATGCGATAGCCAACTTAGTTCGGCTTGGCATACTTGTTGCCTTAAGCACTTGAGAGACATAGAGTTTAACTGTATTTTCAGAAATACCCAGCTCACATGCAATCTGATAATTAGTCATACCTTTCGCAATAAGCAGTGCGACTTCGACCTGCCGTGGCGATAATAACGATAATCCAAGCACTTGAGACTGCTGCTCAGCAAGCTCTTGACTGCCTGAGGTCGTATCATTTTTATCAGTATTCCACTTATCAACGCCTGCTTGTAATTCTTGAAGGGTTGAAGTCATCTCTGATAACCTTTCAGTGATCAATTGCGCACTCAGTACTTTGCGTTGACTAGCAAGATTTAACTGTAATTTCTTTACGCCTTCAAGCAACAAATTAAGATCTAACGGCTTAGAGTAATAATCAGAAACTCCAGCACGAAGCGCTGCCACTATATCTTCTTTATCTGCATCACCAGTAAATAGGACACTGCCAAGAATACGCTCCTTGCGTTTCGACCTATTGAGCATTTCGATCAGCTGAATTCCATTTATTTCTGGCATTCTATAGTCACTAAGAACAATAATTATATTCTCATCTTCATGAAAAAGTCTTATCGCCTCGCTTGAGCTTGTGCATCCAATACAGGACAACCCTGCATTATCAAAAAACTCAACAAGTTCTTCAATAATAAAAGGCTCATCATCTACAATTAATATTTTATCCATATTTAAAAACATCTCTTTAATAGATAGTAAAATTATTAAGACAGAAAAAGTTATATTGTTTTTTTAATAGTTTTAGTCGTCTAAACACTGCTCTGCTCTATGCTACTGAAAAGAATAAATCACACAGTAGATGAAACTGCATTAGCAAGTATTGATCCTATGCAACAATAGCAAATTTAAGCTGTCTTTGCTTGTAGAAAATGCAAACAAGTAACAGAATCAAGCGTCTACGCTCAGTTAATCAAGAAAAACAGATTGAACACAAGTCTCTATTGGCTTTACGGACACAGCCTAAGGTGCAAGCAAATCAATCCACTATCAACATAATAACTTGATAGATCTACACGTCATTGAAAATGACCTATAAAGTCACCTAGAATTGAGTAAGTGATTATTACTTACCACGCTACAATTTACTCGTCGAGATGCACTAAAGCCTGGTATTCGGATGCTTTTTTAGCTATGGCGTAACACTCTTCAATATGCGCCTGACCAATCAAAAGTATTGCGCTAGCACTTAACGCTGCCGCGGCAGCTTGTCCAGCCAAAGGAATAAACTTTAAGGCTTGCTTAGCAGTCAGGCGTACGCCCACTTTATGTAACAGCATAAATGCAACTTGCTTGGTCACCAACTGACCGATCACTCGCGTACCTGTGGTTTTAATCACCCCATAAAGAAAGCTTTTAAACTGCGGATCTAAACGATTAATCTGTTCGGGCGTTAAGCTAAATTGACGGTTGATGGCAGGTAATAATTCAAGCAGCAGCGCCACATCAGCGGCGATATCGACGCCAGGCAACGGCAGTAAGACCAGTCCACCAGAGGCTAATGCACGCTTTCTCACCATGCTTTTGCAGCGTAAACGTACCGCGTCTAATTCTTCTATAGATGTGAGCAAAACAAACGACCTCTCTACCCAGTGACCCTTCTTATCTAAACGGCTGACGCAGCAGCCGCTAGATTGGCCTATGCCCAATGAGTGACTTAATGCAGCTTCATCCGTGGATGCGTACGCTTTCCAATACGGTCACTTAGCATGATTAACGCGGTACGAAATACACCATAGAGTACGACTTGATGCATACGGTATAAAGAAATATAGAACATGCGAGCCATCCAGCCTTCCACGCTCACCGTACGCATAAAGCCACCCATGATATTGCCTACCGCACTGTATTGCGACAGTGACACCAGTGAGCCGTAATCGCGGTACTGATAGCTGGGCAGTGCTTTACCTTGTAATTTCAGCGCTAAGGTTTTACTTAAAAACCCAGCTTGCTGATGAGCCGACTGCGCACGTGGGGGCACATTTTTATCGCTGCCTTCACTCATTGGACAGGCAGCACAATCACCTAAAGCAAAAATATCATCATCTAGGGTTGTTTGTAATGTCGTCCGCACCACCAGCTGATTAATGCGATTAGTCAGCAAACCATCCAGTTCGGTTAAAAACTTAGGTCCACGCACACCTGCTGCCCACACTTTTAAAGACGCAGGAATAAACCCGCCATCCTTGGTATGCATACCTTCAGCAGTAATTTCTTGCACCGCAGCAGAAAGCTTAACTTGTACACCCAGTTTAAGCAGCTGCTGATGCACCTCACCGGCGATTTTCTCGGATAATGCAGGCAAAACACGTGGTCCTGCCTCAATAAGAGTAATGCACATATTTTCAGGCTGAATATTATCCAAGCCATAAGCAGATAATTGCTGCGATGCATGACGTAATTCAGCAGCCAGCTCAACCCCTGTCGCGCCAGCACCGACGATAGCAATATTGATCGTATTATTATCGTTTTCGTTAGCATGCGCACTTAAATACTCGCCCAGCAAACGCCGGTGAAAATTGAGAGCATGCTGCGGGCTATCTAAGAAAATACAGTGTTCAGCCGCACCCTTGGTACCGAAATCATTGGTTAAACTGCCTACGGCAACAACTAAGGTGTCATAGTTAAGGCTACGTGCAGGTACCAACTGATGGCCTTTTTCATCCACAGTAGCGCTCAGTTCGATAGTTTTAGCCTGGCGATCTATGCCAGAAAATTTACCAATCTGAAACTCAA
>Ga0172382_10007095_pt1 | contig 16037 bp, 13 predicted proteins | sample Leawel138RmetaG_FD_122245 | JGI IMG/M metagenome (GOLD analysis project Ga0172382, IMG submission 122245) | Leachate microbial communities from a municipal landfill in Southern Ontario, Canada - Leachate well 138R metaG | ecosystem: Engineered > Solid waste > Landfill > Unclassified | place...
CCATCAAAATCAGGCTTTGACAATCTTCTAACTTTTTCAGCGATTGAAGATCCAAAATTATCTCTAATTTCTAAAAAAGCGACTTCTTTTATCTCGCTAGAAAACTTAGAAGAAAAAGTTTTAAGACTTAGTATGTTGTAATTATTTACAAAAAAATTGTTTTTTTCTATATAACTAGCAAATAATTTTTCTGACTGATCTTCTAGCGAATCATGCAATAGGGCTGTAATAAACAAATCCCTATCTTTTATCTTAAACTCTTCAACAATAATCTTGGCAACTTCAACTGGATGCTCTATGTATGGGCTTCCATCTATTTGAGTTTGCCCTTCGTGAATCTCTTTTGATAAATATAAAGCTTTTTTTATAAAAAATGCATCTTGTTCAGAAAAATTTTCATCAATCAAAACAACTGTCTCTTTAATTTTCTCATTATCTTTTTTTATTAATTCTATTTCTGTTTCCAATATTTCTTTTTCAGAATTAATAACCTCTCTGTTTTGATCAAAAAAACTTTCCTTCATATTTTTATAGATTAAAAATCAGCATTTTTAGGTGTTCTCGGGAAAGGTATTACGTCTCTAATATTAGCCATACCAGAAAAATACATTATAGCCCTTTCAAAACCTAATCCGAAACCAGCATGTTTAATTGAGCCATATTTTCTTAAATCTAGGTACCACCAATAATCCTCAACGTCCAAGCCCATTTCTTTTATTCTTGCCTCTAATACTTCATACCGCTCTTCTCTTTGACTACCCCCTATTATTTCCCCTATACCAGGAACTAATAGGTCCATAGCTGCTACAGTTTTACCATCTTCATTCTGTCTCATGTAAAAAGCTTTTATATCCCTCGGATAATCGGTCAAAAATACCGGCCCTTTAACAATTTCTTCTGATAAATATCTTTCATGTTCAGTTTGCAAATCAATTCCCCATTTAACCGGATATTCAAAATTTTTACCAGAATTTTCTAGCACACTAACTGCTTCTGTGTATGTCATTCTTTTAAATTCTGCATTCTTCACCTTATTTAAACGTTCTAATAAATTGTTATCAATAAATTTATCAAAGAATTCCATTTCTTCTGGAATTTCTTTTAATATATACTCTATCAAATATTTAATCATTCTCTCGGCTAAATCCATATCACTGCTTAGGTCGGCAAAAGCCATTTCTGGCTCCACCATCCAAAATTCACTAGCATGACGAGTTGTGTATGAGTTCTCCGCTCTAAATGTTGGTCCAAAGGTATAAACCCTGTTAAGACCCATAATCATGGCCTCGGCTTCTAGTTGACCACTAACAGTTAATCCCGTTTTTTTAGCAAAAAAATCTTTAGCATAATCAACTGACCCTTTATCGTTCTTTGGTATTGGCTTCTCAAGGTCAAAAGTTGTGACATTAAACATTTCTCCAGCACCCTCACAATCACTCCCAGAAATTATCGGAGTGTGAACATATGAAAAGCCCTCTTCTTGAAAAAACTTATGAATAGCATAGCTTAAAACAGATCTAAGTCTAAATACGGCTGAGAATGTATTACTTCTGCCACGTAAATGAGCTATTTCTCTTAAAAATTCAAAACTATGTCTTTTTTTCTGTAATGGATAATCAGTTGGAGCTAAATTTATTATCTTTATAGATTTAGCTTTTAATTCAAATGGCTGACCTGCTGCAGGTGACTCTACTAACTCCCCAGAAACTTCCAATGAAGATCCAACACTAATCTTTAAAACTTCTTCAAAGTTTTCTAAGGTGCTATCAAAAACAACTTGAATGCCCTTAAAAAAAGACCCGTCATTTAATTCAATAAAACCAAACTCCTTAGAGTCTCTAGATGTTCTAACCCATCCACCAACCTTAACTTCTGTTTTGAGATATTTTTTAATATCTTTATGCAAATCTTTGACTAAAGTATATGACATATTTTTTAAAAAAATTAATAAAACTATACTAGTATATTATATAAAAAAGACGAAAAAGTAAACACTGACTATAAACTATTTTCTAGGAAGAGACACCGTAAGGCCTAATATGAAGAAGAGGAACAAAAGACCAAAGGGCAAGCTCCAAAGCCAATGATCAAATATCATAAAAATAAACAAGCCAGAAAATAACCCTATAGTTATATAATAATTTCCAAAAAAGATAGATTTCCTTAAAAAATAAAAAATGAACCAGATAAGGAATATAAAACCCCAAATCCCAATCTCAGCTAGAGATAATAGAAAAAAATTATGCACTGGTTGAGCCTCATACGGCTCAAGATTTTGATTACGATCTAAAATGCTTTGATGATAAGACCCAAAACCAACACCAAACCAAAAATTATCTTTTATTGTCTGACCCGAATGATCAATTTGCTCAACCCTTTCATTTATTGATTTTGATTCTAATCTTGAGTCGATATCTAGCCTAGATAGAAAAATAGGTTTAAAGACAAAAAACATAGAAAAAAATAATAATAAAGAAATTACAGATAAAAAACAAAACTTTCTTAAAGCCTCTTTATTATTCCCGGCTACAACACCAAAGAGGATAATTACAAAGGAAACGGCCAGAGCTAGAAATGAACTACGAGAAACAGAACAAAAAAGTCCCAAGAGATTAACTAAGTAAACAAAATAGAAAAGTATTTTTAATTTAATATTAAAATCATATTTTAAAAATATATAAATTAAAAAAACTAAAGAGAAAAATATTAAAGCTCCTAGTATATTGGGATGATCCAGGGCTCCATAAGCCCTTAAAAACCTTCCCTCACTCAATTCAACAACGGAAACCCCCAAGACTGAAGAGTCGTGCATCGCTTTGCCTATATATTTGCTAGAAAAATCAGACTGAGAAAAAAACTGCCAAACACCTAAAGAAGAATGAATAAAAACACTAAAAATAAAGATAATTAAAATCTTTTTAAAATCATACTTAAAGTTAATTAAGAGGAAGAATAAAGAACAGGACAATAAAAACAAAAAGTATTTAAAAAAAGAAACAGAAATATTAGGAGAAATTAAAACTGATATAAATATAAAAAAATCCAAGCCTGCAATAATAAATAAATATTTTGGTATTTTATATTCTTTGTTTTTTTTATAAAAATAAACAAAGAAAAATAATAATAAAAAAAACAGAATAAGATAATTAAAATAAATAGCTATTTCATTATATACTTGATCTGACGGAATTAATATATACTTTATTTGAAAAGGTAAAATAAATACAAAAAAATAAAGTAAAAATTTAATAACTTTTTCTAATTTAAAAATCATAAACATTCTTTAAATTATCCTTAAATTTTTCTATAAAAAGTGGCCTCTTATCTTCTAAAAATAGCTTTATAATATCATCACCCAAGATAACGCCACCCAAATCACAGTTTTGACATTTTAATTTTTCAGGCATTATTCTCATCTGAATCTTTCTGGCTAATTTCTCTAATAAACCTATATTTTTATCACTTAAATTAACCTTATTAAGAACAACATCTTCTACCTTATAAGAATTAGGCAAATAATTTTCAAGCCAAGCATTTTGCTCCTTAAGACTCTTAAAGATATTGTCTCTATCAAATAAAAACTCCAAACCAATAATCCAATAAATGAAGTATAAGTCATCTTCACTGTATAGATATTTCTTTAAAGCAAGATTATCTTCACTTATATAAAAACTTAAACATATCTTATCTTTTTTAGTCTTCTTGTTGGGTCTCAAATTAAGAATTTTAGCTATTCCAGTGCAAAAAAATCTAGCCAACCAAATCCTATTGCTACTTGTTATAATAAAAAAATCGATATCACTATCATTTTTCAAATTATGACTTGATATAATATTGGAAACTGCAACACCCTTAATAAAGGGTATTATTGAGATTAAACTGGAAAACCTTTTAGCTATTTTTATTTTTCTTTTAAAATAATTATACCGCTTAAACCTCTCAGAGATTATATGTTCTTTGCCCGGCAAGAAGTAGAAGCCGTCTTGAAAACAAATCCTATCACCAAGTGATTCTAACGATTTTTGTAAATCAAAAAAATCACACTTAAAATTTAAATAATTATATATCTCAAATTCGCTAAGAGGTTGAGAAAAGACATCAAAAAATACTAATGTTTTTAAGATTTCTCTTTCTATCTTGGTCATAAAAATTATTCAGCGTTAGGTCTCTCTATTTCTAAAACTTCAACCTCCCCCTCGCCTTCAGTTATTTTAGCAACATCCTTGTCTATCTTCTTAAACTCTTTATATGCTTGATTATAATGATTAACTGATGTAGACATACTATTACCTAATTTTTTCATAAACTCATCATAAGACATAAGATGCCTGCCTAAATTTTCTACATTTTTTCTAATATTTTTAGCCCCCTCCTCTATCTGCAGGGCTCTTAACCCTTGCAGGATTGTTTGTAAATAAGCTGCAAAGGTTGTCGGAGAAACTATAATAACCTTTCTCTCTTTGTATGCATAATCAATTAAACTCCTAGTATTTGTCTTAACCGCTCCAACTTCATTAATTAATAAATCATAATAAATAGCTTCTGCTGGTATAAACATCAAAGCGAAGTTCATTGTGCCCTCTTTTGTTTTTATATATTTAGAAGTCTCATCTATTCTTTTCTTTAAATCATTTCTAAATTCCTTTTCCAAGACTAGCTTTCTATCAACATCGTTTTCAACTAAAATCCTATTATAATTATCTAGAGAAAACTTAGCATCAACTGGTATAAAGCCATCTTTAGTCATAATGATAGCATCAACGGTGTCCCCATCTTTAAATTGATACTGCAATTTAAAAGCGTTAGGTGGCAGAATGTTTTCCAAAACCAACTTTAAACCAGCCTCGCCTAAATTACCTCTCTTTTTTTGATTGGTTAATACTTTCTCTAAATTACTTAACTGCTCAGAGAAACCTATAACCTGCTTATTAGTTTCGTCTAGCTTTGTTAATTTTTCAGTTATCTCGGCTATCATTTTAGCCGATTGACCGCTAATTCCCTGTATTATTTGGCTAGACTTGCTTAAGCTCTCTTGGCTAACCTTGTTTGTTTCACTAAGCTTTTTATCTAACTCTATTCTTAATGATTCATTTTGTCTGCCAAGCTCACTCATTTTTTCAACTAAAACCGTCAACTTGTCATTATTAGAACCTGAATTATTTTTAATAATTAGATAGACTAAAAAAGCTATAACCACTATCAACAAAAAGACAATTATCGGAGTCTCCATATTATTTAATTATGTTAATTATATTAGTTATATTTTAACAAAAATTATCAAATAAAACAAAAAAAACAAGCCAAGATTATTATTGGCTTGTTTTTTTATACTAACTAACTCTTTATATAAAAGTTACTCCTGAAACCTTATCATTATCATTCTTAAATCTCATAATTTTAACCCCTTGTGTGTCTCTACCTAATTCAGGCACAGACTTAAATGGTAAACGTATAACTTGGCCTTTTTCTGAGATTATAATTAAGTCTTTACTTTCCATGCTATCTCTATTTAGCAAGAAAGCATTTCTAATTTTGCCTGTCTTGTCAGTTACCTTTGCAGTTCTAATACCACTTCCTCCACGACCTTGTATTTTGTATAATTTCAAATCAGTTCTCTTGCCATAACCCTTGTCCATTATGGTTAATATCTGATAATTTCTCTTAACATCCTTCTCTGTTTTAATTATTCCCATTCCAACGACTATATCATCTCCTTTCAACCTTATACCTCTAACACCACTAGCACCTCTGCCCATATCTCTAACCTCTTTCTCCTCAAAACGTATTGCTTGTCCATTAGACGTTATTAGACTAATATGATCAGACCCTGAAGTTGGCTTGCACCAAATTAACTTATCATCATTTTTAATCTTAATAGCTATTAATCCATTTCTGCGAACATTTGAGAAAGAATCTATTTTAACTTTCTTAACTAGACCTTTTTCTGTGGCAAAGAATAGATAGTTATATTCAGCAATCTTATCTAAGGGAAGAACTGATGTTATTTTCTCGCCATTCATCAATTGCAAGAAGTTAACTATCGGAGTTCCTTTGGCTGTTCTAGAAGCTTGAGGTATTTCATGAGCTTTTAATTGGAATACTCTTCCCTTAGTAGTGAAGAATAATATATCATTATGAGTTTTTGTTATAAACATAAACTCAACTGAGTCCTCTTCTTTAGTTGTTAAACCTATAACACCCTTACCACCCCTAGCTTGAACCTTAAATGTATCAGGCTCAATTCTCTTAATATAGCCATCCCTAGTCATCATAAGCATAGTATCTTCATTTGGTACAAGATCCTCAATATTAAAATTCTTGACACCATGAGGAATTACTTGAGTTCTTCTATCGTCACCAAACTTCTCTGCTAGTTCACTTATCTCCTCCTTAATAATAGATCTCATTTTCTTAACTGAACTTAATATACCTTCCAATTCTTTAATTAATTTTTGTTTTTCTTTTAGTTCATTTTCTATCCTTAACTTCTCTAGGTTTGCTAAATTTTGTAATTTCATTTCCAAAATAGCAACGGCTTGTCTTTCTGATAGCTTAAACATTTTAATCAAATTCGCCTTAGCTTCTTCTCTGTCTTTAGAAGCTTTAATTGTTTTGATAACAGCGTCAATATTGTTCAGTGCTATCATTAATCCCTCTAAAATGTGAGCCCTATCTTTAGCTTTTTCTAGCTCAAATTCAGTTCTTCTTTTAACAACAAATTCTCTGTGCTTTATATACTCCTCTAAAACCATCTTTAAGGTCAAAACCTTTGGCTGAATTCCATCAACTAGAGCCAAAATGTTAACATGAAAAGTATTTTGTAAATATGTATTTTTGTATAAACTATTTAAAATTTTCTTCGGATAGGAGTCTTTTTTAAGGTCAATAACAACTCTAACACCATCTTTGTCAGATTCGTCTCTTAAGTTTTTAACTCCTTCTAGTTTTTTTTCTCTAACTAAATCAGCTATCTTCTCAACCAGAGAAGCTTTATTAACTTGATAAGGTAGCTCTGATATTATTATTTTAAAATCTCCCTTTTTATTCTCAGAAATATCCGCTCTGCCTCTCATAACTATACCACCCTTTCCGGTCGCATAGGCATTTAAAATATCTCTTTTATCATAAATCAATCCTCCAGTTGGAAAATCTGGTCCCTTAACAAACTCCATCAAATCCTCAACAGAAGCTTCTGGGTTGTCTATCAAATGACTTATGGCTGAAATTAATTCTCTTAAGTTATGAGGCGGAATATTAGTGGACATTCCAACGGCAATACCCATACCACCATTTAAAAGCAGATTAGGAAGTTTTGCTGGTAAAAATTGTGGCTCTTTTTGAGACCCGTCATAGTTAGGAGAAAAATCAACAGTATTCTTATCTATATCAAAAAGCATTTCTTCTGAAATAGCAGAAAGCTTAGCCTCAGTATAACGCATAGCAGCTGCGCTATCTCCATCCATAGAGCCAAAGTTTCCCTGTCCTCTAACAAGAGGGTATCTCATAGAGAAGTCTTGAGCCATTCTAACCATTGAATCATAAACAGCTGAGTCTCCATGAGGGTGATATTTACCTAAAACTTCACCAACAACCGTAGCTGATTTTCTGAATTTAGCAGAATGTCTAAGGCCAATACTCCACATAGCATAAAGTATTCTCCTGTGAACTGGCTTTAAACCATCTCTAACGTCAGGTAAGGCACGAGAGACTATAACGCTCATAGCGTAATCCAAATATGAACTACTCATCTCTGATCCTATCGGCTGATCGACAACCAAACCGAATTCTGTCCTGCGATGACCATCAATTTCTGGTTCTTCTTTTTTGTTTTTTTCTTTTTCCATATGAAATTAACTATTCTTTTTGTAAATTTTTTTCTAGTTCTTCTATTCTCTTTTTAAGAGACTCTATAGTCTCTTCGCTTTCTTCTAGCTCTTTAGAAGGAGAATCTAAAACATCCTCCTCTACTAACAATTCAACTTCTTCTTCGTTTTTTTTGTCATTTATAGCTTGCTCTATTTTAATAACATCAATAACTGAATTATTTGTTTTGTTGTCTTCTTTTTTGGATTCTTCTTCCATTATTCTCCAAAACTCGTCAAAAGTCTGACTTAAATCCTCCTGAGCTACGTCCTTTATGACTGTGAAATCAAATTCGCTCTTAGATGCTCTGCTTTCGCTAGAGAACCTAACACCTAAATCGGATATCCAAAAAACAAAAATTAATGATGTTGAAAAAACAACAAAAATCATTAACCAGAAACGACTGTCCCCTTTCTTAATTATTTGTTTAATTTTTTCTAAATTGTTAGCCATAGAGACTATATTAAAATATTACTCTTTGTAACCATCTAAATTTACATCGTATAGAACTTGCTCTGATATTAATCTATATGATAATAGCTCTCCCTCAGAAAACCATAAAGAAATTTCTCTTTCTGCTTCTTCAGGCTCATCAGAACAATGAACAAGATTCCTAACAGCTCTTTCGTCAAAATTAGAAAGCTCATAAGAATCTAAGGTAAAATCACCTCTAATAGTTCCAACGTCAGAAGTTAAAGGCTCTGTTCCTCCAACAATTTTCTTAACAACTCCAACTGCTTGATTACCTTCAAAGGCCATTATGACAACGGGGCTACAAGTCATAAATTTAACTAAAGCACCAATAATATCTCTTCCATATTCAATAGCCTCCTTTTCAAGTGGTAAGCCAGCTTTTTTTCTGTTTTCAACTAAAGCTTCACCTTTCTTTAAAAACCATTCATCATCTTTATTATAATGCTTCCATAGAACTTCTTCCTTAGCCATCATCATTTTTATTCCCACCATCTTTAAACCAGTTCTTTCAATTCTTTTAATAGTCTCACCTATCAAAGATCTTTGAATAGCGTCGGGCTTTAATATCACAAATGTCCTTTCCTTTCTTGGGTTGTTCATAAATTTTTTAAAATTATTTTATATTATTAAATATAACTAAATGCGTATCTTCAGATGGTAAATCTTTCTTGCTAATCTTTAACTTTTCCTCATATCTAGGAACGATACCAAACTCTTTAATAAACTTATCAATACCATCTATATCAATCTTTGAAGATTCTGTTTTGTAATGCATAGGAATAACTATTCTTGGTTCTATCTGAGATATAACCTCTATTGCCTTCTTGTAATCTAAAGTGTATTTACCGCCAACTGGGATAAGAAGAATATCAACTCCACCAATTTTTTCTATCTGCTTATTATTCAAAACATTACCTAGGTCACCTAAGTGAACTATACTAACCCCCTCAATATCAAACCTGAAAATAATATTTTCTCCCCTTTCTTTACCATCTTTCTCGTCATGAGAAGAGCTAACACCTTCAATAATAACGCCCTTAACATCATACTCTCCAGCACAATCAATAATAAAAGGATTGCCTTTAATAGCTGAAGTATTAGAATGATCTTGATGATTATGGCTAACAGAAACAATATCTGCATCAATTTTTGGAAGCTTTAACCCAACAGAATCATCAAATGGATCAGTTAACAAGGAAACACTATTTCCGTTAATCTTTTCCTCTATCTTAAAACAAGAATGACCAAAATAATTTATCAACATAAGAATATATTATACTTTTAAAACATACAAAAAGCTAATTTCTTAGCTTTTTAAGACTTAAACATCTGTAATTATAATAACAAAATTAAAATACTAGGTCAACATAATAAATAAAAAAACCCGCTACATTGTGTAACGGGTTAAGATGTTAGTCGGGGGTTAGTATGAAAATATACTCCTTGTTCCGACAACAACCTTTTGTTGTTTGTTGTTTGTGATTCCGATAGTTCCTAGTCTAAATTTGCCAGAGAATTCTCCAACATAATATAAAACTGGGTACTGACCGGGTACTGCTGAGAGTCCTAGTGGCCGTCTTGAAAGATCAAGAATGTAAGGTTGTAATTCTGATAAATCAGAAACAGAACCTTCCATCGCTCTAGGAATGTACATGGTAAGCATCTTGCCTGTACCATTTTCCACCCAAACAGTAGTGTTTTTTCTGTTTTTGATGATATTCAAAGAATTAAAATCCTTTGTTTTTTCATCGTTTACGCTAGTTACTGGATTAGGAGTTGTTACAAATTTACCAACGATATCGCTGGTTGTAATATCCACTTTTCCATCAACTATTGTAACTCTAATCTTTTCTCTCCCATCAATTTGGGCCCAAGCAAATCCATCACTTTTAATCCAAAGATCAAAGGTGTACATTCCATTTTGAGGAACATCTCTATGGTTTACTTGTTCAGTTCTTTCCTCACTAGGAGAAAGAACTATTGCTCCTGAAGGAGATTTTAGCATAACTCCAAAACTACTTGAGTTCTTTAAAGAAATTGTATGTTTTCTAATCCCTAATAACTCATCAGTTATTACAAAAGAATAAGAATGACCAACCTCTTTTCCAGACTCAATGGACTGATTTATCTGAATTTCTCCAGAAACAATCTGAGTTCTGCCATCAGGAAAGGTTACTTTAAAAGCTAAGTGCATACCATGATAGGTTTTACCTTTAACTTTTTCTTCAATAACTTCCCCAGTGTTAATCTCTACCCCATTCTCGTAGTACACATCCTCGTAAGCACGAGTTATTTGTGTAAAATTAACGAGGGAAACGGCAGCTTTTAAAGAAGAATTTTCTTGAGTAAAGCTATACTCAGATCCCTTTCTTAAAACTGCCCAATTTCTACTTTTAACCAAAGAGCCAGTTTCCTGGAAGGTTAAAGCAGAGATTGTAAAATCATACTCTCCAGATTCATTAACAATAGTAACAAATCCATACTGTCTTGTAGAGCCTTTTTCATCAGAAAAAGCTGAATTCTCTACTTTTTGTACTTGAGCAACAGCAAATAGCTGTGCTACAAAAATAATAACTGCTGTGAAAATTAATTTTTTCATCTTTCCTTATTTTTATGATTAGACACTATATATTTCAAAGTTCAACATTAAGTAATTAATATACTTAACAACAAATTATATCATATATATAAAAATTTGTCAATAGAATAAAAAAGGGTTGAGATTTAACCTCAACCCAAATGCCTTAACAATCACATTCCTCCTCTTCCTCTTCCTCTTCTTCCTCCTCCTCTTCTTCTTCGCAATCACAATCGCCATCAGCTTCTACAGATCTTCTGTCTTTTGAATAGTGATTCCTTCGCGCTTCATTTCTAACATTTTGAACGTTTGTAACGTTTTTGGTATTAGTGGTGGTGGAAACGGAGCTTGTTGTTGTTTTTTCTTCTACCTTTTTTGGCTCTTCAGCTTTTTTTTCTACTGGAGCCTTAATGGTTTTAGTAATAACTTTTGGTTTTTTGGCAAGATTGTCGATTTTCTTTTCGATGAATTTCAACCTCTTGCCTATAAAAACCAAGTCACCACTCAAAAGCTCAATTGTTTCAACTTGAACCTCTTGAATGTTATCAATTTTTTTAATTATCTCTTTGTGCTCTTTCCCTCTTTCAAGAGTTAAATAAACCAATAAACCTGCGGAGATAATGAGCAGTATAGCCACTATCGCTCCAACTGAAATCTTTTTTTCCATTCTTATCCTATTTTAAATTAATATTTCAATGTTCTGTTATTGAATGAATTAAAAAAACACATCCAACGTCCAATGTTATCATATATAAAAAAAATTGTCAAGCCCTACAATTGACAAAATATTAAATATATGATATAATAGTTTTAGTTATTTATAGTTGTTTAACAAAAAAACAGAAAGAATGGAAATAGTAGTTAAAAACACCATCAAAGATGGCGATGAAGTAATCGGAGTAAGCACCAATCTGGGAGATTTGAAAATTTCTCATTGGTCTGAAAAAAGATTAACAATTTTTAACGGTATGGAGTTCAAAATTCCAAGTTCTCAGTGCAAGCACATGAAATTTGTTCCAGAAAGATACAAACTGGACACAAATGGAGAGGTTGCCTTGATGCCGGGATATTGGAATTGCGGTGTATTCGCTGATGAAGTGTTAGTAACAAGATGTTACTATCATGATAACGAAGAAAAAACCGAAAAAGAACTCCCTCTAGGCTCTACAGTTTGGGGAACCGTTGAGATAAAACTCAGCACAAACAAAAAAACAGGTGTAGAAAAAATTATTATTAATCATTTCTACATCAAAAAAACAAACGCTCCGGCTGACAAAAGAATAACGATAGCCGGAGACGCACCAAAAACTGCAAGTATTTTCGAAATGAAAATACCAAACAGCAAAAAAGGTGCAAAAATTAGAGTTATCAAAAAAAGATAACTCTGCGAAATCAAAAAGCAGTAAGTGTACACTTACTGCTTCTTTTTTTATAATATATTTTTATTGAAGAAATCTTTTAAGTCTTTAATATTTATTCTTTCCTGAGTCATTGTGTCTCTTTCTCTAACAGTAACTTCGTCATTCTCTAGGGTATCAAAATCAATGGTCAGACAATATGGAGTACCTATCTCGTCTTGCCTACGATATCTCTTACCAATATTACCATTATCATCAAATTCACATTTCCAATTCATTTTCAACTCATCAAAAACTTCTCTAGCCTTCTTTACTAATTCAGGCTTATTTTTCAACAATGGAAAAACAGCTATTTTTACTGGGGCTAATTTAGAACTTATTTTTAAAACAGTTCTGGCATTATCTCCTTCCCCCTCTTCTCGGTATGCATCTGATAAAACTGCTAGAAATGCTCTTCCCACACCAGCTGAAGTTTCAACTATATGAGGAATGAATTTCTCATTAGTTACAGGATCAAAATAATTAAGATCTTTACCTGAATGATTGCTGTGTTGTGTTAAATCATAATTACCCCGAGCATGAATTCCTTCTAATTCTTTAAAACCAAAAGGAAAATTATATTCAATGTCATAAGCTTCTTTAGCATAAAAAACCAAGTTTTCATGTTTATGCCATCTCAAGTTTTCTTCTTTTATTCCTAAGTTTAAATAGAAATTCCAACGAACATCTTTCCACTCTTCATAATATTTCTCATAATCATCTGGTTTGATAAAATATTGCATCTCCATTTGTTCAAACTCTCTAGTTCTAAAAATAAATTGTCTAGCAGTAATTTCATTCCTAAAGGCTTTACCAATTTGAGCAATACCAAAAGGAATTTTAACCCTGGCAGAATCTAAAACATTTTTATAATTTACATAAATGCCCTGGCAAGTCTCACCTCTTAAATATGTTGGCTCTTTTGTCCAATCTCCAGTAAAGTTTCCTAAATTTGACTGAACTAAAAGATTAAATTTTCTACCTGGAGTAAAATCTTGAGAACCACAGATAGGACATTTAATTTTATCCTTATTTAAATCAAATATTTCATTAATCTCCTCCTCGCTCATTTTTTCATCAGCAAAAACACCAACATCTTCTAATATTGTGTCCAATCTAAGCCTAGCATTACATTTCCTGCATTCAGTTAATGGATCAGAGAAACCCTTAACATGCCCTGAAGCCTCCCATATTTTGGGGCTCATAAAAATAGCTGAGTCAAGACCTACAACATCATCCCTAAATTGAGTCATAGACTTCCACCATTCTGACTTAATATTATTAGCTAATTCAACTCCATAAGGACCAAAGTCATAAATAGCAGCAAAGCCTTCATAGATTTCAGAAGACTGAAAAACAAACCCTCTTCTCTTACAAAAAGAAACTAATTTATCCATCTTGTTATCTTTTGACATATTTATTTTATATTTTAATTTTATATCTCATCTAAAGTTTTTATACCTAACAAAGCTAAAGCATTTTCTAATAATACTACACAAGAAAATATTAAAGATAGTCTTGCTTTTTTTATTTCACTTTCGGCCTGCAATATATTAACCTTTTGATAATAATCGTTAAACATCTTTGTAAAATCAAAAAGATATTTAGCTATTTCACTAGGGTCATTATCCATACTTGATTTTTCAACAATATCTGGATATTTAGCCATTTCTAGAATAATATTCTTTTCAATATCTTCTATTAAATTATCTACTTTAAAATCTAAATCAAGACCATTAGATTTTCTAAGTAAGCTTTTCATTCTAGCTATACTATATAGTATGTATAGAGCGCTAAAACCTTCAAACTTTAAAGCTTCCTTTATATCAAAGACAATTGTCTTGTTAGCGGCTATTTTTAACATTTCAAACTTTAAAATAGCAACTGCTAGCAATTTACTGTTTTTATCAATCTTGTCATCTGCCCAATCTTCATGTCTTTTTTTAGTTTCAATACTTATCTTGTCTACTACTTGATTGTACAAATCCTTCAAAACAATAACCTTGCCAGACCTAGAAGACATCATACCCTCTGGTAACTTAACAAAATCATAAGATAGATGAGTAAAGTCATTCTTATACCCAGCTAATTCAAATATTTTAAAAAGTTGTTTAAAGTGAAGACTCTGTCTAACATCTACGATAATAAATGACTTAGCTAAGTCTGGGAAATCTTTATTCTTAGCCTCATTTAATGCTAAGTCAGCTGCAGCATATAGAGATGTTCCGTCACTCCTAACAATAGGCAAAACACCTAGGCCATATTCTTCTAAGTCAGCTATTATTGCTCCCTGGCTTCTTTTAAAAATACCTCTGGATAAAAAGTCTTCTACTATCTCTACGCTTCTGTCGCTAAAATCACTCTCAAAATATGTTTTTTCAAAACCAATACCTAAAATATCATATATTTCCTCAAACTCTTTAACGCTTAATTCCTTGGTTTTTTTCCACAAATCATAATTCTCTCCCCTTTTCTTTTCTATGTCTGTCATTATAGTGCTTATCTCCTCACTTATTTCTGGGTTCTTGTCTATTTCAGAAACAGACCAAGAATAGCAAAGACCAATATTCTCACTATGCCCCTTCTTGTAGGCCCAAACAGTTTTAGCAGTATTTATACCTAAGTCATTAATAAAGGAAACTGGGTGCGCATCAAAACCATTAGCTCTAGATATATTAACTATAGCCTCACCAAAAACAATATTTCTTAAATGACCAATATGAATCTCTTTATGAGTATTGGCATTAGAATATTCATAAACAACTTTTTTATTCTCTCCATCATTATTAAAGCCATACTTATCGCCATGCTTTAAAACATCGGAGATAACCATTTCTGCCAATTTACCTTTATTTATAAATATATTAAGATAAGGTCCAATAATCTTAACCTCATCAATAACCTCTTTAGTTTTTTTATCCTTGATTATCTTTTCTTTAAAATCATCTGCAAGTTCATTAGGTTTAAGACCTCTTTCTTTGGCAAAAGAAAAAAGAGGTAAACAAAGATCGCCCATCTCAGAATTTGGTGGATAAGAAAATATATTCAAATCATTAAAAGATAAAACTTTAGCAATATCTTTTTTTAATTCTCTTAAAAACATAAACAATAATATTATTACAACAAAATTGTATATTATTTAAACTATTTTGTCCATATAATATTTGTCTCTTTTTAAAAATATGCTATAATTCAAACATAGAGTAAAAAATAATTTTAAAATTAAATCTAAAAAAAATATGGCTTCTTACAGAGACATAATCAAACAATCTTGGAAAATTTCTTGGAAGAATAAATACCTTTGGTTTTTCGGCTTTTTTGCTTCAATTATTAGCTTCGGGGCTGAATTCAAAGTTTTATCTAGGTCAGTAAATCAAGACCAAGGTATAAAGTTATTAAATGAAACATTGATGTTTTTTAAGACTGGCATTTTCTCTAAAAATGCATTAATAAATATGGGAGAGTTAATAAAGACAGACCCAATGTCAGCTCTAGCTATATTATCCATAATAGTCTTCATAATAGCCTTTGCAATATTTTTCCTTTGGCTAGCTACAGTCTCTCAAATATCTATAATAGAGTCAGTTAAGAATCTAATAAAAGGAACAAAAAACGAAACTAAAATTAAAAATAACTTAAGAAAATCCAACAAAAAGTTCTGGCCAGTTTTAAGCATGAACTTAATAATCGGAGTTATAATTAATGGAATCACATTGTTAATTAGC
>Ga0172382_10007096_pt1 | contig 16032 bp, 11 predicted proteins | sample Leawel138RmetaG_FD_122245 | JGI IMG/M metagenome (GOLD analysis project Ga0172382, IMG submission 122245) | Leachate microbial communities from a municipal landfill in Southern Ontario, Canada - Leachate well 138R metaG | ecosystem: Engineered > Solid waste > Landfill > Unclassified | place...
CATGGCTGGGGCCGGCAACAAAATCGCCGACCGATTCGGGGGTCCAGTTGCCGACAAACACCGCGCCGGCGCTGATGACTTTGCTGCGCCAGGCATCGGCATTTTCGACCATCAGTTCGAGATGCTCCGGGGCGAAACGGTTGATGATGTTCATGCCGTCGTCGAGACTGGGCACGTTGACCAGCAGGAGACCGCCGGCCGCCACAGACTTGCGCAGCAGGGCCTTGCGGGGCAGTTGGCGCATCTGCCTGACCAGCTCTTCGGAAACTTTTTCCGCAAGCTCAGGCGAATCGGTCACCATCAGGGCCTTCTCGAACCCGGTGCCGTGTTCGAGCTGCGAGAGCAGGTCGGCGGCAACCCAGGCGGGCGGCGCCGAGGCATCGGCCAGGATGGCGATTTCGCTCGGGCCGGCGACGAGGTCGAGTGCCACCGTGCCATAGACCAGCCGTTTGGCGGCTGTGACAAAAGTGCCGCCCGGTCCGACGATCTTCTGGACCGGCTCGTTGCGGCGCGTGCCGTAGGCCATCAGGCCGATCGCCTGCACACCGCCGACACGGTAAATCTCGCTGACCCCCGTGAGCTGCATGGCATAGAGCACGACGGGGTTGATCTGCTTGTCCCGGCCGCAGGGCGAACAGGCGATGATCTCTTTGACACCCGCCACCTGAGCCAGGGTGGCCGTCATGATAACGGTCGAAGCCAGCGGTGCCGTACCGCCGGGCACATAGATGCCGACTCTTTCGTAGGGCATGAAAAATTCGCCGAGGCTGCCGCCGTTGGCGGTCGGCATGCTCCAGCCCTGCCGCATGCTGCGGCGGGCGAAATCCGTCACGCGGCGGTGTGCCTCGCGGACGTGGCGGCGCGTGGACTCCGGCACAGTCTCAATGGCATTGGCGATATCTTTGTCGCTGACACGCAGCTCGGTGCCGCGCAGGACGACACCATCATACTTGGCCATGGCGGCCATCACGGCTGAATCGCCACGCCGACGAATATCTTCGAGCAACTCCCTGGCGATCACCTCAGCCTGCTCATCGAAGGCCGGACGGCTCAAAAAAGTTTCAATCATTTTCGAGCGACGTGTCGGTGACCACGTTGCAACGCGCACTTTCATGAATATCATTCTCTCCTTGCCCCCATTATGCCACCGCCCGCCCGCATGGAGCAACCCCAAAGCTCATAGACAAAAAACAGCCGGGGTGTGTGGGGTGTGTGTCAGTGTGAGATATGTATCGTCCGAGGCAGTGTCCGGACATTGCCACGCACTGGCAGTGATCAGACTGCGCGAATCAGAGGCCTTCGGGCGGTGTCAGGTTGGCGCCGGCTTCCGGCAGTGGTCCGCCGGGACGGCGACGGTAGTCGCCCTTGTCCGGATCCATGAAGAGTGTCGCTTTGTCTTCGACGATCTGGCAGGTGTCGCTCATGAAACGCTCGGAACCCTTGCGGACAAAAATGTTGCCGCTGATGTCACCCGAAATATGTTCGGCCAGACCATCGAGGACGTTGTTGCGGATCACGAGTCCCTGCGGGCGGCCGGGGCTGTTGCGCGCCTGTGCCAGAATACCGGTCGCCCAGGTGTACAGTTCCTTGTTGGTATTGACAAAGGTGTTGTTGATGAACTGGATGTTGCGCACCTGACGTCCGCCGACCGAGCCGCTGGTCCAGATGCCGAGACAGACGGCCGACTTATTCATGCCATCGACAACGTTGTTGCGCAGGATAATGTTTTCGGCATTGCGGTTGATTGTCATCGTGTTGTGGACAAAGTTGTCCTCGAAGAGGATATCGGCGCAGCCTTCGTAGAAGTTGACGCCCGAAGAGTGCATGCCGAGGTGGTCGAGCACGGCGTTGCCGCGCAGGACGCCACGCTTGGCTTCGTAGTGGCGGATGCCGGAGCCGGCGTTCTTGACGAGGCGGTTTTCGCTAATCTCGTAGTCATTGACGCGGTTGACATAGATGCCGACCGTCCAGCCGGGGCAGTGGTGGATGTGGCAGTTTTTGACCGTGACGTGGTCACTCATGTTGAGGCTGACACCCGCGTGGCCGCTGATGAAGCGCACTTCGCAATCGGCCACGTTGATGTGGTGCGGGCGTCCGCCGCCACCGCCGCTGGTCGAGATCGCCCCGGCGCCGCCGGCATAGCGCTGGATCAGGAAGTTGCGTACTTCGAGGTGGGCCGAGGCACCGTTGAGCTGAATGCCAGTCGCCAGCACGGGATAGCCGATATCGACCGGCTGGCCGTTTTCGAGACGATCCGGCAGCAGGAAGACACGGGTGCGACCGCCTTCCAACTGTGCCAGACACCATTCGCCGGGCTGCTCGATAAAGCGCGGCGAGTTGTAGAGCGCATAGCTGGTGTGATCGTAGGTCGTGGCGGTGAAGTGCGGCACCTCCAGCCGGCCGGTAGCCGGATCGGCTTTGCGAATGCGGCTGAAAAAGGTGTGGCTGTTGCCGCCGTGCACCCCCAGAAACAGTCCTTCGTAGTCGGCCGGATTGATGCCCGTCAGACGCTCTTCGTCCTTGATGATCGTGGCGATTTCAACATCCAGAATGTTTTCCCCCTCCGGCGTGTAGGCGAAAAACCGCTGCATCTTGGTCCAGGTGCTGTTACCGGGATTGGAGTGCTTGAGACGATAAGTCAGCTTGCGGGCGGTCGTCTTCTGCGGCAGGGCGAAACGCTGCGGCTTGGTGCTTTCGCGGTCAACATCGACTGTCAGGACTTCCTTGTCGTCGATCGAGAAGATAATCTGCTCGGGCACGGGCGACTGTTTGGGGCGGAAGAGGGTGAAGCCCAGCTCGGCAATCTCGACCGGCGCGGCCAGATCAATACTTACGGCACCGCCATCGAAGGGCTGGATGACGGGTGCACTGCCGCCATAGACAATGGCGAGGACGGGCAGGCTGTTGTTGCCGCGCGAACCTTCCTCGTAATAGACCTTGTGCGGATAGTTGTCCTCCATGCGATGGGGCGAGCGGAAGAAGTCGCCCGGACGATCGGGATAAAAATTATCCGACGGCTTGGGCTGCATGGCAATCGGGAGCAGGCGCTTTTCGCCGTCGATCAGGAAGAGACGCTGCCAGGGAGCCTGACGCTGGGCGCCGGCATCGCGGTGGACCACGAAGCGGCTCAGACTGGTCTCGAAGTTGCTGGTCAGATCGACATCGAGGTCGGTGTACATGATTTCCTGCCAGCGCGGATTGCCGCCAGCCTGTTCCTGCGAGATGCATTTCTGCCAGCCGGTAATGGCCTGCGAACCGTCCAGAATGGCGCGGCCTGCGCCGAATGTGCCGGCGCTGTTGCCGTCGAGCACGATCGGGGCACCTTCTTCACCGGCAAAGTTCCAGACAATTTCGCCGCGGTACTGGACCCCGCCCTTGAGAATCACGACATCGCCGGGATTGAGTTTGGCTCCCTTGGCACTGCCCTCGGCCTTGCGGTCTCCCGGGGCACGTTTCCAGGCCGTCGCCGGAGAAGTGCCGTCGGCTGCGTCGTCGCCACCCTCGAAGTCCACATAATAAGTGGCCGCCATCAGCGAGCCGGCTACGGTAGCTGTCAGGAGCGCCAGTGCCGCGCGGGCACAGCGTTTGTCTTTTTTGAACGGATGAGGTGTTTTCATGGTAACCAGCTTAACATGCCCGGCAAGCTGGGTCAAACGTTAGCTTGGCAGCCTAATTTGCTCTCCCATGCGCAATTCATTGCAATTGCAGTTCGTCCGCCTTCGCCAGGAGGCTACGGCACGACAGGCGCGGACGCTCACCCTCCATGAAATGTTCACCCGAAGGTTGATATTCAAAAATGGAGGGCGAATGTCCCCATGAGCCGCAAGAGCAAAGGGAAGCGCATGTTTAGGAGAAAAGAAAGTGTTAACTCCCGCAGTTTTGGGACAGGCGACTAGACTCTTGCCAAGTGGGGACATAATGAGGCATAATGACGGGATGTCAAATGCGACCTCCCGGCGAGTGACTTTCCCTCTGTCCGGGTTTCACAATAAGGATAAGACATGCAAATTTATCTGAATGGATCTTTCGTGCCGCCGGAACAGGCGACAGTTTCAGTTTTCGATCATGGGCTGCTCTATGGGGATGGCATTTTCGAGGGTATCCGCTCTTATGGCAGTCATGTGTTCCTGCTGGACGAGCATATCGAGCGGCTGTACGACTCCGCCAAGGCGATCAACCTCGCGATTCCGCTGACGCAGGCTGAGATGACGCGTGCCGTGGTGGAAACCTGCCGCATCAACAACGTTCGCGACGGCTATATCCGCCTTGTGATCACGCGCGGCCCCGGTTCGCTGGGTCTGAGCCCCTACCGCTGCAAAACACCGCAGGTCATCATCATCGCCGATTCGATTCAGCTCTATCCGGCCGAATGCTATGAAAAAGGCCTCAAGATCGTGACCGTCGGCACGATCCGCAATGCTCCCGAAGCGATCAATCCGCGCGTCAAGAGTCTCAACTATCTCAACAATATCATGGCCAAAATCGAAGCTGTCAACGCCGGCGTCGAGGAAGCGCTGATGTTGAACCAGCAGGGTTTTGTCGCCGAGGCGACGGGCGACAACGTTTTCTACGTCAAGGGCAACCGCCTCGCCACGCCTCACCCCACCGCCGGCTGTCTCGAAGGCATCACGCGCAATGCCGTCATGCGCATTGCCGCCGCCGCCGGCATGGAGGTCATTGAGCCGACCGTCAGCCGCTACGATCTCTACACCGCCGATGAAGTTTTCCTGACCGGCAGTGCCGCCGAGCTGATTCCGGTGGTCGAGATCGACCGCCGCACGATCGGAACGGGGCTACCCGGCCCCAAAACACTCGACCTGCTGGCCCGTTTCAAGGCTTTCACCCTCGACCCCGCCAACGGGGAACTGATTCCATAAACCATGAAGTGTGAACGCTGTCAGATAAATGAAGCCACCCGCGCCGTGGCCGTTGAAAAAGACGGCCACGCGAGCGAGCTCTTTGTCTGCGACAACTGCGCCGGCAAAACCAGCCGGCCTTCAACTGCCAAACCCGCGCCCATGCCGGAGCTGCCCGGGCCGATCTCGCTGACCGATATTCTGTTCAGCCTCGACAAACCCGACACCTCCAAAGCCGATCATAAATCCGGCCGTAAAAGGGGCAGCGCCCGCAACAACAAAAAACTCGCCTGCAGCAAGTGCGGCATGACCCGCGAAGCCCTGCTCGAAACCCGGCGCTTCGGCTGTGCCAAATGCTACGAGACCTTCGCGGCTGATGTGCAGCTCTTTCTGCAGGAGATGCAGTTTGGCGATGTGCATGTCGGGCGCGCTCCCGTCAAGGCCGTCCTGCAGCGCCGCCTCGCGGATCTGCGTACTTCACTGGCCGAGGCGATTGCCACCCAGCGCTTCGACGAAGCGGCCAAGCTGCGCGACGAGCTGAAAACGCTGGCTGGCGAACAGTCCGGCGGCGGAGAGTCTCCCGATGGAGAAGCATAGCCCGCTCCCCGACTGGCGTTCCAGGCTGGCTTTTCCGGGCATCGTGGCCAGTTGCCGTGTGCGGCTGGCGCGCAACCTGCAGGGCGAGCGTTTCCCCGACTCAATCCAGGAGACGGAAGGCCGTCGCGTCCGCGACCGCATCTGCTACACTCTGGCCACGCTCAAACCCTTCAGCCAGGGCGAAATAATTCTGGTGGACGGTGCCTCGCAATCCAGGATCATGGATCTGCGCGAGGCGCACCTCGCCAGCAAGGAGCTGGCCGAACGCGGTGCAATCGGAGCCATCGCCGTGGCCGAAGACCGTTCGATGTCGGTCATGGTCAACGAGGAGGATCACCTGCGCATTCAGGTCTTGCGGCCGGATGCCGACCTCCAGAGTGCCTGGCGTGAAGCCTGTGCGATCGATTGTCTGCTGGAAAGCAAACTCGACTACGCCTACCACCAGACCTACGGCTATCTGACCGCCTGTCCGACCAATGTCGGCACGGGTCTCAGGGTCAGCATCATGCTCCACCTGCTGGGGTTGGGTCTGACCGACGAAATCGAGCAGATTTTCAAAGCGCTCGACCGTCTGGGTTTTGCCGTCCGGGGCATCTGGGGCGAAGGCTCGGAGGCGGCCGGTCATCTCTACCAGATTTCCAACCAGCAGACCCTCGGCGAGACGGAGCAGGAAATCATCGACCGGCTCTACAATTGCGTCGGCGAAACAGCCCGGCAGGAGCAGAACGCCCGTATGCGGCTGGTGGAGGATCAGCCGGATGTCATCATGGACTGCGTCGCCCGTGCGCTGGCGATCCTGCGCAGTGCCCGCGTCCTGCGCTCCGACGAAGCCCTCGATCTGCTCTCGGCCCTGCGCATGGGGGTTGAGGCCGGCCTCGTCGGCAACCTCGAACCGGCCGTGATCGACTACTGGATGAAGGCCGTTCTGCCGGGACACATGGAGAAACTGGCCAAGGGCCTGCTCGAGACCAGGGCTCGGGATCGCATGAGAGCCGAACTGATGCGCCGTGCCATGACCGAGGTCCAGCTGATCGGCTGAAGCGCGTCCTTTTCAGCCCCGGGATCGCAGGGCTCCGTACCTGCACGACTCGGCCGCAGGCCGCCTGGCCCGGGAGCCCCGAGCGCCGGCTCGGGATCAAGAGGATTATCTCACACTCAGTCCACAAAGTAGTAGCGATCTTCCCGCATTTTTTGCGTGACGGCCTTTCTGAGACCGGCGGCCTCCAGCACAAAGGTTTCCGCTGCCAGCACCCGTCCGTGCTGCATGAAATCATCGTGCTGCAATGTCTCCACGCGATCGTAGCGCTGGATGTATCCCGAGTTGCCGAAGCCGTGCGTCCGGTATTCCCTGCGGTAGCTCCGTCCCTGCCCGTCGCGGATTGTGAAGAGATAGTTCGAGCCGAAAACATAGGGGGCGGAGACCGTCTCCTCGATCGCGTGCATCGTGGTGTTGGGCCGCAAGCTGCAGCCGAGCATCACGATCTTGCCGCCCAGCCGGGTCAGTTTGTTAAAAGGCGAATGCGGCCCGCAGGGGGTGAAGTCGAGGGCATGATCGCCGAGAAATTCGTCGGTACACCGCCCGATGCCGCAGACCGAATGTGTCGGATGCAGACTGCGGCTTGTCCCGGCACGGTTGCGGAAGTACTCGGGGATGGCTCCGATGTTGACAGGTGTCGTGCGGACATCGAACACCTCAGGCGGACGCAGCGCCCAGCTCAGCGTCGGCACCAGCAGCGTGCCTTCCTTGCCGAGCGCCTCCAGAAAACCACGTACAACCGTTTCGATACCGCCCGCCACCGGCCCCAACGACTTGTATGACGAATGCACCAGCACCGTATCACCCGGCAGAACACCCAGTGCATTCAAATCAGCGGCAATTTTTGCAACACACGACAAACTCGACATTTCTCTCCCCGATCTCATATCCCGATCTCTCTCCGACCGGCCATATCGACCAAGCAGGATATGAACTTCCGCAACAAAAGGCAATCAACGCGCAGACCATTCTGATTTTGAGATTGTTGTTGTTGTTTGCTGCTGAATGGACTTACAATCGGCTGCACATCCACCCTTAACCGGACAATGAGGTTCACATGTCTTTCAAGGTTGCTATCATTGGTGCGGGAAGCATCGGTTTCACCCGCAAGCTTTGTCATGATCTGCTGGCCGTGCCGGAACTGCAGGACATGACGATTGCGCTGACTGATATCAGCGAAAACAACTTGTCGATGATCACGCAACTGCTCGAGCGTGATCTGGCGGCCAACAAGCTCCCGACCAGACTGGAGAGCACCACTGATCGGCGCGCCGCACTTGATGGGGCGCGTTACGTCATCAACGCCACCCGCATCGGCGGGCTCGAGGCCTTCAAGACCGATATTGAGATTCCTCTCAAGTACGGTATCGACCAGTGCGTGGGCGACACGCTCTGTGCCGGCGGCATCATGTACGGGCAACGCGGCATCGCCGCCATGCTGGAGTTCTGCGCCGATATCAACCAGGTTGCCGAGCCTGGTGCCCTGTTGCTGAGTTATGGCAATCCGAATGCCATGCTGACCTGGGCGGCCAACGAATATGGCGATGTGGACTGTGTGGGACTCTGCCACGGAGTGCAGGGCGGCCATTGGCAGATCACCAAGGTCATTGAGCTGCTGATCAACAAAAACCGCAAGCCGGGCAGCAAGGGCTATCGTGAGTTGCAGATGGATGAGGTTGATATCATCTGCGCGGGCATCAACCATCAGACCTGGTACACCCAGGTGATTTTCGAGGGCGAAGACTGGACCGACCGGCTGTTGGAGGGTTTCGAAAAACATCCGACATTCAGCCAGCAGGAAAAGGTGCGCATCGATGTCCTGCGCCGTTTCGGCTACTACTCGACCGAGTCCAACGGACACCTTTCCGAATATGTCCCCTGGTACCGCAAACGCAAATCGGAAATTAAAAAGTGGATATCGATGGATTCCTGGATTCTCGGCGAAACCGGCGGCTACCTGCGCATTTGCACCGAAGGTCGCAACTGGTTCGAAACAGAGTTTCCCACACTCCTCAAAGAGGAGCCCTGGCAGGCGGCAAATCACCGGCGGTCGCAGGAGCATGGCTCCTACCTGATCGAAAGTCTCGAAACCGGACGCGTGTACCGCGGCCATATCAACGTTCCCAACTGGCAGAAGACCATTACAAACCTGCCGGAAGATGCCGTGATCGAGGTACCCTGTTATGTTGACCGTAACGGCATCAGCATCCCCTCGGTCGGCGACTTGCCGCCCGGCTGTGCCGCCGTTTGTGTCAACTCGATCAACGTCCAGCGTCTGGCCGTCCTGGCCGCTGTCGGCGGCGATATCCAACTGCTCAAACAGGCGATGATGCTCGACCCGCTGGTCGGGGCCGTCTGCACAACGCCCGAGATTTCGCAGATGACCGACGAAATGCTGGTCGCACAGGCCGCTTGGCTGCCGCAGTATGCCGAAGAGATTCCGGCCGCGAAGAAACGGCTGAAGAGCGAAAAGCCACTCGGCACGCACAAGGGAACCGGGGCCGCACGCAAAAAGGTCGCCACGGTCAGTGTCGTCGGTAAACGCAACAAACAGACCGAAAGCAAGCGCAAAAGCGGCAAGGCTCTCGACATCGCCGAGCCGGAAGGTTAGCAGTTTTGTTAGCAGTTTTGGCAGTTTTGGGGACAGTCAGCTATTGACCGGAGCGGCGCAGGTTGTGCTAAACTGAACTGATGGCCAACAAACACTACTCCAACATTGCACCACTGCGTCCGGAATTTTCGCCTTTCGACGGCCTGCTGCTCGTCAACAAGCCCGCCGGACCGACTTCACACGACATTGTCAATGCGGTCCGGCGGCATTTCCGCTTCGAAAAGGTGGGGCATGGCGGGACGCTTGATCCCGATGCCACCGGGCTGCTGGTTCTGCTGCTGGGACGGGCGACGAAACTTTCCGACCGGATCATGGGGTCCGACAAGGCCTACGAGGGCACGCTGCGGCTGGGAGCTGCCACCTCGACCCAGGATGCTGGCGGCGAAGTGACGGCAACGGGCGATCCCTCGGGTGTGACCGAAGCCGACCTGGCCGCGGTGCTGGCCAAACTGCAGGGCGACCAGTATCAGACGCCGCCGATGGTTTCGGCCGTCAAGCAGGGCGGGGTGCCGCTCTACAAACTGGCTCGCAAGGGCAAAACCGTCGAGCGTCCGCCGCGCCTGATCCACGTCTATGAGTTCCGCCTGGTGGAGTTCGGCATGCCCGACAGCCGTATTTTTGTGCGTTGCTCGAAGGGCACCTATGTCCGGACCCTCTGTCACGATGCCGGAGAGGCGCTGGGCTGTCATGCCCACCTGGCCGGTCTGCATCGGACACGTTCCGGCAGTCTCGATGTGAGTGCGGCACTGCCTTTTGACCAGATAAAGAAAATGACGCATGAAGAGCTGGCTCCACACGTCATTCCGATACTGCAGGCGGTCGATCTCTGAGGTGCCGCCCCTGCCCGCCTTCCCGCCTTACTGCTTGGGGATAAAGAGCTTCTGCCCGACATAGATGGTGGCCGGGTTTTTAATGTTGTTTTCGCGCACGATGGTATCGAGCGGCACCTTGTAGGCCTGCGCGATCGCCGAAAGGGTCTGGTTGGCCTCGACGATGTGTTCGTAGCCGACGGCAGCCCGTCCTCCGGCCGTCTGACGTGCCGGTTTAGCCGGGGGGGTGGCCGGCATGGCCGCTTCGACCGCCTTGCTGACGCGTGCAGGCAGGTCATCGACCGACTTGCGGATTTTGTCCTGCTCGGCACGCAGACTGTTGAGTTCGCGACGCAGGGCCTCATTCTCCGCGACGGCGGCGTGCAGCTCCTGCCGGGCCTGGTTGAGCCGGGCTTCGCTCTGGGTACCCTGCTGGAGCTGGGTCTGTTCCAGTGCATCGACTTGCGCCTGCAGGCGGCGCGTGGTTTCGAGCAGTTGTTCGAGCTGCGTCTGCGCCCTGGCCGTCGCCGTCTGTGGGGTGATAACGGCAGCCGGGGGCTGGCTGCGATAGGGCACCCCCATGGCCGAGCGGCCGGCCGGATCATAAGTCTGACAGGCCGAGCCTGCCAGCATGACACCGGCGATGGCAAGGAGCGGCAGACCCGGACGCGAATGGAAAGCCTTCATCTGCATCGGGTCACTTCCCTTCGGCGGCCTTCTGGGCGGCGTAGATGCTTTCGATCTTCTTCGAAATGTCTTTAAAGGTCACGTCGTGACGGTAGATCTCCTTGAAGTAATTGGCGGCATCGTCGAGCCGCCCCTCTTCATGGAAGATCTCGGCGATCTCGTACATGACTTCCATCTTTTCGGCATTCATGCCGGGCAGCACTTCGAGTGCCTGTTCGAGCTGCATGGCAGCCATGTCGAGCAGGCCTTTGACACGGAAACAGCGCGCGAGATTGTAGAGCGCCTGGACCCGGTCCTTGGGACTGCGCACGGCCAACTGGAGCTGCTGGATGGCATCGTCGTAACGTTCGTACTTGACGTACTGCATACCCATTTCGTAGCGCAGGCGCAGATCGTTGGGGTAGCGCTGGACACGCTCGACCAGCTCGTCGAAAATGTACTGGTCGCGTTCAGTCGTCTTGGCTGCCGCTTCGTCCTTTTTGCCCTCTGCGGTCAGGGCGGCGATTGCGGCATCGAAACGGGAGACCGTGGCGGCATTCATGCGACGGTCGATCTCGGGGTCGGCCGGGTTGACCTTGCGGGCATCCTCATAAATCTGGATGGCTTCATCGTAGCGTTTCTGCTGGACGAAAAGCGAACCGAGGTTGAGGTAGTAGTTGAGGTTGGCCGGTTCGGCCTTGATCTTGGTGCGAGCCTCTTCGATCAGGGCCTCGGCATCTTCCTCCGACTTGACCGCCTTGGAGGCACGCTCCAATTGGACGGCCTGCTCCTTGTCGGCCAGCACCGACTGGTAGTTCTTGCCCTCGCGATGCGCCTCTTCCCAGCCCGAGTCGAGCGTCATGAAAGCCTCGGCATCCTTGAGCAGCTTGGCGATTTCGGCATTGTTGGGCTTGAGGACAAAAACCTTTTCGAGGCATTCGCGGGCCGCCCGGTAGTTTTTGATTTCGTGATAGAGGCGCCCCAGAGCTTCGACGGCTTCGATTTTGGTCGGGCTCTGTTCGCGGATGATCTCGAGCGTCATCACGGCGGCTTCGGTCTGGCCGGCGGCCAGGGCGACCTGGGCATAGATCTTGCCGAAACCGATATGCAGCGGATCGATCAGCAGCAGTTCTTCGGCTGCCATCAGGGCTTCGTCCGGCTTTTTGGCCTTCATCAGGGCCATGATTTTTAGCTTTTTGGGGATCCCCGTCAGCGAAGCGATCTGATGTGTCATGGCTCCCTTGCGGGCCCGCTTGAACTTGGCCACCGCCGCCAGGCGCAGGTTGCGGCGCGCCGCCAGATAGTTGGGGGCATTTTCGACAACCTTCATGAACATCTCGATCGCAAAGTCGAGGTTGTCCCTCTCAAGGGCGGACACCGCTTTGCTGTGCAAGTTTCTGATACCCTGTGGTACCTGTGCCGCAGCTACACTGGCATTGTTGACGGCGGCTTCCTGTGTCTGCTGGGAAAGTTCTTCAGCCATTAGTCGATCCTGTTTGGCAAATTGGCGGTGCTGGGGCATGCGATTCATTCAACACCCCGAATAAGCACTTGAGGATATCTCAGGGTGCCGCTTAAGTCAAGGTTTCCCGGGAATTTTGAAAATCCGCCCGTTCGCCCATTATCGAACCACCCTTTTGTGTGCAGTTTCTGATGCCGATAGCGATGCCGACCGCGACACCGGGTCGGGACAAGAGACGCCGTATTCTGTAATCTTGCAAATAAATTGCCAGATTACAGGCCGTGGCACTGTCCCGACTCTGCCACCTCGTTGTCGTAATCATTGTCGCTATCGCGATCGATTTCGCGATTTCTGCCGTTTTGGGAACGCGCCAGTTTTGGGAACATTCGACCGCACTTGCGGCAGAAAACAGGAGATGGTACGATACGGCCGTGAAGTCGGAAAAGGAATCCCAACAAAAGGCGGCACGGACCGCACTGACGCATGTTCGTGCGCCTTGACGTTCGGCGGGAGGGAACTGCATGAAAACTGACTACGACGTAATTGTATGCGGAGGCGGCCCCGCCGGCATCGCAGCATCCATCATGGCTTCGCGGCTTGGCTCGCAGGTACTTCTTCTGGAGCGATATGGCCGTTTGGGGGGCATGGCGACGTCCGGCCTGGTGCAACCGATCATGGGGTCGGTCGAGTCTCCGCTCGTCGAGTCGCTGCTGACCGGATTGGGCGGTAGACATGTTGACTTTGAGCATTTCGACTTGAATGCCGCCCGGCTGGTGCAGGACTCGGGTGCCGATATCCTCCTGCACTGCCTGGTGACGGCCACGCAGATGCGGGATCAGCAAGTCACCGGGGTGTCCTGTGCGACCAAGGCTGGAAGGCTGGAATTGTCTGGAAAAGTCTTTGTGGACGCGACCGGCGACGGGGATGTTGCCTTCATGGCCGGTGCGGAGTTCGAGCAGGGTCGTCCGGGAGACTGCCTGCTACAGCCGGTGTCCATTATGTTCCGCATCTCCGGCGTTGACGAGCGCAGTGCCCTGCAGTGCGGTTCGGAAGAACAGGCCATGGCCATTAGCGTCAACGGAAAGACGTGGCACGAACTTGTTGCGGAAGCGCAGAAAAACGGCTTGCTACCTCAGACGATAGGTGTCGTGCGCCTCTACTCCACTCACCGCAAAGGTGAGCGAGGCGTGAATGCCACACAGGTGAACGGCATCGACGGAACCGACGTGCGCGACCTTACCCGAGCCGAATTGGAGGGCAGACGGCAAGCGGATCAGGTACTTACCTTTCTACGCCGATACGCGCCGGGTTACAGTGATGCCTACATCTCGGCCATGCCGGCTGTTGTCGGCGTCCGGGAGACGCGTCGTTTCCTTGGAACTGCTTATCTCGACCGGCATGATCTCTTGGAGGGACGGCGTCGAGTTGACGCCGTGGTCAACGGCGCAAGCTTTCCCATCGACATCCACAATCCCGCCGGGGACGGTCAAGCCGAAGGATTTGCCGCCCAAGTCAAGCCGTACGACATTCCTTTCGGATGCCTGCTGCCGAAGCAAATCGATGGACTTCTTCTGGCCGGACGATGCATCAGTGGGAGCCACGATGCCCATGCATCGTATCGAGTCATGGCAATCGCCCTGGCAACAGGAGCGGCAGCCGGCGTGGCTGCTGCTCTGGCTCACCGTTACGGAGTTCAACCCCGGGCACTCGATGTGAAGAAGGTACAGGAAGCGCTTGCCGAACCAGCAGGTTCAGGCGACGCTTGACAGCGCGCCTGAACTGCGCCGTTAGGTGTCGATGGAGGTGCGCTTTCGGGCAACGAATCGCCTTGTTCCGCTTCCGGCTGCATGATCCAGACGGAGGGTTTGCCGTCCTGTTCGACGCGCAGCCAGTGGCCGGTGCGTTCGAGTATGCGTAGCTGTGTGCCGGCGGGTATCGGGTCGAGGCGGCGGGCCGTGCCGGCGGGGCAGAGTCGGGACTCTGCCACAGCGCTCAGCGTGAGCTGGTCGCGGGCACTGTGCCGGTCGAGCGTGCGGCGCGCAACCACCGTCGCGACAACCACCAGCAGCGCCAGCAGCACCGCCAGCCAGCGGGAGTATGTTGCGAGGGCGACCAGCACCAACAGACTGAGGGCGATACCGGCCAGCAGCACCAGCAGCGGGGTGACAACCCTGGCCGGCGGGACCTGCCAGTCGGGCGTCTCGGGCAGTAGCCGGGCACCGCCCGGGGCGGCGACGGTCGGCTTGAGGGCGTTGGTGGGGGCGGCATGTTCCACTGTGACCGCCGCACGCGTCTGCATCGTCAGCGCGAAGGGACCGGCACTCAGCTTTTCGTAGCTGCCGCTGTGGGGATTGAAAACCTCGAGTTGGAGCGCCGGGATTTCGGTCGCCTCAAGCGAATCCGGCACAAACACCTGGGTCACCGTAACGCTGCGGCCCTCCTCCAGTGCTTCGATCCGCGGAGCATAAGTCTTGCCATGGCCGAAGGCGGCGGTTTCGGGCGGGCGGAACTCGTTCAGACTGCCGCTGCCCTGCAGTTGCCAGCGTAGAGTCACCAGATCGCCGGGGGAGGCCGTGGCGGGGCTGATGGCGGCACTGAGCGCGAAGCGGCCGACCGCGCCGCAGAAGTCGTCCGGGCGGGGTTCGGGCAGGGGAGTCACGCTGAGGGTCAGCCTCGCGACGCGGCTGTGAAAACTCTGACGTGTGACAAAAGACGACCAGCCGCTGCGGGTACGCTGCTCGACCATGCCGCTCAAGACGGGGTCGAAACTGCGTGTGCCGGCTTGCAGCAGCAGCAGCGGCGCGGCGAAGCGCTTGAGGGTCACCAGTTGACCGTCGGCCGTACGGCGTTCATCGGCGAGGGCTTCGAGATTTCCGATCCTGGCCCAGGGTTCCGAGGGCAGTCCATTGACCCGCAGGCCATCGGCGAGATCGGCATCGCTGACCTCGACTTCCAGAATCAGGCGGATGCTCTGACCGACAAAGTAGTTTTCCTGCGGCGGTTCGAGCCGCAGTTTGGCGGAGACCGCGGCCTGGCTGCGGCATGTCGCAGCCAGGAGCAGGAGTGCGGCGGCAGCGAGTCGGAATCTCGGGCGGGCAGAGCGGATCATGGCGCGACCTCCTCCGACTGCCAGGCATAGGCCGGCGCTGGCAGGGGGCGGCTGAGAAAGTGCGCCGAAACGGCGACACTGGAGCCGAACATGACGATCCCGAGCAGGGCGACGGCAAACAGACCGCGCGCCAGGGCACGCAGACGGGCGAGGCGCAGGATGACCGCCAGCCAGAGCAGATTGTAGAGGAAGAGCAGAATCTGGATCCGCACCTGCCAGGGCAGACTGTAGTGCCAGAAGAAGGGGACGCGGGTCCAGCCGAGTTCTTCTTCGCGGCTGGTGCCGACCTGTTCCGGGCCGTCGCGGCTGTGGCGGGCCGCCAGGGCCAACTGGAGATTGTGGCGCAGATCACCTGAAGTGCCGCCGTACTGTTCGGCCCGCAGCAGGGCATCGATGGCGGCCTCGGGTGCCTCGGCCAGCAGCAGAGCCGTGCCGTAGTTGCGCATGACACCCGCTGTCCGCTGCCCCTGTTGGGCCAGTTCGCGATAGAGGTCGGCGGCGGCGGCATATTCGGCGGCGGTCGTGGCCCGTGCCAGACCGGCGTTGGCCTGGTTCCAGCGGAACTGCTCCTGACTGCGGGCGGCAAGCGGCAGGAGCAGCAGCCCCAGCAGCAGCGCGGAGTACCGGGACGGCGAGCGGCGTTTGCTGAGGCGGCTGCACTGGCGCAGGAGATCCGGCAGCTCGCGCCGGACTTTGGTCAGGAGTGCCAGATCGGGATCGTCGGGTCGGAAAGCCTGGTCAAAAAGCGGCTCCAGCAGAGCGGTGATCTGGTCAGTCAGGGACTGGGGCAGGTGCTGCGTCTGGAGGATTGTGCGGGCGTCGAGCGGAGAGAAACCGGCCGCCGGAATATCGAAACGCTCGGCAAAGAAGCGCGCGACAATCTGCC
>Ga0172382_10007097_pt1 | contig 16029 bp, 12 predicted proteins | sample Leawel138RmetaG_FD_122245 | JGI IMG/M metagenome (GOLD analysis project Ga0172382, IMG submission 122245) | Leachate microbial communities from a municipal landfill in Southern Ontario, Canada - Leachate well 138R metaG | ecosystem: Engineered > Solid waste > Landfill > Unclassified | place...
GCGAAGCCTTCGAAGAGGCACTGCGCTTGATTGACAGCGGACTGGAAGTTTGGAAAAGGAAATTGTCCTTATGAAGCCCTTGCTGCCCGTTTTGGGCGCACTCGTAATACTGCTCAGCGGCTGCGCGACCGGCCCGGGTATGTTCATGGACGAGTCACGATTGCAACGGACCGAACCCGTGGAATCCCACGCGGCAGATCCGGTGCTGTATCCGATCACCCCCGGCTTGATCAAAGAACTGAATCAGAAGGCCACACGCGCGCCGCAATTACCCAAAGGCGGCAAGGAGGCGCTTTCTGACTACGAATACCGCATCGGCCCTGGTGACATCCTGACCATCACCGTCTGGGATCATCCCGAACTCACCATCCCGGCCGGCCAATACCGCTCACCCGATGCGGCGGGCCACCTCGTCAGCGCCAAGGGACTCATCTTCTATCCCTACGTAGGCGAGGTTTCGGTGGTAGGTAAAACCACCACCGAGATCCGTGCCGAGCTAACCGAACGCATCAAGAAATACATCCAGAATCCGCAACTGGACGTTCGCATTGCTTCGTTCCGTAGCAAGAACGTGCTGGTCACGGGTGAAGTGGAAACACCGAATCTCCTGGCACTCAACGACCGCCCCATGACGGTGCTGCAAGCCGTCAACCTGAGCGGCGGCGCCACCGAGGAAGCCGACTTGAGCAACGTGGTACTCACACGCAACGGCGTTGCCATTCCGCTCGATCTGTTGGCGCTCTACCGTGGCGAAGATCACGCGAACTTGCTGCTGCGAGACGGTGACCAGGTTTATGTGCCCAACCGTGCCGACAACCAGGTGTTCATCCTGGGTGAAGTCGGCCGACCGACAGCACAGCCCATGCGCAACGGCAAAATGTCGCTGGCCGAAGCCATCGGAATCACCGAAGGCATGAGCACCCAGAGTGCAGACCCGAGCCGCATCTTCGTCATTCGCGGTGACCTTGAACAACCCATCGTTTACCAACTGGATGCTCGCCAACCCGACGCCCTGCTTATGGCCACCATGTTCCCACTGCGACCGCGCGACGTGGTCTATGTCGCCGTTAACGATCTCACCCGCTGGAACCGCGTGCTGAACCAACTCGTTCCCACTATCCAAGCGATCTGGCAGACCGATTCCCTCCTGAGACGGTGGTGATCTGATGAGTTTTTCCGCTAAGAACATGATGAATACCACCGAACGCGCCGATGACGAAATCGACCTGCGCGAACTGCTCGGGTCCTTGCTGCAAGAGCGCTGGCTGATCGCCGGCATCACGACCTTCTTTTTACTAGGCGGGATGCTTTATACCTTCGTTGCCGCACCCATCTACGAAAGCGATGTGGTCATTCAGGTCGAGCAGAAAAAAGGTGCTATGCCCGGGCTTGACGATTTGTCCATGATGCTCGGCGGCGATGCTGCGACGGAAGCCGAAATCGAAGTCATCCGTTCCCGTACCATCCTCGGCGCAGTAGTGGATCAGCTTGCGCTCGACACCGAAGTCGCCCCGCATCATTTTCCTATTGTGGGCAAAGCCATCGCCCGCCGGTACATGGGAGAACAACCCGCCGCTCCCTGGCTGGGCATGCACAGTTACGCCTGGGGCGGCGAGCGCATCCTGGTACAGCGCCTGGAAGTCCCGCGCTCACTGAAAAACGTACCACTCACCCTGGAGGCGGGAGAGCACGGCCGCTACACGGTTCGCGATCCTGAAGGCCAATTGATCGTCGAAGGCACAGCAGGGCGCTCGGCTTCCGTTGGCGAAGGCGCTTCGGCTGTGCGGATCTTCATTGCCGAATTACACGCACGGCCGGGCACAGAATTTACCCTGCTGAAAAAGCAGCGCCTGCAAGTCGTCGCCGGCTTGCAGAAATCCCTTGCGGTCGCCGAAAAAGGCAAGAAGACCGGGATCATCCAACTCCGCCTCGAAGGCGAAGATCCGGAACGCGTCGCCCGCATCCTGAACACCATCAGCGATATCTACGTCCGTCAGAATGTGGAGCGGCGTTCGGAAGAGGCGCAGAAAACACTCGTTTTCCTGGAAGAGAAACTTCCAGTGCTGAAGGGCGAACTGGATGCCTCGGAGACACGCCTGAACAACCATCGCTCCCAGATGGGTAGCGTGGATCTGCCACTCGAAACCCAGAAGTTGTTGAGGACTACCGCAGAAGTCGAGAAACAGCTCGCCATGCTTGAGCTGAAGAAGAATGAACTTGCGGCGAAATTCACCGCCAATCACCCGGCACTGGTTACTTTGGCGCAGCAGCGCGCGACGCTGGAATCCCAACTCACGACCCTCAACACGCAGATCAGGAAAATGCCAGACGAGGTTCAGGAGTCCATCCAGTTCGAACGTGATGTGAAGGTTTCCAATGAACTGTACCTGATGCTCTTGAACAAGGCCCAAGAGCTGCGCATCGTCAAGGCCGGCACCGTGGGCAACGTGCGCACCCTCGATGAGGCCCCGCGGCCGTTCAGCCCAATCAAACCCAAGAAGCCGCTAATCCTTATCCTGTCGCTGGTGCTTGGTGCAATGCTTGGCATCATGATCGTCTTCGTCAAACGTGCCCTGTTCAGGGGCATAGAAGATGCCGACGAGCTGGAGCGAGCCATCGGACTTCCGACCTTTGCCTCCATCCCGCACTCTGACAGGCAGGCGAAGCAAATCCGCTCGCGCGACAGTAAAGACGGCTTTTTGCAACCCTTGGCCCTCATCGATACGCGCGACGTGGCGGTCGAATCCATCCGCAGCCTGCGCACGGCCATGCAATTCGCCCTGATGGAGGCTGCGAACAATATCGTCGTCATCACCGGCCCCAGCCTGGGCATCGGCAAGTCATTCGTCAGTGCGAATCTGGCTTGCGCCCTGGCGGAGGCCGGCAAGCGTACGCTCCTCATCGATGGCGACATGCGCAGAGGAAGCCTGCATTCGTATTTCGGGCTACGCGGAAACAAGAACGGGTTGTCCAATTACATCAGCTTCGGCATGGAAGCTGCGGCAGTAATTCACGCCACTACGCAAGAGGAGCTCTTCCTGTTGCCCCGTGGCACCATCCCGCCGAATCCGGCAGAGCTGCTCCTTTCCCAACGATTCGAGCAGCTCCTGAAACAACTGGCTTCGGAGTTCGACATCGTCATCGTAGACTCGCCACCCATCCTGGCTGTGACCGACGCGGCGATCGTTGGCCGCCATGCGGCGACGACCTTTATGGTAGTCCGCCACGGTGTTCATCACATGCGCGAAGTCGAGCTCAGCGTGAAGCGTTTGCGTCAGAACGGGATCAACCCACAGGGATTCATTTTCAACGACGTACCGATGCAGTCGAAGGGCTACGGGTACGGTTATCACTATCAGTATCAATATCAATGACTAAATGATAGCAGCCGGGGTTCTTGTACGGACAGAACCCCGACGTTTTCAAGGAACCGAAAGTGAAAATAGCAATCGCAGGCACTGGTTACGTAGGCCTTTCAAACGCCATCCTCCTAGCGCAGCATAACGAAGTTGTCGCGCTCGATATCGTTCCCGAAAAGATAGAGATGCTGAACCGCAAGGTTTCGCCCATCGTTGATGCTGAAATTGAGGACTACCTGAAGAACAAGCCACTCAACTTGCGGGCAACACTCGACAGGCATGATGCCTACAAGGGTGCCGACTATGTCATTATTGCCACCCCGACCGATTATGACCCGGAGACCAACTATTTCAATACCCGCTCGGTCGAAGCAGTGATCGACAGCGTCATGTCCATCAATCCGAACGCAGTGATGGTCATCAAGTCCACCATCCCGGTGGGCTATACGGCGAAGATCAAGAAGCAGTTCGGTAGCGACAACATCATCTTCTCGCCTGAGTTCCTGCGCGAGGGCAGGGCGCTCTACGATAACCTGTATCCCTCACGCATAGTCGTGGGCGAACGCTCGGAGCGTGCGGAAGCGTTTGCCGGCCTGCTCCAGCAGGGGGCCATCAAAGAGGATATCCCTGTCCTTTTCACCGACTCGACCGAAGCTGAAGCCATCAAGCTCTTTGCTAACACCTATCTCGCCATGCGGGTAGCCTATTTCAACGAACTCGACACCTACGCAGCCATCCACGGCCTCGATACTCGCCAGATCACCGAAGGTGTTTGCCTGGATCCGCGGATCGGTCAGCACTACAACAATCCCTCATTTGGCTACGGCGGCTACTGCCTCCCGAAGGACACCAAGCAACTGCTGGCGAACTACCAGGACGTGCCCCAAAACCTGATCGCGGCCATCGTATCGGCCAATACAACGCGCAAGGACTTCATCGCGGACAGCATTCTCAAGCGCAATCCCAAGGTCGTGGGCATCCATCGCCTTATCATGAAGAGTGGCTCGGACAACTTCCGCGCCTCGTCCGTCCAGGGAATTATGAAGCGCCTTAAGGCCAAGGGTGTCGAAGTCATCGTCTACGAGCCTGCCCTGGTCGAGCGGGAGTTTTTCCACTCTGAAGTGGTAAATGATTTGCAAGCCTTCAAGGAAAGGGCAGATGTCATCGTGGCCAATCGGACCACGGACGACATCAAGGATGTGCTTGAGAAGGTATATACCCGCGATCTGTTCGGGAGCGATTGAGATGAAGGTTTTGATTACAGGATGCGCGGGCTTCATCGGAATGCATGTCTCTAAAATTTTGTTGGAGCGCGGCGAGCAGGTGGTCGGCATCGACAATCTCAATAATTATTACGACCCCAAGCTCAAGGAGGCGCGGCTGGCGCAGCTTACGCCCTATGCCAATTTCACCTTTGCGCAGGGAGATATCGCCGATCGCGCTACGGTGGAAGAGCTGTTCGCGCGGGAGAAGCCCCAGCGAGTCATCAATCTAGCAGCACAGGCCGGCGTGCGTTATTCCCTAAAGAACCCACATGCCTACATCCAGACAAACCTGGTGGGCTTCGGCAACCTGCTGGAAGGCTGCCGCCAAACTGGCGTGGAGCACTTTGTCTACGCCAGTAGCTCCAGCGTCTACGGCGCGAACACTAAAATGCCGTTTTCGGTGCACGATAATGTGGACCACCCGGTCAGCCTCTACGCGGCGAGCAAGAAGGCCAACGAGCTGATGGCCCACAGCTACAGCCACCTTTACGGTCTGCCTACCACCGGCCTGCGTTACTTCACGGTTTACGGGCCCTGGGGCCGGCCCGACATGTCGCCCTGGCTGTTCACCTCCGCCATCCTGGAGGGCCGCCCCATCGACGTGTTCAACCACGGCAAGATGCAGCGCGACTTCACCTACATCGACGATATCGCCGAAGGCACGGTGCGGGTGATGGACCGAATCCCCGAACCGAATCCCCGGTTCGATACCAACGCACCGGACCCGAGTGGTAGCTATGCGCCCTTTAAGGTCTACAACATCGGCAACCACCAGCCGGTTGAGTTGATGACGTTCATCCGCACCATCGAAGAGGCCTTGGGCAAGGAGGCGCAGAAGAATTTCCTGCCCATGCAGAATGGCGATGTGGTGGCGACTTACGCCGATGTGGAGGCACTGAAGCAGGACGTGGGCTACGAAACGAAAACGCCGCTGGACCATGGGATTGGATGTTGGGTCGCTTGGTATCAACGGTATGTGGCCGGGGGTGTAGAAATGAGTATGCCGCGTAGTCGGTTACCTGGCTGTAATCGATAACATGTTCCTAAGTGTCCGTCGCAATGTCGAACGCGCCCTGCAGGGCGACGGTTTGCGCGCGTTTTTGATACGCGGTTTTCTCGGTAGCGGCGCGCTCAAGGTTGCCAACGCAATCTTAGCTTTGGGAGTAGCGATAGTCTTGGCACGTGCTCTCGGGCCAGAAGGCTATGGCACCTATGCCTTTGCGCTTTCGCTGACTTCGCTTTTGGCAATACCCGCACAGGTCGGCCTGCCCACATTGTTAGTGCGACAGGTTGCACGATACCAATTGAGGGAAGAGTGGGGGCTGCTTCGAGGCTTGCTATCTCGCGCAAACAATACCGCGTTGGTACTTTCAATCGTACTGGCGATTGGCGCTGCTTTGGTGGCGTGGCTGACGGTGGACGACTCTTACGACGAGAAAATTGAGACCCTTGCTTGGGCGTTTCTAATGGTGCCGTTGGTCGCATTGGGCAACCTGCGGGGCGCAACATTACGAGGTTTGCGTAAAGTAGTCCAGGGTCAGCTTCCCGAAATGCTATTGCGCCCCGCTGTGCTGCTCCTTCTGGCCGGTGGGGTGTTCCTGCTGAGCGGCAAGGAGTTATCTCCGCCCAATGCCATGATGTTCAACGTACTGGCCGCGGCAATAGCATTTGTTATAGGGATAATATTGCTGCTGCGTGCCCTCCCCGCGCAGGTTCGGGCGGCGACGCCCGATTATGAAACAATGGCCTGGATTCGCAGTGTTCTGCCCCTCTCCTTTATCGCCGGTATGCAGGTGATAAATAGAGAGGCTGATATCGTAATGCTCGGACTCCTCGCTGGTAATGAGGATGTTGGCATCTATCGCGTAGCTGTTCAAGGGGCGATGTTGGTCAGCTTTACTCTTACTGCCATCAATCTCGTTATCTCGCCACAAATCACTCGACTTTATCAATCCGGTGACTTGGAACGACTGCAACTCATGGTTACATGGAGCACCAGGGTCGTGCTGGCAACAGCCTTACCTGTCGCTGTTATGTTGGGGCTGTTCGGTAAACCCATCCTAACGTTCATGTTTGGCGAGAGCTATGCCGACGGTCACTTGGCGCTGGCAATTCTGTGCTTTGGGCAAGTGGTGAATGTTGCAATGGGATCAGTCATCAATCTCCTAAATATGACGGGCCACGAGCAGGAAACCGCCAAGGGCGTACTGGTCGCAGCAGTCAGTAACATTTTGCTGAACTTCGCCTTGATACCACTTTTCGGCATCGAAGGTGCGGCCAGCGCAACCGCGATTAGCTTGATCATGTGGAATGTCTTGCTTCACAGGCAGGTAGCGAAAAAGGTTGGAATCAATAGTTCAGCTATTCCACTGGCTCTTTCAAAAAGAAAGTAGCCGACTTAAGTGCTGGTGTTGTTGTGTGGCTTTCGCCGAAATTGCGTCTCTTGAATGACTGGGGAGCAGGACCTTATGCGACTCTTGGTAGTGGGCATCGACGGTGCGGATGCCGAGAACATTCGGCACTTGCCGATGCCTTTCATGCACCAATTGCTGAATACGTCTGCCCAACCGCTTCTTACGGAGGACCTCTGGAGCCGTGGCTGGGCCGAAATCATTAGTGGTGCGCATGGGCGGGAGACCGGTGCTTTTTACCACCGACCAAAACAGTTTGGTACCTATGCCTTTACGCAAACATACCGCCGCGATGATTTCCAATATTCACGAGCGGCCAAGCCACTTTGGCAGGTATTGGCGGAAGGAAATGTCCGTTCTGGTTTTATGAATGTGCCGACGACGTTTCCCGCACCCGCAATCGATGGATTTTTCGTTTCGGGGGCCGGGTCGGGATTGAAGGGCAGCGGTCGGGACGCGATGCCGGAGGGTGCTGTACATCCCCAGGCTTTGGAAGATGTACTGCTTGCGCGGAGCTATGTCTTCGATGTACGCCTGAAAGCATCCGGCATCACAGACCTGGATGTGTTTATGGATCGTCAAATTGAAATGACAAAACGGCGTACTCGGGCGTTCCTTGATGCGTGCGAACAATACCGACCAGCCTTTGGGTTTGTTGCTTTTATGATGGTTCGCTCTGTATTCGATTTACTTATGAGTGAGATTGAGGCCTTAAAACGCCAAGAGGGTCGCCCTGAGAATAGTGCTCAACGGCGGACCTGCGAGGCAATGACGGTTCTTGATGACTGCATTCGCCAGATATTCGAGACATTGCAACCAGAGCGATACGTGGTGGTTTCTGATCATGGAACTGTCCCATATCGCCACCGAATCGATCCGAATGCATTTCTGCATCATGCGGGCTTACAGAACCGTCGCGCTAGACGCGGCGTATCCGCCACAGAAGTCCTGAAGCAGACCGCGCGCGCTGTGTTGCCCAGTCGAATAAAACGATGGTTAAGTGCCGGCCTTTCTGACGAAATGCGTGTAGATATGGGGAGCCATGGGATCGATTTGTCGCGTTCGCAGGCATTTTCAGCACGTTATGTTCCAGGCATTTACATCAACGATGCACGTTTTGGCGGTCCAGTAAAGGATTGCGAACGTGCGGATTTAGTTGCCACGATATGTGATTTATTTAACCGAGTGCCAGAATCTGCTGAATATGGCTTGGCTGCTGCGCCATACCGCCAAGTTTATCATGACGCAGAATTCAACTGGATGCTGCCGGATATATGGATAGAACATCCTGACACGATATTCTTTGAGTATGGCATCGGCCAAGGCGAAGTTAGCGACGGCAAGCTGATACAGCCGAATGCAGCGTATGGACCTGTGTCATCACTTAAAATCGTAACTCGTGATCTTTGGACGGGAATAAAGGGGCGGCATCCGTTGTTTATAGTGGATGATAGAACAGCGGAACTGGTAGATGAGAGAGACCCTGATGACCTGCGTTTAGCACATCGGCTGATTGAGAGAACCTTTTCGTGAGGATTGGAATACTGACCTATCATAGGGTCATCAACGATGGCTCGGTCATGCAGGCGTACTGTGGCCTAAAGGCGCTTTCGCGCCTGTTTCCGCAGGCGCACGTGGAAATAATCGATTATCGCCCCGGTAGGCTTAGGTGGACGGAATACCGCAAGCTGCTCGGCCGACGCGCACCATTTTTCAAGCTGGCAACATTCAGGAAGATCCTAAGCATCCAGCGTTTCGTGAACGAGCATTTGGCGGTGTCGCCCGAGCGTTGTGAAACGGACAATTTGAGGAAGGCGACCAGCTTCATTAACTCACAAGACTACGACGTCATTTTCGTCGGAAGCGATACCGTGTGGGAGGCTAGAAAGAGCAGCTACGTCCCGCTCGCGCCCAACGTTTATTATCTCCCGGAAGTCGAAGGGCCGTTAAAGGTTGCTTATGCCGCGTCAGCTGATCCTAAGCAGCCGGTTTTCATTGAGAGCGAGAAAACGATCAGTGCTGTGTCTGCTGCAATTAAGTCGTTTGATCTGATCACCGTTAGGGACCAAGCGACTCGAGAGTACCTCGAGATGCTTGGCCTGCCGGCAGAAGAGATCCACTTCATTCCGGATCCCACGTTCCAATACGATTTCAGCAGTCTGGTTCAACACCCACGGGTTGACAAGGTGCGCCCGTGGGCGGCAGTGGGCTTTAACGGGGCCGCGAGTGTAGGGATAGCAAAACAGTTACGGGAAAAGGGCTTCGACATCGTCAATTTGAGCAAATGGACGCTGAATGAAAAACCTATCCCTGGTGCGGAAGCATCACTTCACGTCCGATTGGGTGTCTTTTCCATGCTGGACTTTATGGTAACCGATCGATTTCACAGCAGCATTTTCACCATGAAACTAGCTCGTGCGCCAATGCTGGTATTCGTCGAGTCTGCCCAGAAATGGCGAAATATGGACAGCAAAGGACGGGATCTGTTCACCCGGTTGGGTATGGAACGGATGGTGTGGCGGTACGAAGGCGGTAATGCCCCCGATGACCTTGTGGAAAGGTATATGTGTATTTGGGATCAGGTTGGCGGCGTCCTCAAAAACAATCTGGCCACACTCGAACGCTTGGCCTTGCGACAGTTGGAATGGGTTTCGGAGCAGGTCTCGCTCAATATCCAGTCGCACAAAGTGGCTGATCATTCTAACCTCTTTTCTTCGGCGAATGGTGGCGTGCAGAATGTCTAGGCAGCGTGTAGCGCTATTCATGACTGCGTTGGCCGGCGGCGGTGCTGAGCGGGTCATGCTCGCGTTGGCAGCCTGCTTTGCCGAGCGTGATATCGAAGTTGACATCGTGGTGACCGACGCCCGAGGTGCGCTGCTTGATGACGTACCAAGAAACGTACGGCTAGTGAATCTAGGCTCGCGCCGAATCATCATGAGTCTACTGCCATTGGTACGCTATTTGCGGCGTGAACGGCCCGACGCCCTACTGGCTGCGTTGGCTCCAACCAATTGCATTGCCGTTTGGGCAAGGGCCATAGCGCGTGTTCCGCTGCGGTTGGTCGTAACGGAGCACAACACACTATCAAAGAGCACCGTTGGGGCGACGCTTAGCCGCGCTCGCTTATTGCCGCCGTTGATGCGGTACAGCTATCCGCTGGCTGATGCGATCGTGGCCGTCTCCGCGGGTGTTGCTGAAGATCTCGCCGCCACTATAGGTCTGCCGCGGGCGCGTATCGATGTGATACATAATCCTGTTGTTAGTTCATCGATGCTGGAAAAGAGCCACGCGCCGATACACCACCCCTGGTTCAAACGTGGCGAGCCGCCTGTGATTCTTGGTGTCGGGCGTCTGACAAAGCAAAAGGATTTCCCGTTACTTATTCGCGCGTTTGCGCGGCTTCGCGCGCAGAAGGAAGCCAGACTCATGATTCTTGGTGAAGGCGATGAGCGCGCTTACCTTCAGACGCTGGTAACGGAGTTGAAACTCGAAGAGGATGTGTCGTTATCAGGCTTTGTGAGTAACCCCTATGCTTACATGCGCCAAGCAGCAGTGTTTGTGCTCTCATCGGGTTGGGAGGGCTTTGGTAATGTTCTAGTGGAGGCCATGGCTTGCGGAACTCCTGTGGTGTCCACCGATTGCCCCAGCGGCCCCAGCGAGATTTTAGAAAATGGCAAATGGGGGAAGCTGGTACCAGTGGGGGATGAGTTAGGCATGGCTCAAGCCATTTACGATTTGCTTCGCAACCCAAGAAATGATCCAGCTAGTAGGGGACTGCATTTTACGGATACACGTGCAGCGGAGGTATATTGGTCGTTAATCTTCCGAGACGAACGTCATGTCTCCAGTGAACAATAAGTAACGAAGTCCTCGGGGTCGGTAATAAATCTTGTACTCAAGGAACGCGCCTTAAGGTGAAGTGGGTGTTGTACGGTTTTCAAGAGACCGCAGGTTTTGTGCTCGATTTCGGGGGCGACTATGAGAGCGTTGTCAGTGGCACGTTGTCGTTATGTTGGCAACTGTAGATCTCCATCTGCTCTCGGCGTGCAAGATTCAAGACTGACGCTGTGTATGGACGAGAATTAAGCCAAAGGCTTGTTAATGATTCGACTTACCAGATATACGCTAGTTTTAGCATTCATGTTGTCGCCCATATATGTGTTTGATAGTGGGCTTCCCCAGCCTGCTGATTATATCTTCTTGGTATTCGTGCTGGCAATGACTCTTATGTGGTCTTGGGGCTTCTGCACCTTTAGTGTGGGGGTGGTTCCCATGCCATGGATCTCGCTTGTGGTTTGGATCGTATTATGTTCGCTCACGTGGTCGATACTATACCTGTCTTTAGATTTTATGCGATACGCGGCGTTTTGGGTATATAATCTGGTGGTGTGTGCATACGTGCTGAATGCTGTAAGGTCTAAGGTGGTGGAAAGGACGCAAATTGCGTTTGGGATAAATGTGGCCTTAATTGTTTGCGCTGTTGGGGTGATTGCTGGGCTGGGTGAATCGGCTAGAGCTAAAGGTTTTTTTAATAATCCTAACCAGCTGTCGTATTACGCATTAGTCGCCTTGTCGATGTCATTATATATGTCGCAGTTCAGATTAAAAGGGGGCGTCCTTTATCTCCTGGCGCTCGGCGCGGGAGTAATCAGTGTGTTGAGTGGGGCCTCGATTTCTGCAATCGTTGGGTTCTCCTTCCTTGCCCTTGGGGTATTGTTAAGAAATGTCACTTCCGTCAAAGGTGTGATAAGTGTGGCCATTGGGATGGCCGTGGTTGTGCTGCTGGTCGTGCTGGGAAACGTCGTATCGGGTGGTGCTATAGAGAGCATCGTAGAAAAGCGCATAGCCCGATTGGACGACAAGGTGGAAAACGTATACGAGGACAGAAAGCTGCATCGTCTCGTAAATCACCCCGAACAGCTGTTTGCGGGGGCGGGTGAGGCACACCATTTGGAGCGCTTCGGTGATCGTACGGAAATTCACAATGCCTACGCCAATGTGTTGTTTAATTATGGGGTAATAGGCTTTGTGGCGTTTCTGAGCATTTTTGGTGTCTTGGCTTTGCGTAGCTCAAAATTCGAGGTCCTAGCGGTGATGGGACCCATGGTTTACAACTTCACGCACATGGGTCTCAGATCTACAATGTTCTGGCTGTTGGTGTCATTTGTCTTTTATGACACGCTGCTTAGACGCAAGACTACCAGAAACTATAACATTCGAAGTGTGGCAGGCGGGCAGGGCGCGTAATTCAAGAATAATCGCTACGTGACCATCCACGGTTTACACGGACGTAGCACCTCGATTGGGGGCGCGAAATAGGAGTTTTTTTAAGGACGTCGTGCTCAGTTTGTCGCCAAACTCTTGGGGCTGCGCGTCTGTGGCTTGGTCGAATGCTCTTTAGGGAAATACTGACGGAGGAGCCCAGTTGTCGTCTCGTTCGATGGTCGGGCGAAGTGCAGCATTTCACAGTCGAGCTGTTCCTTGAGTGTGAATGTGCGAGTATTCCACGGCCCAAGCACGGACACGATCGCTTTTGCAGTATGCTAGGTCCTTTATGAATCAATATCAGACCGCTCGTCACCAACAGAATAACGAAAACTGCGGTATGAATCAGGTGAAAACTAACCTGACACGCACCGTAAGGGTGAGCGCGATCGATTCTACACGCATTGCGCTTGTTCTATGACTTTAAGGTGCCCTTGGGCGATTCGCGCTTGAGTGTAAGGATTCAGGTGCCCCGCATAAACGCTGTGTTATGGATCGTCAGAATGGATATGTGAGGCAAGATGTTTTGCTGTTCATTATAGGTGCTTGGTGACATGCTAGCACTACGATTAGTGATGCGGTGAGGGTGAACTCTAGCGTTTCACTTTTGCACCGAGGGTGTTTCCGTGGAAGTGCAGGAAAAATCATGAGAGTGTTGTTTGCACATGATCATCATTTTATTCGGCTTGATGGTGATGTTTACTCGGAATCTCAGTTCTCGGCCCCGTCTTGGCAGCGTTACTTGAGGGTCTTTGATACACTGACTGTGTTCGCGCGAGAAGGTCGTCTGCCCCCTGGCAAGCAAAAAGCGGATCTCGTGTTGTCCAGCGGCCCAAACATTAGTTTTGCGCTTGGTCCAAATCTTTCATCACCGATGGCGCAACTCCGTCGTAGGGCCGAAGCGCGGAATTACCTCAGGCAGTATCTGGCCGAAGTAGACGCAGTCGTCGCGAGGCTTCCAAGCGAGTTGGGGCTATTAGCAATTTCCGAGGCTGAGCGGTCAGGATTGCCGTGGGCTGTGGAAGTAGTCACCTGTGCGTGGGATGCGCTATGGAATTATGGCACGGTACAGGGAAAGCTTTATGCACCGGTAATGGCTGCGAGAATGAGAGGTACGGTAGGGAACGCGCCTTTCGCCCTTTACGTTACTAAGGAGTTTCTTCAGCGACGCTATCCGAACGTTACCGGAAACACTGTGGCATGTTCCAATGTCGAAATACCCGTACCTTCCAGTGTCGTACTCGACCAACGTTTATCAAGGATTGCGCGCGAACCTCGCCCATTAGTGCTGGGTCTCATCGGAACGCTAAGAACGCGGTTCAAAGGTATCCAAACCGTGTTGGCGGCACTTGCACGAATTCGTCACGTCTTGCCGCCTACTGAATTCCGAGTTCTGGGGAGTGGCGATTCGAGCAAGTGGAAAGACGAAGCGGCGGCGTTCGGCGTGGCGGATATCGTCAGATTTGATGGCACGCTACCAAGCGGAGACGCGGTGCTTAATTGGCTAGACAATATTGATGTCTACTTGCAGCCGAGTTTTCAAGAAGGGCTGCCCAGAGCGCTTATTGAAGCGATGAGCAGGGGCTGCCCCGCTATTGCGTCGACCTGCGCCGGGATTCCTGAACTGTTGGAAAGAGATAATCTAATACGGCCAGGTGACGTAAAACATTTGGCGGAGTTACTGCTGCGTTCGGCAGCTGATCGCGAGTGGCGGGAAGTACAGGCAAGGCGTAATTGGTCGATGGCGGGAGAGTATGCGAAAGATAAGCTTGAAGTGCGCCGCCAAAGGTTTTTTGAACGATTTGCAGACTATGCGGCCAAAAGAAGGTCGGCTCGATAAAATGGACGCAGATCGATAATAGTTTTGTAAGGGGCGTTGTTTTGAAGATTCTGTTCTTCGCCAATACCGAGTGGTACCTCTATAATTTCAGACGGGCGTTGGCGATCGCGCTCCGGGATGCCGGTCACGAAGTCGTCATGGTGTCGCCGCCAGGTCCTTATGGTGGACGATTGGTTGCGCTTGGATTTCGCTGGATTCCTATTCCTATGGAGCGGCGGAGTTTGAATCCGCTTCGGGAGGTGGTTGTTATTGGTAGGTTGCGAAAGGTGATACGGTCGGAAGATATTGATGTGGTGCACGGGTTTACCATCAAGAGTGCGATTTACGGGGCCATTGCCGCGAGGTTAGCGGGTCGTCGTGCCCGTGTCAGCGCAGTTGCGGGATTAGGTTATGTTTTTACCAGTGATGATCTACGAGCGAGATTGCTTCGACCAGTGGTTCGTACGATGATGCGTTTTGCTTTGGATGGTGAACAGGCGCGGCTGATCTTGCAGAATCCAGACGACGTGGCGCTTTTCAGGGATGCGGGTATTGTTGAGCCCTCGAGGATGCGCCTGATACGCGGATCAGGAGTGGATTGTTCCAGATTTTCGGGTCCCGTCACAAGGTTATCTGGCGAACCGGTGCGAGTGCTTCTCGCTGCTCGCCTGTTGTGGGGTAAAGGATTGGCCGAATATTCGGAGGCCGCGCGGCTGTTGAAGGCGCAGGGGAGGTCTGTGAAGTTTTTGCTCGCAGGAGATCCTGATCCAGGCAATCCAGATTCGGTTCCCGAAGCCACGGTCAGGGCGTGGGTTGACGAAGGCTTGATCGAATGGTTGGGGCATGTGGAAGACATGCCCGCCTTGCTTGCTTCGGTGCACGTAATGGCGCTGCCCTCAGCGTATGGAGAAGGCGTGCCGCGGTCTCTTATAGAAGCCGCTGCATGCGGACTCGCGCTTGTCACCACAGATGCACCGGGATGCCGCGAGGTGGTTACACATGAGGTTGATGGGCTGCTGATACCTTTACGAGACGCGAGCGCCCTTGCGCATGCTATCGCGCGGCTCGACGATGAGCCCGAACTGGCAGCACGTTTCGGGAGAGCGGCAAGGCAGAAAGCAGTAACTGAGTTTGATGAACGCCTGGTGATCGAAAGGACTCTGGCGGTCTATGACGAGCTACTCAAGGGAAGGAAGGGAGCGCTGACGCTTAACGCTTGAGTGGACGAGCGGCTTTATCCTGGGGGCACGCGTTCCAGGGGCGCTATAAGGCCATCCTGGTGCAGAAAGAAAAACACTTGGTTGAGTTGGCCCGCGGCATCGTGCTCAATCCCGAGCAGGCTCGGATGATGCGAAGGGCGAAGGACTGGCCGTGGTTATCGGGTGACGGCCGGCCAGAGCGAGGCGATGAAGTGGCTGCAGACGGGATGGATCGTCTCGGCCTTCGGCGGCAGAAGGGGCTGGCGGGTTCTGTGTGAGCGTTCTGTCGGGTTGGCCCCAGCGGGCGAACCCGACAGATGCCAAGCGGATGTTTAGCGCTTTTGTCCGGCCATTTTCCGAATCTTCTCCCATTGCTTCCTTTGCGCTTCCAGGGCTCCGTGGATGAGGTCGGCGATGACGGCGGTGGTTTCGGCGACGGCGTTGTCGGGGTAGTGCTTGGCATCGTGCAGCACCCAGGCAACGGCCTCGGCCTTGAGCAGTTTGTCGATGACCGTGTCGGAGAGGTCGAGTAGTTCGGGGAGGCGCGCGGTGTAGGGGTTTTTGTCTTCGTCTTCGCGTACTTGCCACGGGGTGAGGGCAAGGGCGTTGGTGGGTTGGGGGTAAACGAATGGCGTGTGTGACATGCTGTCGGCTCCTTTCGTGACCGGCCTTGGCCGGCGTCCTGGTTGAGCTCAAAGCAAAAGCGGCCCC
>Ga0172382_10007099_pt1 | contig 16026 bp, 12 predicted proteins | sample Leawel138RmetaG_FD_122245 | JGI IMG/M metagenome (GOLD analysis project Ga0172382, IMG submission 122245) | Leachate microbial communities from a municipal landfill in Southern Ontario, Canada - Leachate well 138R metaG | ecosystem: Engineered > Solid waste > Landfill > Unclassified | place...
GACCATAAGTAGCCAGTAAGGCACCTATGATTCCTAAAGGTACGACCAGCATCACCGAGAATGGGATTGACCAACTCTCGTACATGGCTGCCAAGCATAAGAACACCACTAATAGCGACAGGGCATATAAGGCCGGTGCTTGGTCGCCAGAGAGGCGTTCCTCGTAGGATAAGCCTGTCCAAGCCATACCCACACCCGTCGGCAGTTGCTTGGCGATTTCTTCTACGGCCAACATGGCGTCACCCGAACTTGAGCCTGGCGCTGCGCTACCAAGAACTTCCATGGCCGGTACGCCGTTATAACGTGATAGTTTGGGGGCGCCATAGGTCCATTCGCCACGGGCAAAGCTGTTGAATGGAATCATCTCGCCTTTATTATTGCGAACATACCATTTAGCCAAGTCTTCAGGATTCATCCTTGCATTAGCTTCGGCTTGCATAAAGACTTTTTTCACTCGACCGCGATCAATAAAGTCATTGACGTAACTACTACCCCACGCCGCTGATAGCGTTTGGTTGATTTCGGTTAATGACAAGCCCATGGCGCTGGCTTTTTCGTCATCAATAATCAGTTTGTATTGCGGCTCGTCGCGCAAACCGTTGGCGCGCACTTGCGTTAAGCGTGGATCTTGGCTGGCCAATTGGACAAACTGATCGCGCGCTTTGCTGAGTACTTCATGACCAACACCAGCACGGTCTTGTAAGAACATATTAAAACCGGTGGCGTTACCCAGCTCCATCACTGCGGGTGGTGCAAAGGCAAACACCATTGCATCACGGAAAGAGAAGAAACGCATTTGTGCACGCTGCGCTAAAGAAAACACGCTTTGATGCTCGAGGGTGCGCTCTGCCCAAGGCTTTAGGCCGATAAATGCCATCCCTGAGTTTTGTCCACGCCCCGCAAAGTTAAAGCCAGTAATGGCAAACACAGAACGGACGGTATCGCTCTCTTCATTGAGCAAATAGTCACGCATTTTACTGACGACTTCATACGTGCGTTCAGTGGTTGAACCTGCTGGTGTTTGTACCTGGGCAAATAGCACGCCTTGATCTTCTTCGGGTAAGAATGAGGTCGGAATTTGGGTAAACATCCAGCCCATAATGGCCACGATGATCAGATACATCAGTAGGTAAGGCGTTTTACGACGAATCATCGCGGTAACGCCTTGCTCATAGCGATTAACGCCACGCTGGAAGCTGCGGTTAAACCAACCGAAGAAACCGCGCTTTTCGATATTGCCACCTTTTTTAATGGGCTTGAGCATGGTCGCGCACAGGGCCGGGGTAAAGATCAAGGCGACCATCACCGAGAGCACCATGGCGGACACAATGGTGACCGAGAATTGCTGGTAAATCGCACCGGTTGACCCCTCAAAGAAGGCCATCGGGATAAATACTGCCGACAGTACTAAACCGATACCAACCAGAGCACCTTGAATTTGTCCCATAGATTTACGGGTTGCTTCGAGCGGGGATAAGCCTTCTTCCTCCATCACTCGTTCGACGTTTTCTACCACAACAATGGCGTCATCCACCAAGAGTCCGATGGCTAATACCATGGCGAACATGGTCAAGGTGTTAATGCTGTAGCCAAACGCTGCTAATACACCGAATGTGCCGAGAATCACCACCGGGACAGCCAAGGCAGGGATTAAGGTCACGCGCAGGTTTTGCATAAATAAGTACATCACCAAGAACACCAGTACAAAGGCTTCGGCAAGGGTGTAAATAACCCCCTCAATCGAGGCTGAAATCACTGGTGTAGTGTCGTACGGGTAAACAATTTTCATCCCTTCCGGAAAAAAGGGCTCTAGCTCAGCCAAGGTCGCACGTACGGCGCGAGCCGTATCTAGGGCGTTGGCACCGGTGGCCAGCTTGATACCGATACCTGTTGCTGCGCTGCCATTGTATTCGGCGTTGACGCTGTAGTTTTCACCACCCAATTCAACCCGAGCCACGTCTTTCAGACGTACTTGTGAGCCATCTTGATTCACTTTCAGCAGAATATTTTCAAATTGCTCTGGGGTTTCAAAGCGGGTCTTACCAATAATGGTTGCCGTCAGTTGCTGATTAGGCGAGGCAGGTAAACCACCCAGTTGGCCTGATGATACTTGCACGTTTTGCGCACGAATGGCGTTCGAAACATCCACCGGCGTCATCGCAAAGTTGGTCAGTTTGGCTGGGTCGAGCCAGATACGCATTGCATATTGTGCACCGAAAATCTGGAAGTCACCGACACCTGCAGTACGTGAAATAGGGTCTTGAATGTTGGAAACGGTGTAGTCAGCCAGGTCATACCTGCTCATGCTACCGTCTTCAGAAATAATCCCTACGACCATTAAGAAGTTGCGTGCCGATTTGGTCACGCGAATGCCTTGCTGCTGCACTTCTTGTGGGAGCAATGGCGTGGCCAGTTGCAGTTTATTTTGCACCTGCACTTGAGCTGTATCGGGATCAACATCCTGCTCAAAAGTGAAGGTAATGCTCATGCTGCCATCGGAGTTACTTTCTGACGAAATATAACGCAGGCCGTCAATACCGTTCATTTTTTGTTCGATAACTTGTACCACGGTATCTTGCACGGTTTGTGCAGAGGCACCTGGGTAGCTGACCGAAATACCTACAGCTGGTGGAGCAATGCTGGGGTATTGATTGACTGGCAGTTTAAGAATTGCGAGACCACCAACTAACATCACCACGAGGGCTAAAACCCAAGCGAAAATGGGGCGGTCGATAAAAAAGTTCGACATGAAGTTATCCCTTATTGAGCTTGGCTTGCAGCGTTTTCAGAAGTCTCAGTACTGTCTGTTGCTGCTTTAACGTTGCCAGCAGGGTATGGGTCAACGCTTGCGCCTGACTTCACAAACTGGGTGCCTTCAGTGATGATACGGTCGCCATCCTGTAAACCCTCAGTGACTAACCAGCGATCACCAACAGTACGCTGCGCTTTTAAGCTACGTACTTCAACGGTATTGTCGGCATTGAGCACCATGGCTGTCGCTTCACCTTTAGCGTTGCGGGTGATCCCTTGCTGAGGCGCTAAAATGGCTTGGCTTTGCACACCATTAACTAGGTTAGCTTGGACAAACATGCCTGGTAATAGCAGACCGTCAGGATTTGGAAAGACGGCGCGTAAGGTTACTGAACCGGTGCTGGCATCGACTGATACTTCAGAGAACTCTAGCGTGCCGGTATGTGGGTAGGCACTGTTGTCTTGGAGCTTTAGCGAGACCTGTGCGGCATTATCACCGGCTTTTTCCAGTTGACCGCTGGCCAGTTCGCGACGTAAGCGCAATAAGTCATTGGCTGATTGGGTGACATCGACATAAATGGGATCCAGTTGCTGAATCACAGCTAACTCTTGTGCTTGACCGCTATTCACTAGCGCACCTTCACTGACACTGGAACGGCCAATACGACCGGCAATAGGAGCGAGTACGCGGGTGTAGCGTTGTTCGATTTTTGCTCGTTCCAGCGCCGCTTCTGCTTGCAGGCGGTTGGCTTGTGCGTCATCGTACTGTTGGCGACTGACCGCGCGTTCTTCGACCAGCAATTTATAACGATCCGCCAGCGAACGAGCGGCTAAGAAGCTGGCTTGTGCACTTTTTAAATTGGCTTCGTAAAGAGCAGGGTCAATTTGATACAATTGTTGATTGGCTTTGACTTCGCTGCCTTCTTTAAAGAGACGTTTTTGGATAATACCATTGACCTGCGGTCGCACTTCAGCAATGCGATATGCAGCGGTTCTACCGGGTAACTCGCTGGTTAGGGTGTACGCTTGTGAGGAAAGAGTGACAATACCAACTTTAGGCGCTGGGCGCTCTTGGTTTGCAGGCTCTTTGGGTTGGTCACAAGCACTGATCAGTAATGCACAAGCGAGAGTCAGAAAAACAGCGCTAGCGCTTGATGATGGGCGGGTCATAGAATTATTCCTAATTAGCATCTTTTTTAGCACTGCACGATAAACGCACGCAAATACGGGTACAGAGGTGCTTAATTATGCACTGTTTTAGGCTGGAATGCAGTGCGTTTTGATTTAACACGCTAATATACATTCATTAGTGTATGTTGGTAAGCGCTTATTTATATAGATATATTGTATAGGTTTTGTATAGCTGCATTGTGTAGCTTTAATACACACCGCGCAACAGGTTTTTGTAATCTTAAAAGGTGAAGAATGACTCCAGCAGTCCTTTTGTTGAAAAAAAAGCGCATTACCCACACTGTGCACAGCTATAGCCATGATCCACGTTCGGCTTCTTACGGTCTTGAAGCGGCGGAAAAACTAGGTCTAGCGCCTGAGCGCGTGTTTAAAACCTTATTGGTCAGCAGCGAGACGGGTGAGTTATTGGTTGCAGTGTTGCCGGTGCATGCGCAGCTTAATTTAAAAGCTATTGCTGCCTGTGCTGGGGTTAAAAAAACTGAAATGGCTGACCCGAAACAGGCGCAACGGAGTACAGGCTATTTAGTCGGTGGTATCAGTGCCTTGGCACAGAAGAAGTCTTTACGCACATTTTTAGATGGCAGTGCTAAGAAATTTGCCACTCTATATATCAGTGCGGGCCGCCGAGGTTTGGAGGTTGAACTCGCGGCTGATGATTTGTTGCTCTTAACTCAGGGGCAGTGTGTTGATATTGCTAACTTTAGTGAGTAATGGGCGTCGTACTGTGCTGCTTCTTGTTGGAAATCAAGAAAAGCCTGTGCCGCCTGTCAAGAGTAGTGAAGCATTATCAATAAGGTATTAAGGTAAGCTCAACTTGACTGGCATCAACTCTGATTAATACAGTCGTTGTGGATGATGCCCTATATGTATTGACTTGTTCAGGAGCGGTGTATGCAGTTCACGCATCCAGCTGTGAGTGCTATTTTGCGGCATCTTTTTTTTAAGCACCTTGGTCCAGCGGAGCAAGAGCGTTTAATTGCGCAAAGTCATGAGCAAGAGTTTGACGCAGGCGAGCTACTGATCCGCCAAGGGCAACCTGCTGAGCGTTTTTTTTTGGTTCTAAAAGGACGGGTTAAGCTCTACCGTATTTCTGCGGATGGTCAAGAAAAGGTCGTTGAAATCATTCAAGCGGGGCAAACCTTTGCTGAAGCGGTGATGTTTATGCAACGCTCGGAATATCCGGTTTGTGCAGAAACCTTAGAAGCGGTGCAGATGGTGAGTTTTCCAAATCGACTGATGATGACCTTGCTCGAAGAAAATCCAAAAGTCTGTATTCAGTTATTGGGTCATATGAGCATGCGCTTGCATCAACGCCTAGGTGAGTTAGAAACCTTAACCCTACAAAATGCGACGCAGCGCTTTGCTTTGTATTTGATTCAACAGCTTGAAGACCGTGGACAAGAAACCGTTGATATTGAATTACCCTTGCCAAAACGTCTGATTGCTGCGCGTTTGTCAATGCAGCCGGAAACTTTGTCACGAATTATGGCGCGTTTAAATCAACAAGAGTTGATCATAATGAAAGGCCGTAGTATCCATATTCCAAGTATTGAACGCTTACTAGAGCCGTTTGCTTAACGGCACTAGTGTTTTCTCACTATTACTTTAAGAGCAAGTGTGCGTTGGGCGAGATTAATCGTTGCGACGTACAAAGGTGCTGAACAATGTGCTGATCTCTTGCCAAAGCGCTGTTGTAGCAAGATTGGCATTGCGCTGTGTCAGTTGCTTATCGAGCATGCTTTTTGTCCGCACATGTTGCACGACAAAATGGGCTACACCCGCTGCACTGAGACGCTGAGCAAGTTGCAGTAGACGCTGCGGATCAATTAAATCCCAATGCACTGTAGTGCGGCATTCGTAGCTGACGCCACTGGCGAGTAGTAATTCTAAGCACTGCCAATTCGCTTGGCCGCTACCCGATACACCAGTAATCAGTTCAGTGTCTTCAACTAACGCTTTGACATCAAAACCAACCCAGTCGCATTCGGGCAAAACCCGCTCGAAGGCTTTCGGGTTGATCCCCGCAGTATGTAAACCTACTTTAAAGCCGAGTTTTTTCACATCTTGCATGGCTGCTTTGAGCGCGTGTTGCAAAGTGGCTTCGCCGCCGCTAAACACTACGGCTTCAAGCAAACCTTGGCGGCGTTGTAAGAATTCTAAGACGCTGGGCCAACTCTTGTTTTGTTCACCACGTGCGGGAATTAAATCAGGGTTGTGACAATAGCGGCAGCGCCATGCACAGCCTTGGCAAAAAACTACGCAAGACAGGTGATCAGTATAGTCTAAGGTGGTCAGGGGCACGAAGCCCCCGACTCTTAACAGTTCAGCCATGCTTAGGCAGACTGGCGCTGAGTAGGCTGTTCGTTAAAGTGTAGACGCTCGCGATGCTCAGATTGCTTGCCCGGGTTAAAGGCACTGACTGGACGGTGATAGCCCATCACACGGGTCCAAACTTCACAGCGTTGACGTTGTTCTTCTGGGAGTTGTACAGAATTTTGCATAATTACTTCCTTCTTTTTGATGCTAAGCATCTGTTCAATGCGCCGCTATTGGGCGCGTTGGGTGACTCGAAGTGGCCTTAGTTGACCGCCTGGAGGTGTTGTGCGCGTTGTTGTTCTTGCAGTAATGCTTCATCGCACTTCGGACAGAACTCATGTTCGCCAGCTAAATAGCCGTGAGTCGGGCAAATAGAGAATGTTGGCGTGATGGTTAAGTAGGGTAAGCGGAAGCGGCCTAAGGCATTACGCACTAAGTTTTTACAGGCTTGCGTCGACGAAATCTGCTCCGACATATATAAGTGCAATACGGTACCGCCGGTGTATTTACATTGCAGTTCGTCTTGCAGTTCCAGCGCTTCAAAAGCGTCATCGGTAAAGCCCACCGGTAACTGTGATGAGTTGGTATAGTAGGGCGCTTCGTAGCTGCCAGCCTGGAGGATATCGGCAAAGCGTTTTTGGTCTTCCTTGGCAAAACGGTAAGTGGTGCCTTCCGCTGGTGTCGCTTCGAGGTTGTATAAGTTGCCGGTTTCTTCTTGGAAAGCGACTAAACGCTCACGCACATGATCAAGTAACTCAATCGCCATCTTGCGGCCCGCAGCGGTATGCATGCCGTCTTGGTCTGAGCTGTAGTTGCGCAGCATTTCATGTAAACCGTTGAGACCTATGGTGGCGAAATGGTTACGTAAGGTGCCTAAATAGCGCTTGGTGTAAGGGTATAAGCCCGCATCCATGTGGTGTTGAATCACTTTACGTTTTACTTCCAAGCTCTGTTTGGCCATCTCCAGCAATTCATCTAAACGACGGTATAAGCGAATTGGATTGTTTTTATACCGATAGCCTAAGCGCGCGCAGTTGATGGTGACCACGCCTAAAGAACCGGTTTGCTCGGCTGAACCAAACAGGCCGCCGCCGCGTTTGAGTAACTCACGCACGTCTAATTGTAAGCGGCAGCACATGGAGCGAACTTGGTTGGGTTCTAGCTCAGAATTAAGGAAGTTTTGGAAATAGGGCAGGCCATAGCGTGCGGTCATTGCAAATAAACGATTGGCATTTTCGCTGTCCCAAGGGAAATCATGGGTAATGTTGTAGGTTGGAATCGGGAAGGTGAAGACTCGACCTAAACCATCACCCGCTTGCATCACTTCGATATAGGCTTGGTTGATCAGCTCCATTTCTGCTTGCAAATCACCATAAGCAAACGGCATTTCTTCGCCGCCGATGTAAGGGATTTGCTCACGTAAATCATCAGGGCAAACCCAGTCGAAGGTCAGGTTGGTAAAGGGCGTTTGCGTGCCCCAACGTGAAGGTACGTTGAGGTTGTAGATAAATTCTTGAATATCTTGGCGTATTTCGTCATAGCTGAGCTTATCTTTACGCACAAAAGGCGCCAGATAGGTATCAAAGGAGCTGAACGCTTGTGCGCCGGCCCATTCGTTTTGCAGGGTGCCAAGAAAGTTAACCATTTGCCCCAAAGCGCTGGAGAGATGCTTGGGTGGACCGGCTTCGACGCGACCTGGAATACCATTGAAACCTTCGTTAAGTAAGGTGCGTAACGACCAGCCAGCACAATAGCCCGCTAACATATCCAAATCATGGATATGCAAATCACCTGCACGGTGCGCTTCGCCAATGTCTGGGCTGTAAACTTCATTCAGCCAATAGTTGGCAGTCACCTTCCCGGATACGTTAAGAATCAAACCGCCCAATGAATAACCTTGGTTAGCATTGGCACGCACGCGCCAGTCTTCACGGGATAAGTACTCATTCATCGATGAGGCAACATCCACCAATGATTTACGATCACGGCGTAAACGTGAATGTTGTTCGCGGTAAACAATATACGCGCGGGCGGTACGAAAATGTCCCGCTTCCATCAAAGTGACTTCTACACAATCTTGGATTTCTTCGACGTTGAGCGCGTTATGCTCAGGCAAACTTTGCAGCACGCGCTTGCAGAGCTGAGCGGCAGTTGCAGGGTTAAATTCACCCGTCGCACGCCCCGCAGCGGTAATCGCATGCAGAATTTTCTGGGCATCAAAAGGTACTTCGCGATGATCACGTTTACGCAGTTGGCGTTGGGTTTTTACAGCGGATAGCGCGGGCATAGATAACCTCTTGATACCTTATGTTGTGTTTTTGTGCTGATCTAGGCACAAGATGTAGTGCAAGGTACGCGAGGAGTGCGTTTTATGAATTGACTGGGGTCAAGTCAGCGAAGATATCGAAACGGGTGGCCGATGGGCAAAGTGTTATGCGCTAAAGGTCCTGTTCGAGGGACTAATACGCGGGCCATGGCTGATCTGGCATGGTCTCAAAGGTTCACGAAATAGATTAGGAAAGGGTAGAGCGTCGTCTCTGTTGCTGAGCTGTGGGTCGAGATTTTTTTGGCTAACCCTTCGCGCGCGAGGGGCTCGGGGTTAGCTGTTACTGGGTATGATTTTTGACTGAATCAGTTGCTGGCGCTGTAACGACGTACCCCTGTCATCGGCAAGCTGCTATGCGCGGCAACCGTGCCTGGCGTGGCAAAGGCTACCAGGTGATCAGCCGCCACGGCGATGCCGACATTTTCACCAAGGAAATGATCGATGTGGCTGGTGAAGATGGCTTCCAGTTGATTGCCGGTGGGCAGCTCAAGTCGATATAAAGTGGCTGCGCCTAAAAAAGTTTTGCCAATAATACGTGCCTTGAGGGGGCTTTCTGGCGAGTCAATAATATCGTCAGGTCGCAACAACACATCGACTGTACTGCCGGCGGGCCAATTATACGCACGGTTACCACGAATCACGCCCAGTTCTGTTTGCACACTATCGTTGGTAAGCATTTGGCCGCGAATGAAATAACCTTGGCCGACAAAACTGGCAACAAAAGGAGTGAGGGGTTCATGGTAGAGATTAAAAGGTGAATCCCATTGTTCCAGCTGGCCTTTATTAAACACGCCAATGCTATCACTCATGGCAAAAGCTTCTTCTTGATCATGGGTGACCAAAATGGCACTGGTGCCTCGATGCTTAAGAATACCGCGAACTTCTTTACTTAAACTGCGCCGCAACTCGCCATCCAGATTAGAAAAAGGCTCGTCGAGTAATAGTAATCTTGGCTCGGGGGCTAAGGCACGCGCTAAAGCGACACGTTGCTGTTGACCGCCGGAGAGTTCATGGGGGTAACGCTGACCTAAAGCACTGAGTTTGACCAGTTCCAATAATTCTTGGGTGATGCGCTGAACATTGGGATGTTTACGAATGCCAAAGGCGATATTTTTTTCAACGCTTAGATGTGGAAATAGAGCGTAATCTTGGAAAACCATCCCTATCCGACGTTTTTCCGGTGCTAAGGTGAAATTGGCACGAGAAATGACTTCGCCAGCCAAGGTGATGGTGCCTTTGATAATAGGTTCAAAGCCAGCAATTGCACGCAATGTTGTGGTTTTGCCGCAGCCAGAAGGGCCAAGCAAACAACCGATATCACCGCTATTCAGGTGTAGGCTTAGACCTTGCACGATCGTTTGATTCTGATAGCCACAACTTAAATCAGTGAGGCTTAATAAAGGACCTTGTTTATCCATGCTGATAGGGTACCGGATAGATTAAAATTCCAATAAAGCCTTTTGCGCATGCAAGCACATGTCTGCTTGCGGCCAGACCGTCGAATAAGTAAGGGCTATTGAGTATAGCCACTTGCCCAATGCGATTGGGACTGAATCTTATAAGGTAAAGGGTGTGTTGTGCAAACGCAGCCTATTTTTACCGAGCCGCCAGCCGCTTTTCTGTGCAGCGCTTGATTAAAAGGCAACGATTGTGGTTAATTTGCACAAGTAAAATAAAATGCTTGATTTGAGTTAATCTAAAGCCGAGCGCTGTGCTGGGTTTTAGGCTAGAATGCGCGACAGGTGCTCACTAATGTATGGGCGTAATGATTACAATATTTGTCGAGGTGGATTGTGGATATCATCGAAACTATTAAAGAACAGGTCGCAAGTAATGCGGTCTTGCTGTACATGAAAGGCTCTCCAAATGCACCGCAGTGTGGTTTCTCACAGCGTGCAACTCAAGCCCTTATGGCGTGTGGCGAAAAATTTGCCTATGTTGATATTCTGCAAAATCCAGATATTCGCGCAAACTTACCTGCCTATGCAAACTGGCCGACCTTTCCTCAATTATGGGTGGGTGGTGAGTTAGTTGGTGGTTGCGATATCATCACTGAGTTGCATGAAAGTGGTGAGTTACAGACTATGGTTAAAGAAGCAGTAGCTAAAGCAGACGCTTAATTACTGTAGAGTCCACTTTTAATAGTGGCTCGTTGAATCAAAAAAAGCCCTTATTCAGGAAACTGGACAAGGGCTTTTTTATTGCGCTAAAAACGCCAGCTTAAGCAGAATCTTGCATCGGTTCAGCACTGGCTGTTGCGCGGTTTAGTGCGCTAAAGAATGCACGAATGCTAGCTGTGGTGATATTGCCGTCGACGCCAACGCCAAACACTGAGCGCTGTCCAGGTAAGCGCAGTTCAATGTAGGCTGCTGCTTTGGCATCGCTACCGCTACCAATTGCGTGCTCATGGTAGTCCATGATTTCCACTGACATTGGCAAGCTCGCCACTAAGGCTTCTAGGGGGCCTTTACCACAACCACTCCAGCTGTTAATCGTGCCATCAGCTGATACTTCAGTCACTAAGGTGCAGATACCATCTTCTTCTTGTAAACGATGTTTATGCAAGGCGTAGGGTGTTAAAGCTTGCAGGTATTCGCTGTCTAATAATGTGTAAATTTGCGCAGCCGAAACTTCTAAGCCAGAGCGGTCGGTTTCTGCTTTAATGACTTGGCTAAATTCAATTTGCATGCGGCGCGGTAACTGAATGCCATATTCCTGCTCAAGTAAATAAGTGACGCCACCTTTGCCTGACTGACTGTTGACGCGAATTACTGCTTCATAATCACGACCAATATCGGCTGGGTCAATCGGTAAGTAGGGGACTTCCCAGATACCATTCACATCACGTTGAGCAAAACCTTTGCGGATTGCATCTTGGTGTGAGCCAGAGAACGCGGTATGCACTAAATCACCGGCATACGGATGGCGCGGATGGACGGGCAGTTGATTGCATTCTTCAACGACTTTACGCACCGCATCAATATCTGAGAAATCCAGTTCGGGATTAACGCCCTGGGTGTACATATTCAAGGCTAAGGTCACTAAGTCGACGTTGCCGGTGCGTTCACCGTTACCAAATAAGCAACCTTCGACCCGATCAGCGCCGGCTAATAAACCTAATTCGCTAGCCGCTACGCCCGTGCCACGGTCGTTGTGGGTGTGCAAACTAATAATCACGTTTTCACGGTGGTTAATATGACGCGCAAACCATTCAATTTGGTCTGCGTAGACATTGGGTGTTGAAACCTCAACAGTGGCTGGCAAGTTTAAGATGACTTTGTTATCAGCCGTAGGCTGCCAAACATCCAAAACCGCATTGCACACCTCTACAGAGAACGGGGTTTCAGTAGCGCTAAAGGTTTCTGGTGAATACTCAAACGTCCACTGGGTGTCCGGTTGCATGGCCGCATATTTTTTAAACAGCTCGGCGGCGTGCACGGCAATAGCTTTTACGCCGTCTTGGTCTTGGTTAAAGACGATCCGGCGAAACGCTGGGGACACGGCGTTATACATGTGAACAATAGCTTTCGGTGCACCTTTTAATGACTCGAAGGTACGAGCAATCAAATCCTCACGGGCTTGGGTCAGTACTTGAATGGTCGTATCCTGTGGAATATGACCGTCTTCGATTAATAACCGCACAAAATCAAAATCTGTTTGCGAAGCCGATGGAAAGGCGACTTCAATCTCTTTAACGCCCACCGCTACTAAGGTTTTAAAAAAACGCAACTTTTTTTCTGGGCTCATCGGTTCTATTAATGACTGATTGCCATCGCGCAGGTCCGAGCTGCACCAGATCGGTGCATGGGTTATGCGGTTATTAGGCCAAGTGCGGTCAGGCAAGTCCAAGGTAGGATAGGCACGGTATTTAGTGGTGGGGTTACTTAACATCGGCATAGCTGATCCTTAATCGTCGTCAATGAAATAAAACATAACCGCAGCGCATACTGACATCATTGTGATAATGAGATAAAAGGTACGCTGTGCTGCATGTCGCTGATTACAAAACTATAGATTGGGGTTTTTTATTGCAAGCTATGTTTTAAAATTGGTGAATAATTGCGATATTTGATTATTTTTTAGTTTTATATGTTTTTATTTTTAAGTTATTGGTTTTTTATTGTTTTGCTGTTTTTGTGCGACAGTCTGTCGCATTAGCTGTCGATTGATCTGTGGGATCATTTGTTACTGATAACTGTAACTGGGATGTTTATAAGAGCGATGGAGTATCGAGTGTGATTAAGCAGCGCCGCAATGACTTAATGGCGATTTGGCTTGGCTTATTTGCCATGCTGATGATCCATGTCGGCCCGCTTATTTCTGGTACTCAAGCACTATCGGTTGTCGATCCGGTTTTCGTCAGCTCCGCGACCACAGCGGTGGTGTCGCATGATCACAGTTCCGCGTCTTTGCATGACAGGGCCGAACATGCTGACTCCGCTGTTGATTACCATGCATTAATGGGGCATCAGCCTACCCCTACTGGCGCGCCGCAATGGCTCGCTAATTTAGAAATGTGCGGTTATTGCGATTTACTAACCGTTAGCCCGCCCTTAGTTTTAGCTCTGCTCTTATCGCTGCCGGTGATGCCGCCAGTCCTTTGGTTCGCTGTACTTCCTGCGCCGCCTAAGCCTGTAGCTGCTGCGCACAGCCTTAGGCATCCACGTGCTCCGCCTATCCGTCTAGTCGCTTAAATCAAGCGGGGCTTGTATCCCGCCACTTAATTTAAATGATAGATGGATGCCAATATGCATAACCACAGTATTCAAGGCGTTGTTGTGTCTCGCCTAAATAAAGGCTTTAGACTTAAACCGTTGCCGCAAGGCTTAGCGCTTGCACACGCAACTTTTCTCGGATTGCTGATGTGTACGTCGTTACAGGCCAGTGCTGCGACTCAGAAAGACAAAGATGCAGCGCAATTAGCGCCGATGGTGATCACTGGTGTTGCGCAAGAATCGCCGATTAAAGTGGTGACTGATCCGCGTATACCACGTCAGCCGGTGCCGGCCAGTGATGGTGCGGATTATCTAAAAACCATTCCAGGCTTCTCTGCGTTGCGCAGTGGTGGGGTCAACAGTGATCCAGTGTTTCGTGGCATGTTTGGTTCGCGCTTAAAATTGCTAACCAATGGCGGTGAAATGCTGGGTGCTTGCCCGAGCCGTATGGATTCACCCAGCTCTTATATCAGCCCTGAAACCTACGATAAACTGACGGTCATTAAAGGCCCGCAAACCGTGTTGTGGGGACCGGGTGCTTCAGCTGCAACTATTTTATTTGAGCGTGAGCCGGAAAACTTTGAAGAGCCCGACTACCGTTTAAATGGCAGTGTCTTAGTGGGTTCAAACCGTCGTTTCGACCGCAGTATTGATGGCGCTGTGGGCAGTCGTGACGGTTATGCGCGAGTGATTGCTAACGGTTCCAAAGCGCATGACTACAATGACGGTAACGGTGACCGAGTGCCTTCACGTTGGAATAAGTGGAATACCGACTTGATTCTTGGTTGGACTCCGACTGATGACACCTTATTAGAGCTTACCGCAGGAACAGGTGATGGTGAGTCGCGCTATGCCGGTCGTAGTATGGATGGTACGCAATTTGAACGCGAAAGCTTAGGGCTACGTTTTAAACAAACGAACTTAAGCGAGACTTGGAAAGCCTTAGAAGCGCAGGTTTACTATAACTACGCTGATCACGTGATGGATAACTATAAGTTACGTCATCCAGATCCTACCGCCGCTATGATGCCGATGCGTTCGGCGATGGCGAGTGCTGTCGAGCGTCGTACTTTGGGTACGCGTGTCAGTGGTACGTGGCAGTGGGATGCGGTTGAGGTGATTGCTGGTGTCGATGCACAAAAGAATGAGCACCGCGCGCGTAAAGGACCGGGCAATAGCTACAAGCATATGGCCTGGACTAAAGATGCAGAGTTTGAACAGTACGGCGTGTTCAGTGAAGTCAGTTGGAATATGGCTGATGGTGAGCGTTTGATCAGTGGTGTGCGCTTGGATCGCTCCTCTGCCACAGATATGCGTGCCAAGCTCTGTACTGGAATGGGTGCATGTTTAGCCAATCCGACCGTCAATAAAGAGCGCAGTGAAACATTGCCGAGCGGTTTTGTACGCTATGAGCATGATTTACAGGCCATTCCAGCGACAACCTATATTGGTTTGGGACACACTCAGCGCTTCCCTGACTATTGGGAATTGTTTTCTGCAACCAGCACGCCCATTGGTGGCGGTATGAAGCCTACGGGTTTCCAACCGACAGCTTTCGCTAGCACCGATCCAGAAAAAACCACGCAAGTGGATTTTGGTATCCAGTATAGCGAAGGTCCGATTGAGGCTTGGGCGTCTGGTTACGTTGGACAGGTGCGCGATTATATTATGTTCAGCTACCGACCCGGCGCGATGATGCTGATGTCGCAAGTGGATAATATTAAAGCGCGCATTATGGGTGGTGAATTCGGCGCAGCTTATCATTTTTCACCTAATATTAAAGGTGATGTAAGTTTGGCGTATGCGTACGCGAAGAACAGCACAGATGGTCGTGCGATGCCGCAAATTCCACCATTGGAAGCGCGTTTTGGTTTGAGCTACGAGCAGGGTGATTGGAGTACTGCAGGTTTATGGCGTCTCGCTGCTGCGCAAAACCGTATTGATGAAGGCCGTGGTAACGTTGTGGGTAAAGACTTTGGCCCAAGCTCAGGCTTTGGTGTGTTCTCTGTCAACAGTGCTTACCGTTTAAGTCAGAGCTGGAAAGTCAGTGCAGGTGTGGACAACCTGTTTGACAAAAACTACAGCGAACACTTAAACCTTGCTGGTAACGCAGGTTTTGGATACACCGATAACACCACTCGTGTCAACGAAGTGGGCCGTACTTGGTGGACGCGCGTTGATATGAGTTTCTAATTGTGGACGATGATCGGCGCTCAGCGCTGATCATCACTGTGAGGCAGTGCGAGGGATAGGCAAATGCGCGCAGTGGTATAAGGACATACGGGCAGCACGGTGTGCATGCTTAAACGTCATACTGATCTTGCAGGAACAAAGAAGGGCTTGAGTCGACGCTGGACACGTCAGACGCAGGCCCTTTTTAATCTCTGTTATGTATTTGGCTCAGTTTTAGTTGGTAAAAATTAGGCAACAAAAAAACGGCACAAACCAGAAGTCTGTACCGTGTTTAAGACTGTAACGCAGCAGTTTATGAATCAGCGGGCGCGGTAAGTAATGCGACCCTTGCTTAAATCATAAGGCGTAATTTCAACACGAACTTTATCGCCGGTTAAAATGCGAATATAGTTTTTACGCATTTTTCCAGAAATATGCGCAGTAACGACGTGCCCATTTTCTAACTCCACACGAAACATGGTGTTAGGCAGGGTGTCGACGACAGTGCCTTCCATTTCGAAGCTGTCTTCTTTCGACATGCAGTATAACCCTCAA
>Ga0172382_10007100_pt1 | contig 16023 bp, 41 predicted proteins | sample Leawel138RmetaG_FD_122245 | JGI IMG/M metagenome (GOLD analysis project Ga0172382, IMG submission 122245) | Leachate microbial communities from a municipal landfill in Southern Ontario, Canada - Leachate well 138R metaG | ecosystem: Engineered > Solid waste > Landfill > Unclassified | place...
TCGAACCGCCGAGAGAAGGCAAAGCTCAAAGTTGCACGTATACATGCGAAGATCGCGGACGCTCGCAGGGACTTCCTGCACAAGCTCTCAACCCGGCTGATAAACGAGAACCAAGTGATCGCCATTGAGAGCCTGTCCGTGTCGAACATGCAGAAGAACCGTTACCTATCGAAGTCGATCAGCGATGCAGGCTGGTCTGAATTCGTTCGGCAACTGGAATACAAGGCCCGCTGGTACGGGCGTGAATTGATAGGCATCGACAGGTGGTATCCGTCGTCAAAGCGTTGCTTTGATTGTGGATACACCATGCCAAAGATGCCGCTCAGCGTGCGTGAGTGGGTATGTCCGGAATGTGGATCAATCCACGACCGTGACATAAACGCCGCCCGCAATGTTTTGGCCGCCGGACTGGCGGTGTCAGCCCATGGAGAAGCTGTAAGTCCTGTGTGCATGTAAGTGCGCATTGGCTGGCTTCGGTGAAGTGGGAATCCCCGCCCTGAAGGGCGGGAAGGATGTCAAGGAGATGTTTTAGTAGAGATAGTAGAGGGGAGCACTTAGGCTCCCTTTTTCTTCTTAACAGTGTGCTTTGTTGATCGTCGCTTCGGCTTCTTCTCTACTTCCATTACTTTTGTAACTACATTAGAGTCAGTAAATGGATCAACTTTAGCTGCAATCTTGACAGCTTCCTGTGGCGTGGCACCAGCCATCATAGCACCCAAGGCTACACGCCCACCGCTACCTGCTGTGTGTGGTAGATCTACTGGAATACCTTTAGGGTAATCATCAAAACAGAAACAGCCTTCTTTATTTACAAGGATGAAGTCACTGTCCGCTAAATCTCTTGGGAAATCCTCCGAGATCATGCCCTCTACGCACCAATCAAGAAAAGCAAGTACATGAGCATATGCACCGGCACCTGCTACAATACATTTATCTCCGTCCTCATATTTGATTTCAAAGATTTTAACGCAAGATGAAGAGTTAATTGTGTTGCCACTCGCCATACGGGAGTCTGATGCGATTACAATGTTTCCTTCTTCGTTGTAGTTAATAGCGATAGTTGTCATTCAACTTCCTTTCTGGCTTTGCAAATTATAGTGAATCCGTTTTTAAGTCCAATCCTGCCCTTACTAGGTGAGACAGACGTTCTAACTCCTAAGTTTTCTTCTACCCAGTCTTCGCAGTCTTTTTTGATTCCAGAGAACACAGTCAATCCTGTATTCTTATCTACTAAGTCATAAACATGATTGTTACGCCTATTCCTGCTGTTCTCAGATGGAGTTGCAATCCTTATATTACCTTTACAGTAATTCCCATTATTATCTATCCTATCTATTTGATACAAGGATGGAGATTCAAGTAGGTACTCAAACCTCTCATCCTTCTTCAATTCAAATAGGAATTCGTAGACATTGTTGAACTCACACTTGATTCCCCTGCCTCCGTATTTAATATAATCCTTATTATGCTCATTAGTGCATCTCTCCCTTATTTGTTCAAAACGCTTATATACTGTTCTGTGTTTATTACCTAAGCTGGATAAGTTTATGGGGTACTTGAAAGACCCGTTATCAAGAGATGTCCTACTAAAGCACCCTTCTGTACCATCCTCAAATTTAACTATAAAATGAGTAGGGTACTTCTTACCTGCCAGAGTTACCCTACCTACCACAGTTACGGAAAGTCCTAAACTATTGGTGAATACAGCACCTACTTGATACTTTGCGGAGTTTGTTCTATAATGCGTCTCAATGTTCATAGATTGTATCGATCTTTAACCTTCACTAGTTCTTTAACAAAACCTGATCTCACTATGTCTTCATAAGAAAACTCTACACTCCCGACTGTACTCATATCTTTCAAGGCCGGAATCCAGTCTTTGAAAACAGACACATCATTCTTCTTATTCAAATCGACTTGAGCAGTATCTCCAACTATGTATAGTTTGCAATTCTCTCCTACACGAGAAAGTACCGTAAAAAATTCGGTGTCCCGCGTATTCTGGCATTCGTCAAAAATAACACAGACTCCTTCATCTTCTCTCCCGAATGTAACACCCCGTAGAAAACTTGTAGTTACGAATTCAAGATACCCATTCTTTTTTAGGTTTTCATAGCTATTCTTGTACGGGAAGAGTTCGTTGCAAATAGCGATGTACGGCTCCTCGAAAGGGGCTACCTTAAGGTCAAGTTCCCCCGGCAGTGCTCCGGGTTCTCTTGTTGCGGCTATTGACCTAACGATAATCAATTTTTTATATGGGGTTCTTGGATCAAGTATGTTTTTAAATGCTAACCACATGCTTAGAAACGTCTTCCCTGTTCCGGGACTACCGTATAATAGGAGGTTGTTGTAATTCATTGAAGCGTGAAATACATCTTCTTGTGCGGGGGTCTTAGGATGAATCATTCTTAAGTCGTGAATAGAGAATTTCTTCTTATTTGAACCAGTACGTTCTTCTTCTCTGGCCTCAAAATCTAGTTCTCTTGTTCTACTTATTTTTCTTTCCTTTCGTCGGGCCATCTAATCTCCAATCATAAAAACTGCATTAAGTTAACATGAACGTGCTAATTATACCATGAAAATTGTAAAAAGTCTATACTACTTTCGTATAGGCAAAAAGAAAGGCCCCGAAGGGCCCCTCATTATCAATTAAACAACTTTTTAAGCCAGCGTACAGTTGACGCTTTTGGTTCCCACCAATCCCCTCTCGGGCCACACATATCTTTTCCTGATCGATACCTAAGTATACTACAAAATGTGTATTTAAATCCTCCTGTGATTTCATCCCTTCCTCTAAATTCATTATTACAGGCACATTTAGCTAGGTGAGTTGGTAGTAGTATGTTAGTGCGTATCCATTTACAGTCTTTACATAGTTTAGTTTTGTTCATTCGTGCTCCTATACTTATCTTGGATAAATTCAATCACACACCCTGAAGGGTGGGGAGGATGTCAATCTAGTTCCTCTGGGTTCCAACAATTGTTTTGTTCTCGGTACTTAAGTTCTTCTTTGAATACATCCCTAATGTGATCTGGCACATGCCATTGAGTATCTAAAATAGCCGCGATATGCTCATCAGTTAATGTTTTTAGTGGTTTGTAGGTAAGTGGCTGCTTACCATCCTTCCCGTAAGTCCCCCAACAAAAGACTTCACGGATTAACTCAAATGGATCGTCAGTGTAGACACTCATATCTTTGGCAGGCACGGTATTAACGAAGCCTCGCTGGTAAGCTAAGCCTCCATCTACCATATAGACTTCATCAGTCACAGCGTCTTTGTGTATCTTACAATCGTGACGGTTAAACGACTGAAGGATCGTGCCATCAGGTGTCTGGATTCTATTTGCTAGTAAATATTTCATGATTCTACCTTAGTTAATACCCTTGTAATCAATGTCCGAGTTAGGTGTGTTCAGTCCATATAGGTGCGAGCCGAACCGCATCAGTACAACATTTGCTTCTTTCATTTAACCTCCTCAAAATATTTTTCCAGTTCTTCTTTTTCTTCATCCGTCATCCCGTAATTCACATTACAACTTTTAACCTGATCCCAGAGTAAGCCTCCATGTTTCCCCCAATCTCCGTATTGTAGGTAGATACAAAATCCACTCTCTTGCTCATGATATCCCCTCATACGCCTCCAGAATGGACATAGTTCTATACGAAAGAATGGTGTACCTTCCGCATTAATCTCCCAGTCGTTTGAAATACGTTTGTAACAGTAGTACCCTTGAGGTATTATTTCATCTAGCTTCACAGACCAATCTCCTTAATTGAAAACTGAATCCTATCACACCAACTAAGGAATGGCAAGGGTTGACACAGGTTTCTGGATAAGGTAGGATTCCACACCTAAACAGGAAAGGAGAACGGTTCATGCCTTGCGTTAGACTAGGAACAGCGTTTGTATGCGGTCCTGCTGGACCGTATAAGTACACTTATAAAGGAAGAGAGTGGTTATTCGAGGTCCACTCTTATTGCGGTCCTTGGCCTTTGCGGAAGAAGGATGAAATGCCGTGGGGCGATGGGGTATGTAAACTACCAAAAGTGTTTTGGGAGATGTACGAAGTGTGGAATAACCTACCAATTAAAGAGAAACAAATGACGAGTATTTACTATAAGGATCGTGAATGAATGACTGAAACAACTGAAGGCTTCAAAGGAAAGTTTGAATTCTTATCTAATATGTACGAGTGCGACTGCCCGTACAATGGGATGGTGTTTAAATCCTCAGAGCATCTTTATCAATGGTTAAAAGTCCCTCCTGAAGCTGAGTGGTGGCGCACAAAGATATTTGAAGCCCCACATGGTAAGGTGGCTAAGAAACTAGCTGCTAACCCAAAGTGCCCAAAGAAACAGACGGCAGATTGGGATTTAACCAGAATTCGCTATATGAAGATCGCCCTTTGGTCTAAGTTCACCAATAACCCGGACCTCAAACAAAAACTATTAGATACGAGGGGCGCTACCTTAGTAGAGTACAACCATTGGAAGGACACTTTCTGGGGAGTATGTAATGGTGAGGGAGAGAATAGACTTGGAAAACTACTAATGCAATTAAGGGAGAAACTACAATGAACATTATTTACTACAAAGCAAAAGACGGCATTTACCTAGCAAGTGCGAATGTTACATCTTGGAGCGGACGTTCCAAACTGGATGCCAAGACACTTAAGATCAATGGTATGGAATTGCAACCAACCTTTAATGCTGCTTGGTTCTTTGTACCTACACAGGATGTAGAGTTTATTGAAGAATATAAGCCAGGGGGTATTATTAACTCTCGTTTTATCCTCCGGGACACTTCTTTACAGAGCGATAAAATTCCACTCGAACTCACTTTAGAGCAAGCTGGGGTTACGGAATACTGGGATGACGATTGGAATGGGCCTTTTGAGCACCTACAAAGCCTATATACAACTACCCACGATAAGGCACCTGATGAATGGGTGAAGATTGAGTTTACAGCTACTTGTCAAGGTGTATTGGACATCCAAGACGCCCACAATTACATAGATATGAAGGTCCGTGTGTACAAGGAAGGTCAGTATCCTCACAACAGGAGTAAGGAAGTTGACCTCTCAACAGTAACAAAGTTTTATGAACTTGAGCAAGCACTGACACCAGAGTTCTTGCTGCATAAACGTCCCTGTTATATCACATCTAAGCAGACGTTTGACATTGTTCGGCATCATGTGAAGGAAAATATTGATCCGAAGCAGGCTGTAGTCACATCGGATTATGACTTCTGCTTTACTGTCAAGAAGAAGATTGCGGTTAAGCCATACATCCACAAATGGGAAGAGAAGAAACCTAATGGTCGATCCTACGCTCGCCCAAGGATACACCAGAAGACTATCACTCATAGAGAAGTTGAAATCTTTGAGATGACAAGTAAGGAAAAGAAGTACGGTAATTATACACCAATTGAAGGGTTTAAGGGTGATTCCCTTGAGGACTTGATTAACAATGTTAAGGCTTATCTGGACGAATTGATGTTCTACATCAATCAGCCTGTGAAAGAATGTGAGCATTGTGGAGGAACAGGTCACATTGTAGATAAGAGTTTCAAGGTTAATGAGAGATAAGATGAAGAGATACTACGTATTCTTTTATAGTCATTCTAGTAAGTATAATGTAGGATATCATTATCGTGTCTTAGATACGGATAAAAAACTTGGACTGTGCAGAGGGCATACAAGATCTTATTAAACATTTAGACAAGGAACTAGGTTGCCCGGTATCTATTGTAAATTGGCAGGAGTTAAAGGGTGAGCCTACTCTTGAAAGTAAGGAGAAGGTAGATACAGCGGTTAGAGACGCCCTTGAGAACTTAGTTGACTACGTTGAACGTAATACCTGCCGCCACGAGAACACTCACAGAGGGGGCGTGCTCTGGACCATCTGTGATGATTGTGGTATGAAATGGGCAGATGACAGAGGAGGTTTCCCCGGCTATGCAACGCCAAGGAGAAAACATGAGCTTCACTGCTGATTTGCCGAAAAGCCCTGGAACCTACAGGCACCGCTGGATTGACCATGCGGGGCGGATGAAAGAGCAAACGCTATTCGTGGGCTACACCAACGCCAGGGCGCCGTTGCTGCAAGGCACTGAGCCGAACGCCTACATGCCGCGCAAGTTGAAGTGCTGCCCGCCAGAAGGATATCTGCACGCCGACAAACTGACCCCGGAAGAATGGGGCGGCTGGTGGGAGCATATGACACCTAACAGCAGCATATGAGGCACTAGAATGAGTGATATGGAAGTAGAAGCCGCTATCCGGTTCAAAGTCTGTGAAGTTAAAGACGCACAGGACGCTTATGAGACAGCGGTTAAATTGTTCAAGAAAGAGCCTGAAAAAAAGTACGAATGGAAAGGAGAAGTTGATGATTTCGTGTATGACCCCGATAAGAACGATGGTTTCACTGTCCGTTGTCCCAATAACGTCTTATATATCGACTACGAACTAGATGAGTGTGATCCGTTCGGCTTCGATATTGAACTGACAGACAAAGATATTAAGCATGTTCTGAAGTTATTCAAGGACAAGTTTGGTATCAAGCAAGATTGGAAACTGAAGGTACTGTACTTTTATAATGGTGGTTGTGCCGGATTGAGCGAGGTAGAATGAGAAAAATAACTAAGCGTGAGTGGGAGAACGGGATGAGGTATTGTACCTTCTGCAAGCAGGAAGGTAAAGTGAAACCTCCCGCAGAGTACAGGAACCAACACAACACTACAATCCAATTGGCCTGCGAGGAACACAAACATCTATTAGTAGATGGAGAAAAACTTGCAGCCCCTCACACTATAGATTTTGAATCGGACTACTACACAGAGGCGGACTATCAAACATGGCTGAGACTTTGAATGTATTCGACTACGAAGAAAACACCTGTAAAGGTGTTGTAGCTAGATATAGGCAATCTACCTATAAGAAGGCCAGAGGGAGTTTCGTTCTGACTGAGGAGTTTATTCTACTTAGGAGGGAGTCATGCCCCGGCTGTAAGTGGTGTGGAGGTATCCTAGATAGTCTTGAAGAAGATTACCTAGACGATAGGCCGATCATTCACAGCGGGCTTACAGATGGAGATAAGGTGAGATTGTATATCTTCATCACAGGCCGGGACTGCGAGACGGGTTACGCAGATGACTGGTACGTTAAAGATATAAAGGTTAAAGAAAATGGTATATAGATTTCTGAGAGACAACGACGGTCACTGGTATCTAGTCCCGGAAACAGATGTAGAATCTTTCAAGCAATGGATAGAGGCGATGGAGAATGACTTAGATTGGCCTTATAAACACTATGACAATTATAGGTGTATGCATCCTAGTTCCTATACGATACAGGTGGTAGAGTGAAGATTACAATCCCTAGAGAAGAATTAATTAAGGCAGTCCGTCTTGGAGAGTCCTACGACACAGCCTTTAAAACTCTACTTCAAGAGAAAGGTTGCCCTTTCGGGCCGGGCCTAGATCTTCTCCCTGATTATAGATATATTAAACACACTGAAGCAAATGGAGATGTTACAATACAATGGATAAAGATATAGGATTACGCTACGAGCGGACTAAATACAACCCAAAAGAGAAGGCTTTCGCCGACGCCTGGAAAGAAGAATGTAAGCCGGTTCATTGGTTAAATTATGGGCACGGTCTGATTCAAGACCTATTCATGACCTATCAAGACGGAGATTTATACCGCCCAGTAATGTTGAAAGAATTAACAGATGATGAGCGTATGGTAGCAGCTACCTGTATTCAATGGCTAGGCTCTAATTGCGGATGGGCCTTCCTTGAGAAAGTGGTTGAAGATTGTGGATATAAGATTGTCAAACAGGAGAAGAAATGAAACTTAAAGAATACCTAGAAGAATTAAATAAGATTATTGAACAGAATCCAGAAGCACTTGAAATGGAAGTTATTTATGCTAAGGATGACGAAGGGAATGGTTATCAGAAGGTTAATTTCTCACCGTCACTAGGATGGGCAGATATTAGGCATTACTATATAGACTACTTTGTAGTAAACGGACAAACTGAGGAAGAACCTAACTGTGTTTGTATCAACTAAGGATTTTATGACATTAGCTGCCGGTATTAACACACCTATGTCTTTTGAGGACTTAGACAATCTCTGTAGCCTCCTATACAAGGAAAATCAACGTCTGAGGGACATAGTGCTGAAATTGAAGGCTAATCAAGATAATATCTTGTGGGAGCCTTGTGATTGCGGCTGTCCTAGTGGACTTCGCCCAAGGAACAAAGAATGTATGGAACTTATCAGGATGCTAGAACAATGAAAATAACATCTATAAGAAAAGAAACTACATATTTTGTAGAAACAGACGAACCCAGGTACTTTGAATATCGTACAGACGGAAAAGGTAATTGGGAATACAAAATAGTGGAATCTTGTTGGGAGCCGTACTACAAAGAGGATGTTCAACGAGAATTTGAGAGAATACTAACCCAAAGGCCGGGAAATGAATAAAACACCAATCTGTCCCTACTGCAACTCAGAGGCCCAACTGGTAAAAGGTAAGAAGATTTACCCACACAGACCGGACCTCCACATGTTGAACTTCTGGTATTGTGATAATGGGCACGATCCAGCTTACGTGGGATGTCACAAAGCTAGTGCTACCCATCTCCACACAGGAGAGGAACCACTAGGCCGACTGGCAAACGCCGAACTGAGGAAACTCAAGTCAGAGGCTCATGCCGTATTCGATCCGCTATGGAAGAATGGGAAGTTTAAATCTAGAGGGAAAGCGTATAACTGGCTGGCTAATACTCTCAATATACCAAAAGTAGAGTGTCACATAGGGATGATGGATGAACAGACTTGTAAGCGGGTAATACAAGCCTGCCAGAAACTCTAAACATTGAAATTTTATTTTTATATTTTTCAGGTCAATCGCCGGAAAGAGAAGAAATCTCCACATAGTAGGGGGTAGTAAAGTAAACGTAATAAGGACTAAACACAATGAGTATGAGAAAAGCCATTAACGACAAGTGCCGTGATTGCAATTATGATCAACTAGACAAAGGAACATGGAGACAACAAGTAGAAGCCTGTAGATGTACAGACTGTCCACTCTACCCGTACAGACCTGTCTCCAAAGCCTCTAAAAGTACCGAAATTGACGCTATTTCAGACCTAACTGAGGAAGACTAGTACAATCTATCAACCCAATCAATCTAACATCAGAAATGCACTGAAATTGATACAATCAGGAGAAGGTATTAATTCAATAACTTTGAAGTTTCAAAATTTCTGTAGTGCTGAGGGGGTAGTACCAGAACTTTAAGTTTTCAATTTTCTGAAAATGCTGAGAGGTGGGTGCGCCTATCTTTTCCTTGCAAGATTGGGGCCATAGGGGGCGGTCTATTACTAATGAGATATAAGACTTAGATTGGCATGGTAGATGCTTAAATCATGCAATAATTATGCCAATGTATTAGATGCAAAACTAATGCCAAGATTGAAATTAAGTACGAGAGATGCCGGGTGGAATAAATCAGAAAATAATTTGCCATTAGATGGCATCTAATAGTTGACAGGCTGCAATTATTTGTGAAAGAATTATCCCAACGAATGAGGAGTAGCAATCGAGGAGACAAAACCATGTATGAGAAGAAAGCGTTAGAGATTATCGGCATCCTGTGCCGTGAGTCTTATAGGCAGGCAAACACCAAACCCGATGGTACACTGTACAAGAAACATCGTCCTTATGCTGTCCCTGAATTGGCTAGAGCGTTAATGGATGCATTAGCCTTGGAGGATGAAAAAGAAAGAGAGCATGAAGTAAAGCGATTGTTTCAAGTGTATTACACCGGTGCACTCTCACTGATTTAAGGATGTAGCAATCGAGGAGACAAAACCATGCTCAAGGTGAGGCTTTACACGTACAAAAAAGAGGCGGATATTTCCGGGTCATTGTCACCTTGCCCAGTGGGTATACTCTGGAAACCTTTTATTCTCTGGAACTGGGGGAAACGATTAAACTCTAGCTTTCTTTCTGGTAGTCTTTGGGTTAAACTAGAGACTACTAGGAAAGAAAACTACTAAACAGAGGGTAAAACCATGACTAAGAAAGACTACGAGAAGATCGCTAAAGTCATACACGGGCAAAAAGTCCGATATATGTTTGACGCACAGAGTCAGGCGGTTGTCTATGACTTAGCTGAAGCTATAGCTAATTCACTGGCTCAGGACAATCCACGCTTCGACCGGGAGCGGTTTTTGAAGGCTTGTGGCGTATCCTGAGAGGGTTTCAGAATCTAAATGACTAGTTTCTTGATCTAGATCATTTACAAGATAAGAAAAATATGGTATAATCATACTCATAAGCGGCTCCGAACTATAAGCTCTCCAAACTATATATATTATATATAATATATAGTAATGGAGTAATAGATCCGCCGAAAGCACTAACACAACCCAACAGAAGAGGATCTAATCATGTACATTGCTGCAAGCAATATTGTTGCCAAGAGCAACGGAATTAAGATCGGTTTTAACACTCGCGAAGAAGCTCGTGAATTCATCCGTGAGAATTACAGGGGAAAGAAGAACAAGATCGTCCGTAAGGCTTGCCACGGCAAGGCATGGACTGTGATCCTGTAACCCTCACACAAGCCCCTTAGATGCGTTCTAACGGGCTTTTGAGACTAACCCTAGGCAAGCCTACCGGCTACCAGAGAAGCAAAGCGAGGTATAAACCCGGTAAAATCGGACACTCTGAAAATGCGGACGTAGTTATAAGGGTTTGGGAGTTAGTAGACGTTCACAAAAGTCTACTTTCTCCACCGGGCGGATACTCACCTAATCCGAAACTGGCCGGAAAGCCTTATTCCTACGTAGAGTGCCGAAAATCACGGGGTTATACTCAACAACTAAGGAAAACCCACAATGATCGAACTACTGATCATCCTGTTCCTGTTGCCCGTGGTCCTGAAAGTGATTTAATCCTGAATAATCGCTTGCACACTGGCCCAAAAAGGACTAGAATCCTTTCATCGACTAACTAAACGAGAGTATTAAACCATGAATAAGCCCACTTCCATCGTCATCCGTGGCCGTCGTTGGTTCCAGAAGAGCTATGGAAACACCTATAACACTGTGAGTATTGAAGTGGACGGACGGGAAATAACAAGTCTGCCTATGGAATATGGGTATGGTGACTATTACCTTCAACGGGCAGGCGATTGGTTGGAATCTAATGGGTATATGCCGGATCGTAAGCATTATCCAAATGGTGGATCTGAACCTGTATGGCATTATTTCCAGGATAGGGGCATCATTTGTGAATATTATGCGGTAGACGTTGATCGTAAGCGGGATTTGTAATAACCCGCTTATTTAATAGGTTATTCTCTAGTGTTACGTTTCGTAACAGCGTTACCTTTCGTAACACTAGGGAATGCCTTATTATTTGCCCTAACCTTTAATTTGCGTTAGTGGTGAATAATGGAGTAGGGGAAAGGTTTATCGTTTCTGCATATATGGTTGATGGTAATATCCGGTACATGTTTGCTCTGTCCTCTTCTGGTGCGTTTTTGATAGGGTTTGATACACTCCCCTATAGTAAGCAGATAGAAGAAGCGGAGAAGGTCTTAGAGAGTGTGGGATTGATCTAGGAGTTTCTTTCTCTTTCGGCGGCTTGCCTCTTTAATATGAGGGTTTACCTATGAAATATTCCAGCGAACAACTAGCGAAAGCCCAAACCTTAGCCAATAAGCTAAGAAACCCTGATGTTATCAAGCCTTTTATTATGTATAAGAAGAACGATCAAGGGCTTGCTCTTTTCCGCGTGCAAGCGACAAACAACCTTCAGGATATCATTATCCGAAAGGCAAACGGCTTGCCTTTAACTAAACCCCTTCAGGGATGGATCGATACATGGATCTATGATCCGGGCACAGTAGGCGATATGATGCGGGCATTCGTTGAAGCATTGAACAAGGGCTAGATCATGAATTACTCACAAGCAAAAGCAAGGCAAACGGAACTCTATCAAGCGGAAAAGGAAGCGGGGGATAGACTTAAAGCTATTCCCGGAGTTGGTTCCGGGCCTATGGGCCTGACTCCCGATAGTGTAAAAGCTTCCCCTGAATACCGGAAAGCGAAGGCAGATTACGATCTTGCCTTTGCTAATCTCCGATCCTTTAATTCGTGGTTCACTCGCACATTTAAGAAAGAGATAAGGCAGGAAAGGCGAGATAGATCCTAATCTCCTGTAAGCCGTTTCTAGCCCGTTTCTGTTATTGGGGCTAGTCTGGTGTAGGGTGAAGGCTGAAAGACGCTTAGGTGACAATCGCCAAAGGCGATAACCTAGCCTAAAGGCTAGTCTGAGAGGTTCTACAATGAAGATCACACAATCGCACCTAGTCTATTGGCAAGCGAAGAAAGCCGGATCGCCTAAATGGGCCAGTTCGCTAAAGAAGCCGGACAATATGCCGTCTATCCACGCATTGATCAATTCTCAAGCGAAGGATGCCCGTGATCGGGATTATGTAGCGCAAAATACCCTAGCGATCCTTACCTCAACCCGCAAGCGTGGTCAAATGATTGAGTGGTTAGAAAAAATGGCAAAGAATCCCCGCACAGTGATAAACCCTAAGCGACGGGCAGCATATTGCCAAAAGTGGCTAGCTAAAATCGGAAAATAAAGGCTTGCTATTCTCTGTTTAATGGGGTAAACTTTCCCTATCTTCTCTCGGAGTTAGCACAATGCAAAAGGCTGAACTTGAAAACTTCCTGACCCGCAAAGGCTGGACTAAGGATCGCTTTGGACATTACCAGAAAGAGGTAAACGGGCGTAAGGTGCGCTTCAAACTTCAAGCGAACTCGGCCCGGTATGAGAGGCAGATCCATATTCCGGCGGATCGGTACTCCCCTGCCCGGAACGAATGGATTAGGGTAAGTTCAGGTTATTATAAGGATCTGACCATCACCGCCGAAGACAAGCTTGCAGGCTTGAAACGATAAAACAGATGAATTCCGGCTTGCAATATAGCCGGATATTCCCTAGAGTGTACTCAGGATAAACGAGAGGGTCAGACAATGCGTTACCATATGAGAGATCTTAAGGATCTGAAGGTTGAAGAAAAGCCCACTCTCGCGGAAAGCCTTACGCTTTGGGCTATCCTGCTCTTTTCTTGTGTGGTTTGGTGAAGGGTTAGATCATGACTATTGTTATCGTTAGCGTATACCGGAAGGATCAATCAATTGTAGCCTTCCTGAAAGCCGATCCTAGCGTGGATATCACTGTGCCTTATAGTGATAGCCTGAGTGAACTAGAAGCTTTCAGAGAAGCGGCTAGAAGCCTGCTAGTGTCCCTTGGTTATGCCGTTGATCCTTTCTCCCTTTCCTCTCAGGTATGGAAAAGCGATCAATTGTCTGGTGTTTATTGTGGGAGGGAGTTTATTTATTTTGAGGGGTAAGTTATAATGCAAACACCTGAAGAGCAAAGAAGGTTAGCGCACTACCAAAAAACTAGCGTAAGAACTCCCGCAGAATTGATCATGGCGGAAATTCTTGATAGCTTATCTGTAAGATACCTACAACAAAAAGGCTTTATGGCCGGGATAAGGACTTTTGTTATTGCCGATTTTTACTTACCTAGACCTCATAGGTTAGTTATTGAGGTAGACGGAGAATACCATAAAAATCAGTCAGATTATGATCAATGGAAGGATAATTATTACAAGTCTAGGGGTTTTAGAGTCATTAGATTTACTAACGATCAAGTATTGCAAGAAAGTGAGGCAGTGAAAGCCGAATTAATCAAAATTATTAGAAAATAGGCTTTACTTTCGGATTTAGTGGGTATATACTTCCCCCACGCTAAATGAGAGGTAGAAACAATGGCGACCTTCAAAGTATTTCACGGTAAAGAAAAGCCCCTTACGGCTGTAGGTAAGAATCAGACTCGGCTTTTGGAATTCGCCGCAAAATATCCCGGTTGGCATAGTTATGCCACGGATAAGGCTACCCTAGCAGCGATCAACGGGCTTGAAAAGCGGGGCAGTATTGTGGTTGATCGGAATACTAAGCAATTTGCTATTGCTTACGATCAGTTTAAAAGGCTTGATCGTTCCCCGGCTTTCGTGTATTATTTCCGAAACTAAAGCGAAGGGCTAAATCATGGAGATTCAGCGGATCGAAGTGTACCGGCTATACGGCAAGGAATACCGCTCAATAAAGGATATCCAAACGGATATCGAGAATAAGATCGGGCGGATCATTGATTCTTTCGATGTTACCCTTACCCCTAAGCAGCGGCTTAATATTCTGGCCGGAATGGTCAAGAATAAGATGGAAATTGTTAAACTGTTGTCTGTAGAGATCGATCAGTCGGATGATCCTATGTATCGCAACATGAAAAATATTCTTGACATTTAAACCAATAAAGCCTAGAATCTAATCACTATCTGGGATAATAGTTCCACGTTGTAACTTTAGTTACTGTTCGCGCCTATGGCGCTTTAAACGAAGCCTAAGAGGGTTAGGAAAATGGAAAAGCGGATTGTTAAAGTAGGGTGCGGCAGGCTGGATCGGGCTATGACGTATAAGCAAGCAATGAATTATGCCAAGCGTAACATGCCCGGCGACTTGAAAAAGGCTGGCTTTACCCCTTCCGTGTTTGTGTCCGATCCTGCTATCAATGGTGGATCGTTCTATCGGGTTAACTACGGGAAATAAGGCAATGAAACGAGAAAACTATATTATCTCCTACAACGGGCAAACCGTTATCAAACACAAGTGGAACTCTGCTATCCGTGAGATCGAATCCATTGTGAGAGAGATGGCGAAAGCGGAAGGTGTTTTCTATAGCCTGCTAAGTTCCGACTCTATTAAAGGGGAATATGGTTTTATCCGTGGTTCCCGTATATGGGAAGGTTCAAACGGTAAAGTTCTACATTTCACAATAGAGAAACAGTAATTATCCACGATATAGGCTTGACTTCTGAGTCTATATCCTAGATAATTTCTTTCAGAAATACACAGACAAGGGTATTTGTGCCATGATTGGATATACCAGAATCACTAAAGAGGCGTTTTATCGCTCTGGTGGCTTCTCTAACTCTCGCAACGTCCGAGTGCAACGAGGTAATTCTTGGGCTTACTTTCAGAGGATCGACTAATGATTAAGACTCAAAATGAACTCCGAGACGCTTTCTGGAAATCTCACCCTTCCTTTTCCCGTAAAATGGTGGCTGTAGGTCGGAGCGAAAAAACGGGGAGAATCCTTTATCGTCGTGCGGAACAAAACGATTATTGTGCGGATATCCGTTGTGCATGGGTGGATTTTGTGGATATGATGCACCGCGACGGGCAGATCTCTGATGAGCTGGCGAATCGGGCTACCTTGTAAAATAAAGGCTTGACTTCCCGGTTAAACTCTATATAATTACCTACAGACACTAACTAAACGCAAGGAATTAGAACCATGACTGACAAGTGCAAAGATCGCTGGATGGCCGAGAAGAATAGCGAGATCGCTACCCTTCGCGCCCTTTGGGAAGGTTATCAGACTGGCGACGAGGAAAAGGCCGAAGAGTTTTATACTCATGGTCTTTGCTTTGATTATGTTGCAGCTAATACCTTCCGCGATCAAGACGAGGGTTATTACCGCTATCAGATTAGTTGGGGAGGTCCCTCCGATGAATTCCGTTTTTTGCGTGATGGCCGGATCGAATATTGGTTCATGGATTGGTTCGACGGCCACGGTGAAGAACTGACCGGATCGGATCGGGAACTCATGGGGGGAGATCAAAAGCTTCTTTGAGGATTGCGGATCGATGGATTGGGATAAGGCTTACGAACTGGATGAAGATAACACCAAGGTAAGCGGCAGGCCGCACCACGAAACTGAAAAGGAGCGATGAAGGTGAATAACACGCAGACCGAAAACAGCGCCGCTGACGGCCTGTCCGACTTGACCGCTGTGTTAGGCGGCGTGTTGAGTTACAGCACCACCGGGCATAACCGACCGTGTGGACAAACA